>Ga0070670_100002395_pt1 | contig 15447 bp, 14 predicted proteins | sample KBSS63metaG_FD_64665 | JGI IMG/M metagenome (GOLD analysis project Ga0070670, IMG submission 64665) | Switchgrass rhizosphere microbial communities from Kellogg Biological Station, Michigan, USA - KBS S6-3 metaG | ecosystem: Host-associated > Plants > Roots > Rhizosphere > Soil ... | reverse complement strand
CGAACTCGTTCGGATAACGGAAATTGCGTAGAAACGTGGAAAACATGATGTGCATTGCGCGCGCGTATTATAGCGGCCGCCCATAGGCCGGGCATACCGCATAGACGGTACAACTTCCCGAAACCCGGCCCGCTTCGGCAATTATTGCCCGCCGAAGTTCAGCGCCGCATCGACTCCCACGCGCGCAACACGTCGTCCACCGTAATGGCCTGCATGCATCGGGGCGAGGAGCATTCGGCGGTCGAGCGCTTGCAGATTTGCACCCAGGCGATCTCGCGCTTGAAGAGGACGTGCTGGTCCCGGCAGGGGAAGGGCGCCAGCGTGAGGGCACGATAACGACTGTTGCGCCAGAAGTCGCCGTGGCCGGCCAGGACGGCCGAACCTGGCCCGAAGAGGGCCACCGTCGGCACGCCGGTAATCCGACCGAGGTGCGCCACCCCCGTATCGGGGGCGACGACCAGCGACGCACTGCGCAACAACTGCCACATCTGCGCGAGGTCGAGTCGACCGGCAGTCACGGTGTCGGCGGGATCCGGGCCGCACTCGTCGACGAGGTGCGATTCCCCCCGGCCGGCGCTCCACACGACCGCGAAACCGCGTTGGCGCAATGCGGCGGCGAGCGCATGCCAGCTTTCCGCCGGCCACAGCTTGAGGCGCGAGCTCGCGCCGACGTGCAGCACGACGTAAGGCCGTTCGGATGGCGATTCCATGACTGCGGCAGCAGACGGGGCGGGCCAGTCGCCCACTTCGTAGGGTGCCGGCGGCGGTCCGTCGACCAGTGTCGCCGTCATGTCGAACCACGTGCCGGGCTCCGCCGGGTACTCACGAAGCTCATCGACCGGCCAGCTCTTGTACGCCGGTCGGTCGCCCTCGAAGGCAACGATCCAGCGCGCGCCCATCGCCTGCGCGAGCCAGGCGTGACGGTTGTCCCCGGGAACCAGCGCGAGGTCGAACGCCGCTTCGGCGAAGAGTCGCCGCACCGTCGCGAAATCGCGCGGATCCCAAGGCAGCACGCGCAACCCGTAGGGCTTCCCCGCATAGAGCGGCGCGAATGCGACGGGTACGGTCATGACGATGTCCGCGGCGGGGTGGAGCTCGCGCAACTTGGCGACGAGCGGCGTCAGCATCAGCGTGTCCCCGAGGAGGACGTGATGCACGATGAGGATGCGTCGCGGCGCCACCGACGGCCGCCGCCGTCTGCCGGTCACCCGACGGCACGCAGCCCGCGCGAAGATGGCGAGCCGGGAGCGGAGCCTCGATGCCATCGGGGATGTGGGTTGTCAGCGCGGGTGCAGCGCGGATTCGAACACGCGCTCCATCCGATCGAGCATTCCGGCGAGGCTGTGGCGCTCCAGCACGCGCGCGCGCGCGGCGGCGCCCAGGGCAGTCGCGCCCGCCGAATCGCACAGCAATGCCCGGAGCGCCGATGCGAGCGCGGTCGCGTTCTCCCGAGCGACCACGCGCGCCGTCGCGCCGTCGATGGCGATTTCGGAAATCGCGCCGGCATCGGTCGTCACCGCCGGAAGGCCGGTGAACATCGCCTGCAGCAACGCCTGCGGGACGCCCTCGTTCGCGTACGACGGCAAGGCGAAGACATCGAAGCTCTGCAGCCACGGAGAGACTTCGTCGCTATTGCCTGCGAAGGTAACGCGCGCCGTGATGCCGAGCGCGGTTGCTTGCGCTTCGAGCGCGCCGCGTTGCGGCCCGTCACCGACGACCGCAAGATGCGCATCGAGGTCGGCGAGCAGAGGCAGCGCCTCCAGCAGATAGCGATGACCCTTCCAGCTGCGCAGCGTCGCCACGATGCCGATCAGCGGACGATCGAGTGGAAGCCCCAGCTCGCGACGTCGTCTGGCTCGGACCGCGGGATCGGTGGGCGGAAACCGGTCGGGATCGATGCCGGTCGGCACCGAGGTGATGCGCTCCGGCGGCAGCCCGTTGTGGTGGATCAGCTGCTCGCGCAATGCTTCGCCGGTCGTGACGACATGCGTGCTGGCGCGCCGATACAACCACCGCGTCGAACCATTGTCAGGAACCGGTGCTGAGATGTGACGCGTGCGCACCAGCGGCGGCGCCTGCCATCCGCGTGAGGCGAGGGCAGCGAGCCAGGTGTCGGTCGAGCTGTGCGTGTTGATCACATCGAACGGACGGGTGCGCAGGAAGCTGCGCATCGCGAGCAGGCCCTTCAGGTTCTTTCGGCCGATCGCGACCGCATGAACGGGCACGCCGAAGCGCGGTGCTTCGCTATGGATGCGGGCGTCCGCCGGACACGCCAGTTCGACGTCATGGCCGCGCGCGATCATGCCGGCCGCTTCGGACAGGATGCGGATCTCCTGCCCGCCCCAGCCCTTCGAGGCTTCGGTATGCAGGATCCTCATGCGCCCGAGAACTGGATCCGGTGCAGCCGGGCGTAGAGGCCGTCGCGCGCGATCAGCTCGGGATGGCTGCCGATTTCGACCAGCCGGCCCTGCTCGAGCACGGCGATGCGATCGGCGCGCTCGATCGTCGACAGCCTGTGCGCAATGACGATCGTGGTCCGGTTCCGCATCAGCGATTCGAGCGCGGCCTGCACGGCGCGTTCCGATTCGGAGTCGAGCGCCGACGTCGCCTCGTCGAGGATCAGCACCGGCGCATCCTTGAGGATCGCACGGGCGATCGCGAGCCGTTGCCGCTGCCCGCCGGAGAGCTTGATCCCGTCGTCGCCGACGAGCGTCTCGAAGCCCTGCGGCAGCGCGCGGATGAACTCCATCGCGTTCGCGGCATGGGCAGCGCGCTCGATCGCCTCCCGTGTGGCGCCGCTCATTCCGCCGTAGGCGATATTGGCCGCGATCGTATCGTTGAACAGGACGACGTCCTGGCTCACCATCGCGATGTTCGCGCGCAGGCTCTCGAGGGTCACGTCCTGCAGATCTGCGCCGTCGAGCCGGATCGTTCCCGAGGTCGGTGTGTAGAAACGCGTCAGCAGATTGACGAGCGAGGTCTTGCCGCTGCCGGAAGGTCCGACGAGCGCAAGCGTCTGCCCGGCGGGAATCGACAGCGAGACGTCGTCCAGCGCGAGGCGCGCGTCCGTTTCGTAGCGCATCGTGACGTTGTCGAATGCGATCGTCCCCGCGGCGCGCCCCAGCGTCTTCCGGCCGTGATCCACTTCCCCTGGTGTATCGATCACGCCGAACACGCTCTCGGTAGCAGCAAGACCGCGTTGCAGATTCGCATTGACCCCCGACAACCCGCGCGACTTCTCGAGCAGGCTCAGCAGGGCGACGACGTACGCGACGAATTCCGGCGCCGAGAGCCGTCCCGCAAGACTCTGGTTCAGCGCGATGTAGATGATGACGCCGACGGCGATCGATGCGACGAACTGCGTCAGCGGATTCGACGCTGCCGCGGCGGACGACTGCTTCGACGCGATGTGGCGCAGCTGATCCGCCGCCTCGACGGCCCGTTGCGTTTCGTAGCGATGTCCCCCGAAGATCTTGACGATGCGGTTCCCGCCGACGATCTCTTCGAGCACGTGCGTGAGTCGCCCCATCGCGCTCTGGACGCCGCGGGCCGAGCGCCGCAGGCGGCGCCCGAAATACCGGATGACGAGCGCCACCGCGGGCATCGTGACGAACAGGACCAGCGTCAGGCGCCAGTTCGTCTGCAGCAGGAAAACGATCATCGCGACCATCGCGAGCCCGTTGCGGATCACCGCCGTGATCGCGGACGACGAGGCCGAAGCGATCTGCTGCGCATCGTGCGTCACCCGCGAGATCAGCACGCCGGCGGATTGGTCGTCGTAGTAGCGCGTCGGTAACCGCAACAGATGTCCCGCCATCGCGGAGCGCAAATCGAACACCACGCGATGGCCGACCCAGGCCATGCCGTAGTCGCTGACGTAGGTGCCGACGCCCCGCAGCAGGAACACGGCGGCGATCAGGAGCGGCAGTTTCAGCATCATGTCGCTCTGCGGCTGCTGGAAGTTCTGGATCAGCGGAGCCACGAGTGTCGCCATCGTGTAGTCCGCGGCGGCGACGACGATCATGCCGCCGACGGCGAACCCGAAGACTCGCCAGTACGGTCGGACATGCCGTAGCAGACGCCGGTAGAGTGCCCACGATGCGGGCTGTTGCACGGGAGCAGCGGCGGACAAGGTGGGCGCGATTATAGCTTCCGGTCGCTGCCGATCATGCCGGTCACGATGTTGCGCGGTAGCTCGTCTCCGGAGCTAATATCGCATCGGACGGGCCATCCGACGCAATAGAGTTCGCGTGCTAACCGACAGCGGGGCCGCGCGTGCCTAGCATCCCGACCGCACGACAATCAAATATTCCGGAGGATCCATGAAGCGAATCGACATTCGAGAACTGGCGCTGGTCGCGCTGGCGGTCATCGTTTCGGCGCCCGCGAATGCGGCTGCTCCCGTCGCTCCCGGCTCGAAGTGGTCGTATACGGGATCGACGGGCCCTGCGCGCTGGGCAAAGCTCGACAAGAGCTTCGCGACCTGCGAGGAAGGTGTCGCTCAGTCCCCGATCGACATTCCCGACGCCAAGGTTCGCAAGGGCGATTTCGCCTCCATGCTGTTCCATTACCAGCCGTCGCCGCTCGAGGTGACGGCGGAGCCGTTCACGCTTTCCGTCAAGTTCGCTCCGGGCAGCGCGATGACGATCGAGAGCGGCCGGTTCGAGCTCGAGGAGCTCGAATTCCGTCGCCCCGGAGAGCATAAGGTCGACGGGAAAGGGCACGAGCTCGAGGCATTGCTCATTCACCGCACGAAGGATCGCAAGGCCGCGATCCTGGTCGTTCCGTTCGCCAAGGGCAAGGAGAACGCGGCGATCAAGAAGGTGCTAGACAACGCGCCGGCGGCCAAAGGCAAGACGAACACGGTTCCGGCGGTGACGATCAACGCCGTCGAGTTGCTGCCTGACAGCAAGGACTATTACGCCTACGCCGGATCGATGGACACGCCGCCGTGCACGGAGAACGTCGAGTGGTACATCTTCAAGCGCCCGGCCGCGATGTCGGCCGACCAGATGGCGCGCATCTCGAAGCTCTATTCTCCGAACGCGCGTCCCACGCAGGGCATCAACGGCCGCGATATCCGCGGGACGCGCTGAGGTCGCTCAGCAGCGATTCGTACAGCGCGAGCAGTCGGGCGGTCATCGCTTCGATCGTGAGCGGCAGCACGGCGGTGCGAGCGCGCGCGCCCATCGCCCAGCGTGTCGCCGGTTCGAGCAGGGCCGACATCGCGGCGCTCAACGCCGGCAGGTCGAGCGCATCGGTGACGAAGCCGGCCGCATGTGCATCGACCAGCTCGGCGGCACCACACTGCGTCGAAGTGATGACAGGCAGGCCTGACGCCATCGCTTCGAGGCACGCATTCGGCAACGGATCGTAGAGCGTCGGCAATACGAACGCGTCGGCGGCGCCGTAGAGCGGGGCCACGTCGTCGACCGGGCCGAGGAACGTGGTCCGGTCAGCCACGCGAAGTCGTCGCGCGAGCGACGCGTAACGCCCGAAGCGCTTGTCCTTGCCGGCAACGAGCAGCCAGGCGTTGTTCGGCAATGACGACAGGGCTGCCAGCGCCGGGCGCACACCCTTGCGGTCATAGCCCGAGCCGACGAGGAGGAAGACGACCGCGTCGTGCGGGATCCCATGGATTGACCGCATCGTGTCGCGGTGGGCTCTGAGCGCAGGAGAGAATCGCTTGGAGTCGACGGCGTTGTAGATCAGGTGCAGCTTTGCCTCGGGCATGCCGAAGCGACCGTGGATCTGCTCGAGGACCAGGCGCGAATTGCAGATCACTGCCTTCAGCGCAGGGTCGGCAAACATCCGCGTTTCGGCGTAGCGCATGTAGCGGTGGTAGGGGTTCAGGGCGAGACCGAGCCGGCGCAGAAGATTCATACCCCGCCGGCGCTCCTCCAGCCAGATGCGATGGACGCCGTCGCCGGCACGGAAGATGTCGCAGCCCGCGATGCGTTCATGACTCTGGACGAGGTCGGGGCGATGCGCCGACCAGCGCCCACGGACCGATCGCGCGAAGCTCCAGTCGCGCCACACGCTGCCCACGTAGAACGGATTGCAGATCTCCGGCCGGAATGCGTCCGCTCGTGCGGGCCAGGATCGCGTGTACAGCGTCAGTTCCACGCCGCGATCGCGCAGCGCGGCCAGGGCATCCGCGACGAAGCGCTCGGCGCCGCCGTACGGCGTGTAGCGCTGGCGGACGATGCCGATCTCTCGCGCCGGCGGGGCGTCGGGCGATGTCTCACCCACCGGTCGTTGCGTCACTGCGCGGGGGCGGGAACGAGCGCCCGAAGCGCCGCATGCACATCCGACACCGGCAGCGTCGTGAGGCAGTCGGATACCTTGCTGCCGCCGCAGCCGTCGTTGCCACACGGACGGCACGGATGAACCGTGGACGCCACGATCCGATGGCTCACCATCCACGGCGACCATTCGGTCTCACCGCTCGGGCCGAACAGCGCGACAGCCGGCACGCCCATCGCGGCGGCGATATGCATCGGCGCCGAGTCGACACCGATGAAGGCTTTGGCTCGGGCGGTCAGTGCGGCGAGCTCGAGCAGGCTGAGCTGCCCGGACAGATCGTCGGGACGAGCGCGCGTCCGGCCGACGATGTCGGCGATCATCGCCGCCTCGCGCGGGTCGGGCGCCCCCGTGAGGACGAGCCGCTCGCCCTCGGCGGCGAGGCGGTCGATGAGCTCGGCGACGCGCGGAGCCGGCCAGCACTTGAACAACCAGCGGGAACCGGGATGCAACTGCACGAACCCTCCGGCTTCGAGTTGATGTGCGGCGAGGAGTGCATCGATGCGCGCCTCCGCCTCCGCACCCGGAACGAGCTGCAGTCGCTTGGCATCGTCTTGCGGGTGCAGGCCGACGCGGCGAAGTGCATCCAGATTCAGCTCTACCGTATGCCGTCGGGTGCCGCGAGGGAGCGCGTAGAAATGCGTGAACGAGTGGCTCCAGAAGCGCGATGCGCCGGCGCGCTTCGGCGCCACGCCGTACCGGGTCCGGAGTGCCCGCCGGAGCCAGGCACCACGAGGGTGCTCGGTGAGATGCACCAGCAGATCGTAGCGCCGCTGGCGCAGCGTACGCAGCAGTGCCCACTCCTGCTTCGCCTGCTGGAACACGCCTTGCCGCTTCCAGGATCGATCGATCGTGTAGAGGTTCGTCAGCGCTGGGTGGTTCTCCAGCATCGGCGCCGTCTCGCTGTAGACGAGCGCGTCGATCTCGATGCCCGGGGCGTGTGCCGCGAGAGCCGAGAGGACCGGCGACGCCAGCAGCACGTCGCCGTGATGCCGCAGTTTCGTCACCAGAACGCGACGCACGTCGGCAAAGTCGATCGCATCGGCAACCATGTGCGAACGATAGCAAATCCATCGGCACGTCCTGCCGATCGGCCGGTCGAAGGATCGGGAGACGCGTTGCGCCGGAAGTCGGTCGCGCGGGCCGGCGCGACATTTGAGGCAAAATCGACGACGCATGAACAAGGCATTCACCAAGGAGTCGGATCGCGACGACGATCCAGATGGCGACGAGGACGGCGCGGCGCCGCCGCTTCCGTCCGGCCAGAAGAACTACCTGACGCCGGGCGGCTACGCGCGCCTGAAGACCGAGCTCGATCGCCTGGTCGACAAGGAGCGGCCCGAGGTCGTCGGCATCGTGTCGTGGGCGGCGGGGAACGGAGATCGCTCCGAGAACGGTGACTACATCTACGGCAAGCGACGCCTGCGCGAGATCGATCGCCGCATCCGGTTCCTCGTCAAGCGCCTCGACATCGCCGAGGTCGTCGACCCGGTCGGCCGCGACACGGAACAAATCTTCTTCGGGGCGACGGTCGACATCGTCAACCAGCGCGGCGAGGAGCGCACGATCAGCATCGTCGGAATCGACGAGACGGATACTTCGCGCGGGTACATCAGCTGGATCTCGCCGATGGCGCGCGCGCTGCTCAAGGCGAAGGCCGGCGACAACGTGACGCTCGCCACGCCCGGCGGAATCGAGGAGATCGAGGTGCTGGACGTGCGCTACGAGCCGCTGGCGACGGGCGGGGCGGCGCAGGCGTAGCGCCGACGCATCACAGCCCTGCCGTCGAGCGGGCCGCCGATTGACCGCCCGGGGCGATCCCCCTACTATCGACCGATGGAAAACGAATTGCGTGCGCTCGAGGAGCGTATCGGTCAACTGGCGACTCTCGCCCGGCGGCTGCGCGCGGAGAATGCGGAGCTGCGGCAAACGCTGCTTGCGACGCAGAACGAATCGCGCATCCTGCGCGAGAAGATCGAGACCGCGACGACTCGCGTGCAACGTTTGCTCGAACGCCTTCCGGAGGATGCGACGTGACCGCGGCCCGCGGCGACGCGATGAGCCTCGATGTGAGCATCATGGGTCGCGAGTATCGCGTCGCATGCAAGCCCGAAGAGAAGCAGGAGCTGCTCGATGCGGTTGCGTACGTCGATCGGCAGATGCGGATGATCCGCGACACCGGCAAGCAGAACAACGCCGAGCGGGTCGCCGTCATGACTGCATTGAACGTGGCGCATGAACTGCTGAAAGTCCGTGTCGCCGGTAACGTTGACTTGGGTGGGTTGAAGCGTAGAATTCAAGACATGCAGTCGACGATCGACGCTGCACTCGCTGAGCAAGAGAAGTTGTTCTAGCAGGAGCGTCGACACGAATTCTCGCGGTGCGCGAACCGCCCTTTGCAGTGCGCGCCACCGCAGTCCAGGTTTCCCCTGCAGTGCTCGTGATTGGTCAGCAGTATCTTTGAACCAATGCACTTTGTGCTATGGCTGCCGGGCCTACGTGACGCGGTGTGCGCATCCCACGCGGAAGCGCCTGAAGCATCCGGCAGGCGGCCTCCTTGAACTTCGGTTCAGGATCCAGAGGGCCACACGGCACAGGCGGGGGATCTTCTTCGAGCGGGCGAGTTGATTCGCCCGTTTCTTTTGAGTAGTGTGCCAGCGCCCGACATCGCCGATGCCGGGTGACCATTCATGTTGCTGCGCCGAGGGATGCGATGCGCTACTGGCTGATGAAGTCGGAGCCCGACGAATTTTCGATCGACGATCTCGCCACGGCGCCGAACCAGAGCGTTGCCTGGTACGGCGTCCGCAATTACCAGGCGCGCAATTTCATGCGCGACCAGATGAAGCTGGGCGACCTGGTGTTCTTCTACCACTCGAGTTGCCCCGAGCCGGGAATCGCCGGCCTCGCGACGGTCAGCCGGCTCGCGTATCCGGACGCGACGCAATTCGAAAAGAAGAGCAAGTACTTCGACGCCAAGGCAACGCCCGAGAATCCGCGCTGGTTCAATGTCGACGTCAAGCTGAAGAAGAAGACCCGCTTGGTCACGCTCGACGAGCTGCGCCGGTATCCGGAGCTCGCCAACATGCGGTTGCTCCAGCGCGGCAACCGGCTGTCGGTCACGCCGGTCGATCCCGCGGAGTGGGAGTTCGTCGTTGCGTTGATGAAACGCAAGGCGCCGAAACCGTCGTCGCCCGCATGATCGGTCCCTCGCGGATTTCGCAGGCGCCGTCCGGACGAGGCGCCGGGCCGCGCGTCGGCGGCTCTTGCGGGCCGACGACTGATGGAGGTAGTCTGACGCTATGACATTGGCTTACGCACTGCCACCCCCGGCATTCATCGATGAAGCCGGCTGCGCCAATTGGCTCACGACGTTTCCGCTGACGAACGTCGCGATGGCCCAGGAAGCGCTCGAGTCGCAGTTGCGCCGGATGGCGGTCGCGGAGCTCGACCCGTTGCAGCGGGCCAAGATCTGCGAGCGGCTCCGCGAGACGGTGATGTTCCTTCACGGCGAGCTCGCAAAACGTTTCACCGATCGTCCGCTGCCGCTGGCCGAATCGGAGTCGCAGGCATGGAAGCAGGCGATGCGGCTCTGGACTGCATTGTGGGAGAACTACTCCGAATGCCTGCGACCGTTGCTCGAGCGCGATCCGAAAATGGAAGGCTGGGGCGCTCGGACGATCCAGCGCGGGTTGTTCGTCGGGAAGCAGATCGTGCGGCTGTACGGACAAGTCCGGCGCCAGCCGACGGCCGAGCACTGGGAGGAGATCCACGCGTACTACCGGTTCGCCGAGATGCTCGAATGCACGTCGATCGCGGTGCGCGACAAGCTGCTCCCCTTTTCCGAGGCGATCTCCTGCTACTCGACCTACGCGCACGCGTTGCTGCTCGCAAGGGCGGATCCGTGTGCGCTCAACTCGCGCGAGTGGGATCTCGTCGACCGCTGGCTGCAGGGCTGGTCGCGCAAGTTCTTTCCCGACAAGGTGTCCCGCTCGAGCGAGCACGTGCTGCTCGTCGTCGATCTGCAGCAGGGTGCCGGGCTCGCCACCTGGGAAGACGCTTCCGACCGGAGTCCGCCGTCTCTGCGCTACGGCAGCCCCGACAAGCTGTCGGTCAGTCTCACGCAACGGCAGAAGCGGTTGCGCGCGGGCGCGACACCTGCTGAGCTGGGCCTGGGCGACGACGTCACGCCACAGGTCGCCGAGAAGCTCGTCACTCACCTCTACGACCGCTGGTGCACGATGTCGGTCGCACAAGGCTCTCCGTCGACCGAGCAGCAGATCGGCGTGTGCGCGGGCGGCCTGTACGGCATTTACTTTCGGCTTTCCGGACGCACGTTCGTCGGCGACACGACGCGCGACCGCCTCTCGTATCGGTCGATGGAAGACGTCGCGACGTTCGATTCGATTCCCGAGCACGATCCGGGACGCGATCAGGCGGAGCGCGACTTCCCTTGGGAACCCTGGGTCGGCGACTTGCTCGGCTTCGGGGGCTCGCTCGAACGCCGCGTTACCAATGGTGTGCGGATGCAGCTCAATCAGTTGCTCGTCGTGCGAGACACTAACGGTCGCGTGAGTTGCGGCGTCGTGTCCTGGCTCGGGGAGATCGGCAACACGTTGCGCATCGGCATCCGCCCGTGGCCAGGCGAGCCCGGGGCGCTTGCACTGCGCGCCGCGTCCGGCGTGATGCGCGATGAACCCGCGGTGCCGGCGGTCGCCATGCCCTCGATCGGCCGGGAGCCCTCGTCGCTCGTGCTGCCATTGCGGTACTTCGTCGCCGGCCGTCGCATCGAGACGATGGGACCGGGGAAGCGGTCGTTCCGACTCGTGAAAGTCCTCGAGCGCGGCGCCGACTTCGAACGCGTCGCCTACTCGGTCGAGTAAACAAGACTATCCTTCGCGCGTTTGATCCATGCGGGTGGCGAGCCGGGCAGGATTCGGCTAGAATCCGCCGCCCCGCTTCAAATTTCCCACGAAAACCAAGGAGTTCCAGATGAAGTTGCACGTTGCGGCGCTCGCCGCCAGCCTGATCATCGCCGGCAGTGCGTTCGGCCAGGCGAAAGTCGACCCCAAGGCAGCCGAAGCCCTGATGACGAAATCCGGCTGCGTCGCCTGCCACGCCGTCGACAAGAAGGTGATCGGACCGGCCTACAAGGAAGTCGCCGCGAAATACAAGGGCGACAAGGATGCCGCGACCAAGCTCGCCGCCAAGGTCAAGGGCGGTGGTCAGGGTGTCTGGGGCCCGGTCCCGATGCCGCCGAACGCGCAGGTTCCCGACGCGGACATCAAGACGCTGGTCGCCTGGATCCTGACGCTCTGAGCGCGACAAGGCTCGACAAAAAAGCCGGCTCCGGCCGGCTTTTTTATTGGTGACGATGGAACGCGGCGTCGCCTCGATCAGGCCCCGAGGCTCACGGAGCCGCGCACATCACGACACCTTCGCCTTTCCAGCCGGAGGCAACCATCTGATCGTATATCGCGCCTTTCACGGTATACCGGTGGTTCGAGTCGTTCTGGGCGAATCGGTTGTTGTACGTGCGGCGAATGGCCGTCAGCCCCGACGGGCATTGTCCGCCGGCAGGCTCGACGAGCTGGAACCGGTTGGCCGCCTCGTAGAGCCATCCTGGATCGGCCAGCACCTGCGTACACTCCGCGCCCACGAACGTGTAGAAATGCGAATTCGGCCCGCGGCGCGCGCCGGTCGCCGGATCGATGGCCGGATTTCCGTAGAAGCGACAGACTTCCGTCGCGCCCGGGACGGCCGCGCCGATCCACGCGCGCCAGGTCTCGCCGGTGCGGGTCCAGCCCGGACCCGCGGATCCCGCGTCGATCCCCGCCGCCTCTTCGGCGTTCGCCGTGATGAAGTAGTGCTGTAACGGACCGTTGAAAAACTCCACGACTGCGGTGTTGCCGGCATTGGATCCGGCGTTGGCGAGGCGCGCGAGCCGACTGAAATTACGCAGCTGGGAGTCGACGATGAACAATGATCCCGTGCGGTCGAAAACGAGCCCGGCGCTGTGCGCAGGCTGGTCCCACAGGAACGTGCGTTCGATCTTGGCCGGCGGCGTGAAGCGCGTGACGTAGCTGTCGCCCGTCGTCAGCCAGAACGAGCCGTCGGGAGCAAGCACCAGCCGGCCGAGTGCGGCTTGCGGCCCCGTGACGAACAGCTGCATTTCGCCGTTCAGCGCAACTCGCCCGAATCCGTCGTCCGATGCGAACCAGACGGAGTCGTCCGGGCCGCGGACGATCTGCGATGGACCCGTCGTCATCGGATACTGGACGGCGAACTCGGTGATGGCGCCAGCCGGCGTGATGCGTGCGATCTTTTTCGAGCCGCGCTCGGCAAACCACATGTTGCCGTCGGCGCCGAGCGCGATACCAACGGGCTGCGGATCGTAGCTCTGGATGTCGTACGTGCTCATCACGCCGCTCGGCGTGATCTTCAGGATGCGATCGGAGTCCGTCGCGGTCGCCCAGAGGCTGCCGTCCAGCCCGAGCGCCATCTGCCCGATTGCGCCCGAGATGTTGGCGGGCATCACGAAGGTATCGAGGTCACCGGTCGCGGGATTCCAGCGGCCGACCTGGCGAATCGAATCGATCGTGAACCAGATGCGCGCATCGGCGCCGAGCGTCGGATTGCGCGTTTGCGGCACCGGCAGCGTGATCCGCTCGGCGTCTCCGTTCGGAAGGAGCCTGGCGAAGCCGCCCGCGTAGTTGTCGTTGAACAGCAGCGAGCCGTCGGGCAACAGAATGACGTCGTCCGCAACTGTCGGGATCGTCGTCGGGAATTCGGCGCGCACGTCCGCTGCCAACAGCAGCAGCGCGCACGCCATTGCCCACAACCCTGACCGAACGACTCGACGCAGCATGTAAACACCTATGCAATATGCATACGGCGAGAATACCGCAATGCGCCAGCGACGGCGCATTTTGCGGCGACAACGGCTTGAAGCAGCGGGGATTTTTGCAACAGCCCCGCGGCGTTTGCGTCAGGCGCGCTGGACGAGCGTGCCGATTCCGGCAGCGGCGCGCAGCGCCTCGACCTTGTCGGTCGATTCCCAGGAGAACTCGGGTTCGTCGCGACCGAAATGGCCATACGCTGCAGTCTTCTGGTAGATCGGACGCAGCAGGTCGAGCGACTGGATGATCGCCTTGGGGCGCAGATCGAAGGCGAGCTGGACGATTTCGGCCAGGCGATCGTCGGAGATGACGCCGGTTCCGAACGTGTCCACCATGATCGACGTCGGGCGCGCGATCCCGATCGCATAGCTGATCTGGATCAGGCATTGGCGCGCCAGTCCGGCGGCGACGATGTTCTTGGCGACGTATCGGCCCGCGTAGGCCGCGGAGCGGTCGACCTTCGACGGGTCCTTGCCCGAGAACGCGCCGCCGCCATGCGGAGCAGCGCCGCCGTACGTGTCGACGATGATCTTGCGCCCCGTAAGTCCGCAATCGCCCTGCGGTCCGCCGACGACGAAACGACCGGTGGGATTGATCAGGTAGCGGACCTTGCCGCTCATCATTTCCGCAGGGAGGATGGGCTTGACGATCTCTTCGATGACCGATTCCTCGATCGTCTTGTGATCGACCTCCGGCGCGTGCTGGGTCGAGATGACGACGGTATCGATCGCGATGGGCCGCCCGGTGGAACCGTCATAGCGTACGGTCAGTTGCGACTTCGCGTCGGGACGCAGCCACGGCAGGCGGCCGTCGCGCCGCACTTCGGACTGGCGCTGCATCAGGCGGTGCGCGTAGTAGATCGGGAACGGCATCAGCTGCGGTGTCTCGTCGCAGGCGTAGCCGAACATCAGGCCCTGGTCGCCCGCGCCCTGCTCGAGGTCGAGGCCGCTGCCTTCGTTGACGCCCTGCGCGATGTCCGGCGACTGCTTGTCATAGGCCACGAGGACGGCGCAGCCCTTGTAGTCGATGCCGTAATCGGTATTGTCGTAGCCGATCCGCTTGATCGTCTCGCGCGCCGTCTTCTGGTAATCGAGATCCTTCGCCGTCGTCGTGATTTCGCCCGCCAGGACGACGAGGCCCGTGTTGACGAGCGTCTCCGCCGCGACGCGAGCGTGTTTGTCCTGGGCTAGAATCGAATCGAGGATCGCATCCGAGATCTGATCAGCCACCTTGTCCGGATGACCTTCGGATACCGACTCCGACGTAAACAGAAATTCGCTCATTGAATGGTGCGCTTCGGGGCTGATCAAGCGAGGAATTCTATCAAATGATCGTGGGCGGTCTCCCGGTTTCATGGGTTGCGGGCACGCGACCGCGCGGCTCGTCGCGAAGTCGGCGCATCGAGCCGGCCGCGTGAGCGCGCCGGCAGCGCCAACGCTGTCGCAGCGCGTGGCGCTCGGATCGCTGCGCTTGCTCGCGCGGCTGCCGCTCCCGCTTCTCCACGCCGCCGGCGCGCTTGCCGGGCGCCTCGCGTTCCGTTTCGCGAGGCGCTGGCGTGAGCGGATGCTCGACAACATCCGGCTGGCCGGCGTGGCGGGCAGCGATCCGCATGCGATCCGTCGCTTTGCGCGTCGCACGGCGGCGGAGCTCGGTAAGGGACTGCTGGAGGTCTTGCCCTTCTGGTGCGGGCGCACGGCCTACATGCTGGCAAAGGTCCGGACCGACGACAGCTGGGGCACCGCGCGACGCATCGCCGATTCCGGCAAGGGCGTCATCTTCCTGACGCCTCACCTCGGCTGCTTCGAGGCGGCCGGACAGTTCCTGTCGCAGCATCTGCCGATCACCGTCATGTATCGGCCGCCGCGTCTCGGCTGGCTCGACCCTCTGCTGCGCTGCGGACGCGCGCAGGGCCAGGCGCGGATCACGACGGCAGATGGGCGTGGCGTCCGCGCAACGCTCAAGGCACTGAAAGAAGGGCGCCCCATCGGCCTCCTGCCCGACCAGGTTCCGGTTACTGGCGGCGGCGTCGATGCGGAATTCTTCGGCCACGCGGCCTATACGACGACGCTTCCCGGGCGCCTGCAGCACGCGACCGGCGCGTCGATCGTCCTGGTTTCTGCCGAGCGGCTGCGGCACGGCGAAGGATATTTGCTGACGTTCCACCCGCTTCCCGAACTGCCGGACGACCCCGCCGCGGCGGCGCGCGCCTTGAACGCCGCGCAGGAGACGATCATTCGCCACTGCC
>Ga0070670_100002394_pt1 | contig 15451 bp, 17 predicted proteins | sample KBSS63metaG_FD_64665 | JGI IMG/M metagenome (GOLD analysis project Ga0070670, IMG submission 64665) | Switchgrass rhizosphere microbial communities from Kellogg Biological Station, Michigan, USA - KBS S6-3 metaG | ecosystem: Host-associated > Plants > Roots > Rhizosphere > Soil ... | reverse complement strand
ACTTCGCCCTCGACGAGCGCCACGAACGTCGCACTCCCCGGCCGCGGCGTGCGAGCGAGTCCTTCGCGCCAGAGCGCCTGCCTCGCGCTGACGTCGAATGCGTCGATCGTCTCCTGCGGGAGGAGGCCGGAATACGCGATCCTCCACGTCTCGACCTGGAGGCGGCCAATCGCGTCTGCGTCGGCACGTGTGGCGAGACGCACCGTCGTCACAGCTCGGACGTTAGCCTGCACGTGAGCGGGCTCTGGGACTTGCTTTCGCGCCAACCATGAAGCCCGGCGCGTTCGGCCGGGCTTCATGATTTCGGGCGGAAGAAGGCCCCTAGCGCTGAATCGCCGTCCAGAGAACGGCGTGTCGAGCACCTCGCCGTGTCTGGCTGACACCGACGATCTGGTTCCGCGCGTTGATTGCGGATGCATCGCTCTCGGCTCCGCCGAGCGTGCCGAGATCCGTGATCGTGCCGTTGTCCGAGACGAATGCGTGCACGACCGATCCACCAGCAGGGACGCGAGCGCCGATCACTTGGCCGCGATCGTTGATCGCAACGGCCGTTCCGTACGAGGAGCCTCGATAGAGCGGAAGGACCCTGCCGTCTCTCCAGAGAACCGGACGCGCCGGTCCTGTCGCCGAGCGGCTCGAGCCCACGATCTCGCCGCTTGCGTTGAGCGCGGCCGCCTCGCTCGTCGCGTAGCCGGCCCCCAACGTCCGGAGGTCGCGCATCTTCCCGTTCTGCCAGAGGAAGGCGTGGCCCTGCTGGCCGGTCTGGGTGACCTTCGCGAGGTAGCTCGTGCCGACGATCTGGCCCTGGCCATTGATAGCGGTCGCGCTGCTGCTCGTGAATTGCGCGCCGAGGGTCCCGAGATCGATCATCTTCCCGTTCTGCCAGAGAAACGCATGCTGGGTCCCGTTCGCCGTCGAGCTGGAGCCGACGACCTGTCCGCGGTCGTTGATGCCGGAGGCGAAGCTGTCCGAGCCACCCAACGTGCCGAGGTCGGTCATCCTCCCGTTGCGCCAGAGGAACGCGTGAACCGTTCCGCTCGCCGTGAAGCTCTCACCGACTACCTGCCCGCGGTCGTTCAGCGCTCGCGGCCGGCTGCTCTTGCCTCCGAGCGTTCCGAGATCCCTCATCTTCCCGTTCTCCCAGAGGAACGCGTGCATGCGCTGCGGAGCTGCGGTGAGACTCGTCCCGACGACCTGGCCACGCGCATTGATCGCCGAAGCCCCGCTGTCCCGACCGCCGAGCGTGCCGAGGTCCGTCATCTTCGCGTTCTGCCAGAGGAACGCATGCTGCTTTCCATCCGCTGTGCCGTTCGTGCCGACGATTTGGCCCCGCTCGTTGATGGCCGCAGCGCTGCCGCTCGTCCAACGTGACCCGAACGTCCCGAGATCGGTGATCGTCCAATGCCTGGCACCGGCCGTCCCATGCGTCGCCGCGCCTGCGGCGGCGCTGAGAGAGAGGGCGATGCCCATGGCGACGGTGATTAGTGCAAGGGTTGTGCGCCTCATGACGTCTCCTTCGCATCGAGTTTGCGTCCTGGCTTCGAGTGTCGCGCGGAGCGCCTCGCGCATCCATGGACGTCAGATGGGCGATTGATGGAAATCACGTCTCCATCGGGCGTTTGCGTCGAATACGACGCACGCGGAGGCCGAATCGTCGCCGTCACAGCTGCTGGTCGCCACGAGATCCAGGTCCGGCCTCAGGTACACCGGCTCGTCGGCTTCATGGCGGAACGGAACGCCGCGAGCGCCGGAGGGCCTGTCCTCTGCACCCATGACGAGCTGATGAGTGCGGTCTGGGGCGATGAGCCGATGCACACGAGGACTGAGCTCGCGAGGCTCTTCTGGGAACTGCGCCGCGCCCTCGAACCGTTCGGCGCGACGGACGTGGTCGTCAACGAGAGGCGCCGGGGCTATCGGCTCGTCACCTGTGCGGATGCGCCGGCGATCACATCGAGGCAAGACGGGGACGTGGCCCGACGGCCGGGCCCGAGGTGGGCGTTCGCTGCGCTCGTCGCACTCGCACTGGCCGCCGCCGCCGTGGCGGTTCTGATGACGAGGAATCCCGAGGGTGGTTCGAGCACGCAAGCGCCCACGGACGCCAGCGTCGCGACGTTCGTCGAGCGGATCGAGAACGTGCTCGAGCAGTCAGCCGCAGGGCGACGCGAGATCCGCGCAGCATTGAACGGTGGGTTCGGCTGCTCGATCTCGCCCGACGAGGCTGCTCGGCGAGTCTCGAGCGTCGCCGACAATCGCCAGAGCATCCTCCAGCAACTCGGCAGCCTCCGGGCGCCGACGCCGAACACCGACGAGGTCGTGACCTTGTTGCAGCGCGCCCTCCAGCAGTCGATCGAGGCGGATCGACACTACCGCGACGGCTTCCTCGAGCTGCAGGCGGGGACGCGTTGTCCGCTGCCGCGCAACGCGGCCTTCGACCTCGCTGTGAGGTCGGACAAGCGTGCGACCGTCGCCAAGAAGCGGTTCGTCGCAGCGTTCAACGTTCTCGCGCGAGAGAACGGCGGCCCGACGTGGTCGGCCGGCGGCTTCTGAGCTCGTCTGTCAGCGAAACGACAGCCGACTGGGCGGCCAGTACGTGAGCTTCGCCGGGCCGATCAGGCTGCCGCGAGGCACGGTTCCCCACGTGCGGGAGTCGCAGGAGTGGATGCGGTTGTCACCGAGGACGAAGTAGTGGCCGGACGGGACGCGGGGCCACGTGCCGTTGGCACGTCCCCGTAGCTCGTGGTCGACGTAGGGCTCGGACAGCCGGTCGCCGTCGATGAAGACGACGCCTCGGCGCATCGAGACCACCTCGCCGGGTAGCCCGACCAGCCGCTTGATGAAGGTCGAGCCTCCCTCGCCGGGGCCACAGCGGTCGGCTTTGGGAGGAGCGTTGAACACCACGATCTGTCCGCGCTTGGGATCGCCGAACCGGTATGCGAGGCGATCCGCGATCACCCGGTCGCTGAATCGCCCCTGGCAGAACGCGACGGGTCTGGCGCAGTGGAGGGTCGGCTCCATCGACGGTGACGGGATGCGGTACGGCTTGGCGATTTCCGCCTCGAACGCGAGCACGAAGGCGATCGCAACCGCAATCGTGATGAACCAGTCGACGATCGTCCGCCAGGGCTGCGGCATCCGGCTCTGGGCTCGATCGAGAACCTTCATGGCTCCGCGCACATTGTGCGCTCTGCGCCGCCGGTCGAGTCAAACGCCGGCGGCCGGATCCGACCGCGGCTCATGGCGCACGACGCTGTACAGCCACGCGCCGGCGATCGCGCCGGTCGCGGGCGCCAGCAGGTAGATCCAGAAGTCCGTCCACTCGGATGCGACGAGCGCGGGGCCGAACGATCGCGCCGGGTTCATCGACGCCCCGGTGACCCCGCCCCCGAACAGCGCGTCGAGCGCCACCGTCCCACCGATCGCGATCGCGGCAGCTGCGCCGACGGCTCGAGTGTCTGTCGCGACCGCCATGATCACGAACATGAGGAGCGCCGTCATCGCGAACTCGTAGACGAGCGCCGCGCCGATGCCCACGCTCGGAACGGTCGCTCCGAGGTTCGCAGGCGTCCCCTCCCAGGCGAGTCGGAGCGTCAGAGCTCCTGCGACCGCGCCGGCGAGCTGTGACGGGATGTACGCCATCGCGTCACGCACGGGGAAGTGGCGAGTCGACGCGAACGCGACCGTCACCGCCGGATTGATGTGGGCGCCGGACAGGTGGCCGGTCGCGTAGATCATCACCATGATCGCGAGCCCGAACGCCGCTGCGATCCCCGTCTCGCCGAGTGACCCTCCTCGCTCACTGTCGACGACGATCGCACCGCACCCGGCGAAGACGAGCGCGAACGTCGCGAAGCCTTCCGCCACGCACCGCCGGCCGAGCGACGGACTAGTCAAGTAGTTCGTCGATCAGCTTCTGGACGCGCCCGTCGATCTCGTCGCGTATCCGACGGACGGCCTCGAGATCCTGGTCTGCCGGGTCGTCGAGCACCCAGTCCTCGTAGCGCTTGCCGGGGTAGATCGGACACGCATCGCCACATCCCATCGTGATCACGGCATCGGCCGCGCGGACCACCTCGTCGGTGAGGGGCTTGGGAAACTCCTCCGACATGTCGATGCCGAGCTCCCGCATGGCCTCGACGACGGCCGGATTGATCTCGTCCGCCGGGTCGCTCCCGGCCGAGCGGACGTGGATGCGGCCCTCGGAGCGCAGCTTCACGAGGCCGGCAGCCATCTGGCTGCGACCGGCGTTGTGGACGCACACGAACAGGACCTCGGGCTGCTCCTTCACGATCGATCCCTCCCATTGTGCGAGCGCGCGCAGTCGCTCCCGAGCGAACCGATGTGCGAGCACCGGGACGAAGACGTTCACGCGCGCCCCGCGGAGGAGGTCCACCGACTCGGCGAGGTAGCGCTCGATGGTCTCCGGCGAGAAGATCCCCGCGAACTCGTCGCCGAGGCTGTCAGCCGTCTTCCGGATGTGGTTCAGCGTGACTGGGTCGAGCGTCTCGCTCATGTCGCCCCTCCGAGATAGACCGTGATCTATGTCTGATCTTTGTGGGAGTCTTGCGCGGTCATAGATGCGTGTCAATATCCAGGTGGTGAAGCCCATCGCCACGCTTGCCGCGGAGTGTCCGCCTCTTCTTGCCGGCGCCATGGAGACCGACGACGCCGATGCACTTGCGCAGGCGCTTCGCGTGCTCGCGGATCCGACCCGGCTGCGCATCCTGAGCCTCATCCAGTCGCAACCCGAGCACGAGGCGTGCATCTGCCATCTCACGGAGCCACTCGGCCTGACGCAGCCGACGGTCTCCCATCACATGAAGGTGCTGCTCGAGGCGGGCCTCGTCGAGCGGGACCAGCGCGGCAGCTGGGCGTTCTTTCGCGTCGTTCCCGAGCAGCTGGGTTCGCTGCGCGCGCTTCTCGCCTAGCCGCCGAGACAGCTACCCCGTGCGGGTGAGTAAACGTAAGCGCGTCGTAAAGTCTGGCGCACTCGGGGTGGTCGATCGGGATTTCCGGAGAAAGCTCCTCCTGAGGCACGAATCGCAAAGGGGGAACACACATGAAGAAGCTCTTGGTTACCGGCGTCCTTGCCATGGCGCTCGTCTTCACCGTCTCGGCCTCGGCCGCGCTCGTCCCGGGGGTCTTCGACCCGGGTAACACGGGTTGCGTCAAGGCGACGATCGTCAAGAACAAGAAGACGAGGACGTTGCATCTCGAGAAGAACTGTCCGACGGCCACGAACGCGGCCGCCGGAGCCGACATCACCGGCGTGAGTGGACAGACGTTCCAGTCGGCGTCGTTCACGCTGGCGAGCACGACCCAGTGTCAGGGTGGCTCGCCGCGGTTCAACATCGCGACCACGACGGGTTTCTTCTTCCTCGGGTGCAACAACGTGACGCCCACGACGAACGCCGACGGGACGGCGACCTACACGTTCACGGCGGCGACGCTCGCCGCGGCCGGACAGCAGGTTCCGACGCCGACCGGCACCGTCCAGTCCGTGAGCGTGCTCATCGACGTCCAGGGCACTGCCGACCTGACGAAGATCACCTTCAACGGCAAGCTGCAGAAGCCCGCAGGCGGCACGGCCGACTTCGCGCGTCCGTGCAAGAAGGGCGGTTGGAAGACCTTCACGAGCCCGACGTTCAAGAACCAGGGTCAGTGCGTGAAGTTCCTGATCCACGGTCGGAACGCGGCGAAGAAGACCGCGTAGTCGAGCACCGACCACAAGGACGAAGAGAGCTCCGCCCCGCGGAGCTCTCTTCATGTTGCGAGCTGGTGCAGCTGCTACGCGCGCCGCGTGGCCGAAAGGTCCTCGAGCTCCTGGCGGTCGATCAACTCTCCCGGGATGACGGCGATGCGAGCGGGCGTGCGTGCGCGGAGGGTCGCCGTTCGCGTCCCACCTTCGAGGAGCGCACGTTCGCCGACGATGGCGCCGGGACCGATCTCTGCGACCTCCTCGCCGTCGACGTCCACCGCAAGCACGCCGTCGAGGACGAGGTAGAGCTCGTCGCCGGGAGCGCCCTGCTCGACGAGCGTCTCGTCGGGCTCGAGTGAGCGCCGCTCGGGAATCAGCTTGCCCGACATGAGCTCGCGCGAGATCTCGCGCTCGAGCGCGCTCTCGGCGGCCATTACGAAGGCGTCCGAGTCCTCGTCACCCCAGGGCGTGTGCTCGCCGTGTGCCTCGCGGTACCAGGTCTTGAAGTCGATCGTGCCCGACTTCGCGACGAGATTGCCGTCGTGGTCGTAGACCCAGTGCCTCGGGAACGTGCTCGCCCCGACGAGCTGGTGCTCCGAGGACCCGTCCGCGCGGATCGTCAGCGCGAGCGTCGTCCAGGCGGTCGCCGACTGGATGCGGACGAACGGCCTCCCGACCACCCTGCGCGGAGCCGGGAACCCGGCGCGGCCGCCGACGGTCTGGACGAAGCGGACGGCGTCGCCCTGAACCTCCGGGTCGTCGCGGAGAACCTCGAACGCGACGCCGGGAATCGTGATGTCCCTGATCCCGAGGTTGAAGGTCGTCGAGCCGACGAGACCGGCTCCCTCGTACCCGTGGCCGACGACCTTGCCGTCCTCCACCTCGATCCACGCGGCGAGCTGATTGGCCTCGCGAAAGCGATCCTCGGCGCGCAGGCGCTCGAGGTCGCCCTCCTCGAGCGAATCCGGCGGCGGCACGTCGTACTTGGCCACTCCGAGCTCGAACGGGAGCTTCGGCATCCCCTCGATTGCATCCGACGGGATCCAGGAAATCGCCGTCACTGACGACTCGATGCGCATATGGCGTCTCCTTCTCTCGACCGCTCCACGCTAGAGCATTCGGAGGGCGCGTGCCTAGTCGCGCGCTAGGCCCAGGGGAGCTGATCCCAGTACGACGGGCGCTCGCGACGGGAGGGCTCGAAGTCGGCGTACGCGACGTCGGGATCGGGGGTCTCCACCTCAACGCTCGCGCCGTACTTCGCCGCGAGCTCGGAGACGGGATAGAGGATGCTCTCATCCTCCGACCGTGCCCCGACCATCAGGAGCGCGCACGGCCCGCCGCCTGCGCCGACGAAGATGTGCTCGGTTCCGGGCGGGCTGTGGAAGAAGTCCCACTGCCGGAGGGTCCGCTCCTCACCCTCGACGAGGAGCGTGCACTCGCCGGACAGCACGAGGAAGTCCTCCTGCGCCTTCTCGGCGTGGTACAGCCCGTTCGACTGCCCTGGCGGAAGCACATGGATCCGGATGCCGTACTGCCGGAACCAGTGGTCCCCGCTCTCGAACGGACACTCGGAGCCGGTCGCGCGCTTCTCGCCGTCCTCCGACGTCAGCCACTGTGCGTCGCGGACGTTGACGACGAACCAGCCCTCGCTTTCCGGCCGGAGCCCTGAGCCGCGGTCGTCGAGCTTTGCCTCCGGCACCACGGCGCGAGTCTATGCATCGGGTGCGTCTCAGCGGCGGGGGAGGCGGCCCGACAGGATATGAGGATGGACGAAGGGCTCGTCCTCCTCGTCGTCGGCGCGACCCTGGCCGCGAGCGCGCTCGCGGCGCTCGCGTCGGCGCGGACCGGCGTACCCGTTCTCGTCGCGTTCCTCGTGCTCGGGATGCTGCTCGGCTCGGACGGACCGGGCGGCATCGACTTCGACGACGCCGAACGTGCGCGGGCAGTCGGGATCGTCGGGCTCGCCCTCATCCTGTTCGAGGGCGGCCTCCAGACGTCGTGGCGCCGCCTCCGCGCCGTCGCCGCGCCGGCAGCGATGCTGAGCACGCTCGGCGTCGTCGTCACCGCGCTGCTCGTCGGCGTCGCCGCGCAAGCGCTTTTCGACCTCTCGTGGCTCGAGTCGATCCTCCTCGGCGCCGTCGTCGCGTCGACGGACGCCGCAGCGGTGTTCGCGACGCTTCGCTTCACGCACGTTCGCCGGCGGCTCGCGCGAACGCTCGAGGCGGAGTCGGGCGGAAACGACCCGATGGCGATTGCGCTCACGCTCGGCCTGATCGCGTGGATCGAGAGCCCGGACACGTACGGGATCGAGAATCTCGCTCTCCTAATAGTCCGCCAGCTCGGTCTCGGACTCCTCGTCGGGGTGGCTCTGGGTTGGGCGGCGACCAGGGTTTTCGCGCGTCTCCCGCCCTCACTCGGGCCGTTCGCGCCCGTCGCGACGCTCTCGGCCGTCGGGCTCTCGTTCGGGCTCGCGGACGTCATCGGCGGCAGTGGATTCCTCGCCGTCTACCTCGTCGGCCTGGCCGTCGGGAGCACACCTTCGCGCTATCGAAGACAGCTCGTCGGCTTCCATGAAGGGCTCGCGTTCATCGCGCAGGTCGGGCTGTTCATCGTCCTCGGACTGCTCGTGTTCCCGCACGAACTGACGGCCGTCGCGCTCTCGGGATTGGCACTCGCACTCCTCCTCGTATTCGTCATCCGGCCGATCGCCGTGTGGGTCTCGACTGTGATGTTCGACTTCACGAGGCGGGAGCGTGCCCTCCTCGGGTGGGCGGGGCTGCGGGGAGCCGTTCCCATCGTGCTCGCGTCGTTCGTGCTCTCCTCGGACGAGGTGACGGACGCCGACACGATCTTCAACGCCGTGTTCTTCGTCGTCGTCGTCTCGGTGATCCTGCAGGGCACGACGCTCGAGCGGATCGCGCGCTGGCTCGACGTCGTCGTTCCGACGCCGCAGGCGCATCAGGCCCCACTCGAAGTGGACGCCGCGAGCCAGCTCGACCTCATCGACTTCGTCGTCGCGTCCGACCACGCGATCGTCGGGTCGGCCGTGCGGGAGGTCGGACTCCCACGCACGGCGATCATCGCCGTGGTCGTGCGCGGGGACGACTCCATCCCGCCTCGCGGAAGCACTGTGCTCGAGGCGGGGGACCGGCTCTACGTCCTCGCGCCACACGCGGACCAGGCGGCCGTCGAGGACGTGTTCGAGCGCTGGCGTCGGCGCGTGTGACGCGTCGTTCCTAGTTTTGGTTGACATGACTAAAACATGGTGCTACCGTAACGGTCGAGATGACCAATACCAACACAGCTGAGGCCGCCGGAATCCTGGCGCCGACACCACGAACCGCACGCCACACGTCGCCCGAGAGGGAAAGGAGAACCCGATGTACATCGGTGCGCTTCCGTACGAGTACATCCAACACCTCGACCGAGCCGGCCCTGTCCGCCGACTGCGCCGCCGCCCGGACGACAGCCGCGTCCGGCGGGACACGAGGCGCCGAGCTGACGGCTAGCGACGAGCGAGGCGACGCATGAGCGGTCGCACGCGAGCGGAGGACGTGCCGGCGGGCTACGACCCGTCGCAGTTCCCCGCGTTCGCCGTCACCGTCGACATCGTGATCCTGACGATGTCCGACGGGCGGCTCCAGGTGCTGCTCGTGCGCCGCGGCATCGCCCCCTACGAGGGAATGTGGGCCATTCCCGGCGGCTTCAAGCGGCCCAACGAGACGCTGGACGAGGCAGCGACCCGCGAGCTCGCGGAGGAGACGGGCGTCGACGGCGCCGCTCTTCTGAATCAGTTCGGCGCGTACGGCGATCCGGGCCGCGACCCGCGCATGAACGTCGTGACGGTCGCGTACCTCGCCGTGCTACGCGACCTCGGAGAGGTCGTCGCCGGTACGGACGCGGCACATGCAGGGCTCGTGCCGGTGTCAGACGCACTCGACGGGAAGATCGAGCTCGCGTTCGACCACGCGCGGATCGTGCGCGACGCGGTGGAACGCGTCCGGGTCGATCTCGAGCTACGGGGGATCGCGACGGCGTTCGTCGGCTCGACGTTCACGCTCGCCGAGCTGCGTGCCGTGTACGAGGCCGTGTGGGGCGTGCACCTGGACGGCGCGAATTTCCGGCGCAGCATCCTCGCGGAGGAGGGGTGGGTGATCCCGACCGGCCGCCGCGCACGCCCCGGAGCGACAGGAGGCAAGCCGGCCGAGCTGTATCGCGCCGGGCAGATGTGGCAGCAGGGTGGCGGGCCGATCCGCTTCCCGCAATCGAGCGAGAAGAGGAGGGGAAAGAGGTGAAGGCCGTCGTGCACGACACCTACGGCCCGCCCGAGATCCTGCGTATCGCGGACGTCGAGCGGCCCGTGCCGACTGCGGAAGAGGTCCTGGTCCGAGTTCACGCCACCACCGTGAACCGCACGGACTGCGGTTGGCGGAGCGGGAGCCCGTTCTTCGCTCGCTACTTCACGGGCATCCGCCGCCCGAAGTGGAGGACGCTCGGCATGGAGTTCGCGGGAGAGATCGAGGCCGTCGGCTCGGAGGTCACTGAGTTCGCGGTCGGCGACCGTGTGTTCGGGGTGAAGGGCTACGGCGCGAACGCGGAGTTCGTCTCCGTGCGAGCTGGCGGTGCCATCGCGCACATGTCGACGGGGATGTCGTTCGACGAGGCGGCCGCGATCTGCGACGGCGCGTGCATCGCGCTGTCGTGCTTCAGGAACGTCGATCTCGGTAAAGGCAGGAGCGTCGTCGTGTACGGCGCGTCTGGTTCCGTCGGCACCGCGGCAGTCCAGCTCGCGAAGCACTTCGGCGCGCACGTGACGGCCGTCTGCAACGGGAAGAATGTCGAGCTCGTGCGCTCACTCGGCGCGGACGAGGTTATCGACTACGAGCGCGAGGACTTCACGAAGAACGGCAAGACGTACGACGTGATCTTCGATGCTGTCGGCAAGCACTCCTACCGGCGGTGCCGGCGATCGTTGAAGCCCGAGGGCAGGTACATCGAGACGGACCTCGGCTTCATGTGGCACGTCCCACTGCTCGCGCTCACGAACAAGCGCGTGACGCTCGGCATCGCCAAGTACAGGAAGGACGACGTCCGCTTGCTCAAGGAGCTCGTCGAGGCGGGTGAGTACCGCGCCGTGATCGACCGGACGTACCCGCTCGATGAGGTCGTCGAGGCGACGAGGTATGTCGAGACGGGACAGAAGACCGGGAATGTCGTGCTCACGCTGGGTGCGGTCACATGAGGGCGGTCGTCCACGACCGCTACGGACCGCCCGAGGTGTTGCGCGTCGACGAGGTCGAGCGCCCGACGCCGGGTGACGACGAGGTCCTCGTCAAGATCCGCGCTACCTCGGTCACTCGTTCGGACGCCCACCTCCGCGCAGGCACGCCGTTCGTCCAGCGCTTCATGTCGGGCCTCCGGCGACCGAAGCGGCGGATCCTCGGGCACGAGCTGTCGGGCGAGGTCGTCGAGGTCGGCTCGGCGGTCACCGAGTTCGAGGTCGGCGACCGCGTGTTCGGCGCGCTCCCCTACCTCGCGCTGCGCACCGGTTCTCACGCGGAGTTCATGGCCATCCCGGAGGGATGGCCGCTGGCGCGCATCCCCGCGGGGCTGACGTTCGAGCAGGCGGCCGGTGTCGCCGACGGCGCGTTCTGCGCGCTGAACGGGATGCGCCCTGTGGACGTCGCCGGCAAGGACGTGCTCGTGTACGGCGCTTCAGGCTCGATCGGCACCGCGGCAGTCCAGCTCGCGAAGCACTTCGGCGCGCACGTGACCGCCGTCTGCAACGGGAAGAACGTCGAGCTCGTGCGCTCGCTCGGCGCCGACGAGGTGATCGACTACGAGCGCGACGACTTCACGAAGAACGGCAACACCTACGACGTGATCTTCGATGCCGTCGGCAAGGAGTCGTTCCGGCGGTGCAGGGGCTCGCTCAGGCCGGGGGGCTTCTACCTCCCGACGGACGGCTTCCGGAACATGTTCCTCTGGCTCCTCCACAAGCGGTTCGGCGACAAGAAGGTCGTCTTCGAGTTTCCGCGCTATCGGAAGGAGGACCTCCTCCTGGTCGCCGAGCTGCTCGAGACCGGGCGCTATCGGCCGGTCATCGACCGCGTCTATCCGCTCGACGACGTCGTCGAGGCGACGACGTATGTGGAGACGCAGCAGAAGACCGGGAACGTCGTCCTCACCCTGAACGGCGCCGTCTCGTGAAGGCCGCGATCCACGAGCGGTACGGCGCACCGGGTCGCGTCGTCGAGATCCACGACCTCGAGAAGCCGGAGCCGGCGCCCGACGAGGTGCTGGTCCGCGTTCGCGCGGCGTCGGTGAACATCGCCGACTGGTACGCGGTGACGGGACGGCCGTGGATCGCGCGCGGCTCGACCGGGATTCGGCGTCCGAAGGAGACGCGGATCGGCGCCGACTACTCGGGGGTGGTCGAGGCGGTTGGCAGCGACGTGACGGACTTCCAGTCGGGCGACGTGGTGTTCGGCGGCAGGACCGGCGCGTGCGCCGAGTACGTCGTCGCGAAGGCGGATCGCGCGATCGCGAAGAAGCCCGAGAACGTGACGTTCGAACAGGCGGCCGCCGTCGCCATCGCCGCGACGACGGCGCTGCAGGCGATCCGCGACCAGGGCAAGCTCGAGCCGGGACAGCGCGTGCTGGTGCACGGCGCGTCGGGCGGCGTCGGCACGTATGCGGTCCAGGTCGCGAAGGCGCTCGGCGGACACGTGACGGCGGTCTGCGGCCCGCGTGGCGTCGAGCTCGCGCGCTCTCTCGGCGCCGACGACGTCGTCGACTACGAGCAGGAGGATGTGACGCGCGGCGACCGCCGTTTCGATCTCGCGATCGACATCGCCGGGACGCGGTCCTTCCGGCAACTCCGGCGGGTGCTCTCTCCGAGAGCGACCGTCGTGGTCGTCGGCGGCAAGCGGGCGAACCGCCTGCTGGGGCCGATCGGGCACGTCGCCGGATGCAAGATCGGCGCACTGTTCGCGAGCCAGAAGGCCACGTTCTTTCTCGCGAAGCTCAACAAGGCGGACACGGAGGCGCTGCGCGAGCTGCTCGAGGCGGGGAAGCTGACGCCCGTGGTCGACGACGTCTTCCCGCTCGAGCGCGTGGCCGATGCACTCGAGCACATGGGCGGCGGCCACCCGCGGGGCAAGATCGTCGTCACGCCTCCGGACGCTTGACGTCCGCCTGCGCGGGCGGGCACGCTAGCCGAGGCCGATGCTCCGCCTGCTCGCCATGCCGCTCGCCCTGCTCGCGCTGCACCAGGTGGACTCGTCGATCCGGCCGCTGCCGGCGAAGCTCCGCTCCAACCTCGAGCACGGGCAGTGGCACGCCGGGTGCCCGGTGCCCCTCTCGGAGCTCCGGGTCGTGACCGTGCCGTACGTCGACTTCGAGGGCGAGAAGCGCGACGGCCAGATCATCGTGCACCGCGACGTCTCCGGATCGGTCGAGAAGGTGTTCAGGAAGCTCTACACGCTGCGCTTCCCGATCCGGCACCTGCAGCTCTCCGACATGTACGGGCCGCCACGTGCGATTCCGGACGACGAGGACGTGACCGGCTCGTTCTGGTGCCGCGACTCCGTGCCCTCACCGTGTGTCGGCGGCACCGCGAGCGGACGCTGGTCGAATCACGCGTACGGGCACGCGATCGACATCAACCCGATCGAGAACCCGTATGTCGGCTGCGGCCAGGTGTTCGACCCGCGGATGCGGCCCTACGTCGACAGGTCCCGGCTGAAGAAGGGCATGGTGACGCCGGCGGTCGTGCGCGCGTTCCGCTCGATCGGCTGGGGCTGGGGCGGTGACTGGTCGAGCGGGACCAAGGACTACATGCACTTCTCGACGAACGGCCACTGACGCGTGCCGTCTAGGCTCGCTCCGATGAGCGAGCGCATCCTCGTCCTCGGCGCCGGCTTCGCTGGTCTCGAGCTCGCCTCCACGCTGTCCGAGGCGTTCGGCGATGACGCAGGGGTCACGCTCATCGAGGGCGGCGACGCATTCGTGTTCGGATACTCGAAGCTCGACGTCATGTTCGGGCGTGCGGAGCCCGAGGAGGTGCGCCTCCCGTACGCGGGGTTCGCGAAGCGGGGTGTGCGTCTCCTCGACGAGACGATCACCGCGATCGACCCGGAAGCACGACGCGTGACCACGGACGCCGGAGTGCACGAAGCCGAGATCCTCGTCGTCGCGCTCGGCGCCGACTACGACTTCGCCGCCACGCCGGGGCTCCTCGAAGGCGGCAACGAGTTCTACTCGGTCGCGGGCGCCGAGCGGATTCGCGCGATCTTGCCGAGCTTCACCGGGGGCCGCGTCGTGGTCGGTGTGTGCGGCGCCCCGTTCAAGTGTCCGCCGGCCCCGAGCGAGGCCGCGCTGCTCCTCCACGACTTCCTCTCGGAGCGTGGTGTCCGCGACGACTGCGAGATCTCGCTCGTGATGCCTTTCGAGACTCCGATTCCGCCGTCGCCCGACACGTCCGCGGCGCTTCTCGAGGCGTTCGCCGAGCGCGGCATCGAGTTCGTGGGCCGGAGCAAGGTCGCCTCGCTCGATCCGGCGACGAACGTGGCGACGCTCGAGAACGGGACGGAGCTCGCGTACGACCTCTTTCTCGGCGTTCCGAAGCACCGCGCGCCGGACGTCGTGCTCGAGAGCGGGATGGCCCAGGACGGGTACGTCCCGGTCGATTCGCGAACGCTCGCGACGCAGTTTCCCGGCGTCTACGCCGTCGGCGACGTCGCTACCGTCGGCGTCCCGAAGGCCGGCGTGTTCTCGGAAGGAGCCGCACGTGTCGTCGCCGACTCGATCATTGCCCGACGGACGGGCGGTGCGCCGTCGGATGGCTTCGACGGTCGCGGCTCGTGCTACATCGAGTTCGGCGCGGGACGGGTCGGGCGCGTCGACATCGACTTCCTCTCGGGGCCGAAGCCTGCAGGCACGTTGCAGGAGCCGTCGGCCGCGCTCGTCGCCGAGAAGCTGGAGTTCGGCGCGAGTCGGCGCGGGCGCTGGTTCGGCTAGAGCCCTACGACGGCCAGTGCGCGGACGTCGGCTGCGCGCGCTCGAGCGCAGCCCAGTCGGCGCGGGGCGGGGAGAAGACGTCGAGCACGACTGCACCGTTCGGACCGGTCACGACCTCGTGGGGGACGTCGGGCGGGACACGCCACGTTCCGCCCGGGCCGAGCTCGCGCTCCTCGTCGCCGACGCGAAAGCGGACGGATCCGCTGACGACGATCCCCAGCTGCTCGTTCGGGTGCTGATGCTCCGGAACGACGGTGTTCGGATCGAGCTCGACCACGCCGAAGGAGCACTGCTCTCCGTCGACGGTGCGGGCGAGCACCCCGTTCCAGATGCCGATCGGGCCGATGGCGTCGAGGTCGGCGAAGGCTGACATGCGACTAGTCTCTCACGCCGTGGAGATCCGCGATCTGCGTCCCGACGAGACGCCGTTCCTGCGGGAGATGCTCTACACCGCGCTCGACTGGCGGCCGGGCGTCGAGCTCCCGCCGCGCGAATGGGTGCTCGAGCATCCGCAGGTCGCGCCGTTCCACACGGCGTGGGGGAGAGACGGCGACGCGGCTCTCGTCGCCGAGGACGGCGTCCCCGTCGGGCTCGTGTGGTACCGCTTCTTCACCGACGCCGAGCACGGCGAGGGCTTCGTCGACGAGTACACACCCGAGGTCGCCGTGGCCGTCGTGGACGGTCATCGTGGCGAGGGGATCGGAACGGATCTGATGGAGGCGATTCACGCCCGCG
>Ga0070670_100002392_pt1 | contig 15459 bp, 12 predicted proteins | sample KBSS63metaG_FD_64665 | JGI IMG/M metagenome (GOLD analysis project Ga0070670, IMG submission 64665) | Switchgrass rhizosphere microbial communities from Kellogg Biological Station, Michigan, USA - KBS S6-3 metaG | ecosystem: Host-associated > Plants > Roots > Rhizosphere > Soil ... | reverse complement strand
CACGATCTCCGACGGCAAGTATGGTGACGGCCAAAACGGTTTCAAAGACCAGCGCGTATCGCGTGAGACCGGTCTGCGAATGTTGACCGGCTACTACGCCGACCTCACCGAAGACAGCACAATCAAAGGCTCCATTGAGCCGAACAAGCTGGCCGACTTCGTCGTGTTGTCTGACGACTTCATGACCATCTCGGAGAAAGCCTTGCAAGACCTGCGTGCCATTCGTACCTATGTCGATGGCAAAGAGGTTTACACCAGCGGGGAGGCTTTGTAAGCATGGCACGACCCTCGACGTATCTTGGATCTATTCCCAAGATAAGCGCGAGGTCGTGGCTGATCCCGGCGTTCGCCGGGATCAGCATCCTCGGCCTCCTCGCCGCATATGTCTTAGTGCTCTCGCCTATTCAGGGGACGGCGCAGACGAACAGTCGCAGCACTGCCGCCGTGATGGATGACGGCGCCCACTACGCCCATCCTGACGCCCATCATCGGGCATCGAAATCAGTCGACGAGCCGGAAGACAATCGTTTTCAAGTCCATGTCCACCAGGCCGAACCGTTGCGGGAGCAGGCCTACAAGAACGCGCCTGCCGATGTCGTTCTCTGGGGCGATTTGGCCAGGGCACTCGTGGTGCGCAAGGGCAGCACCTACCAGACCACGTTTCTGGCCCCTGTACTGGCGCTCGACGGCAAGACCATTTCCATCGTCGGCCATGTCACGGCCGTCATGGGAAAGGACAAGCCCACAAAACAATTTCTGCTTAGCAGCAACGCCTTCTTGTGTGACGGATGCGAGCCGCCCACCCCTACCGAGGTCGTCGAGGTCAACACCAAAGACTTCGTCATGTCCAGAGACGGGGTAGCGACGGTCAGCGGACGGTTCGAGATCGTGAAGAACGACCCGAATGGTTTAGCCTACCGACTCAACAACGCCGTCATCATGAAACAGGATTCGCACTGATCAGTGTCCCCACGATCAAAGGCAACTCCTGCCTGAAATCCAAAACGGCAACGGTTGGGTCAAGCGAGGCGAGACCAAGGGCAGTTCGGACAAGGAGGTTGGCAGGCCCCTTTTAAGGGTCGCCAAGGAATTGGACGGTCCGCGGTGGAGGAGATTGCGCTCGAGCCCGATGACCTCCTCTAGACCTTCCGAGATGGCTCTCCAGATTGGCTGAGCGCGTTGCTGGCGCACGAGCCGGGCTGGGTGTGTGCCAGCATCCGGATCGATCATTCGAGCACGGCGATTGCGGCGCCGAGGGAATTCGCTGCCTCTGCGGCGACGTCCGTGGCGCCGGGTCATCGCCGGACAGCAAGCGCGGGTTCGGCAACCGACCATGGGTGCATGCGTTGAAAGCACGGGCGAACGACGCGAGGAGATGATCAGGTGCGATGACAGCTTCCCGCACAGCACGTTGCGCGCGTTGTAAGTGCCTCTTGTCGATATGGCGGTGTGTTCGTGATCAAGAAGATTCTCGTCGTGCACACGTAAAAACTTCGTGACGCTGAGGACCGGCTGGAGTTCTCGGCGATCCAGTCGGACGGAGAGCGACTGTCGGGTATCGACTCTGTCGTGGGGCCTTGTGTGCCCACCCCACCATCTGCTTTGAGGAACCGTGGTCGAGCGCAGGTCGGAGAGCCAAAAATGAGGGGCCTGGCAGCGATGTCAGGCCCCTTGCGCTTGAGAGCATCTAGGCGACGGTGTACGCACAAGACGATGAGCGACGCGGCAGTTGCCCCCGCGGGCCAAGGATCGAGATCAAGGGCTATGCACCAGGCAGTGTGTATCGACGGCCCATATCCGTGACTCCGTTGGCGCATCGCTATCGCGCCAAACCCGACTTGCGCTACCGCACCGCCAAGCGCAGGCTCACGCAGTGCAAGATGACTCGCTGCCCCGACTCCTCAGTCGCGTTGCGAGCCGCATGAAGTCACCGTCACCCGATACGCTGCAGCAGCCCGCGACGTTTCCGACGTAGAGCAAGTCCGTGGCGTCAATGAAGCCCTCTCCGATAGGCGGGGCCGCCGGGCGGATGCAGTCGTGAAGGCGTCAGACCGGCGACGAGAGCTGGTCCTTCAACGGCAGGCGCCGAATGCGCTTGCCTGTGGCGCCGAAAATCGCGTTCATCAGCGCCGGCGCGATCACCGGCACGGCAGGCTCGCCGACACCGCCGAGTGGCGCGTCGTACGACTCCGACGGGATGAAATGGACGACGATCTTCCTCGGCGTCATGTTCATCCGCACGATCTCGTACTGGTGAAAGTTGTCCTGTTCGGCGCGGCCGTTCTTGAAGGTGATCTCGCTCACCACTGCCTGGCTGAGGCCCATGACGCAGGCGCCCTCGAGCTGCGAGCGGATCCGGTCAGGGTTGATCTGCGGGCCGCAGTCGACCGCGATATCCACCCGTGGAATCACGAGCTCGCCCTTGGGCGTCACCGCTACCTCCACCACGGCTGCCATGTAGCTCACGAAGCTGTAGTGCGCCGCGAGCCCCAATCCCTGGCCCGACGGGAGCTTCCTGCCCCACCCCGCCTCTCGTGACACTGTCTCGATCACCCTACGCAGCCGCCCGGTGTTGATCGGATAGCGCTCGGGCGATTCGCCGTGGTTCCAGGGCTCGATCTTGCTTGGGTCGATCAGCCGGTCGGGGCCGAGCAGCTCGAGCAGGTAGTCGCGGTGGTCCTTGCCGACCGAATTCGCCACCTCGGCGATGAACGACTGCGCTGCAAACGCGTGCTGGATGTTGTTGACCGCGCGCAGCCAGCCGATCCGGGTGTGCGCCACTGCTTCCGGATTCTCGATCCGCACGTTCGGAATCTGGTACGGCATGCCCGTCAGCCCCAGCCCGAGTTCGAACGCCGCCAGATTCTTCTGGTCGGCGGCGAAGATCGAGGCGATCGTCGGCTCGGCGGCGCGGTGTACCCAGGCGACGATCTTGCCGTTGGCGTCGATGCCGGCTTCGAGACGCTGCGCCGAGACCGCGTGAAAGTAGTCGTTGTGCAGGTCGTCCTCACGCGTCCAGGTGAGCTTCACCGGCGCGCCGTTCATCGCCTTCGACGCCTGCGCCGCCTCGACCACGAAGTCGGCCTTCGACTTGCGGCCGAAGCCACCGCCAAGGAGCGTGACGTTGACCGTGACCTTCTCGGCCGGCAGGTTCAGGCTCTTGGCGACCCGGTCGCGCGCCGCCTGCGGCGACTGGCTCGGCGCCCAGACCTCGCACGCGCCGTTGACGATGCGGGCGGTAGCGGCGGGGCATTCCATCGTCGCGTGCGCGTAGTGCGGCACGTAGTAGTCGGCCGCGAACCTCTTGGCCGCGGTCGCGAGCGCCGCGTAGGCGTCGCCCTCGTTGCGCACGACCTTGCCGCCGGGTTTCGACACCGCCTCCTGGAGCACGCGGCGGAACGCCTCCGAGTCGTAGCTCGCGTTTGCGCCGTCGTCCCATTCGATCTTGAGCGCTTTGCGGCCTTGAATCGCCGCCCAGGTGTCCTTGGCAACGACGCAGACGCCGCCAACCGGCATGAACTCCGAAGGCGGCGGCGCACCCTCGATTAGAAACGCCTTGACGACGCCCGGCACCTTCATCGCCTCGGCGGCGTCGAAACTCTTGACCTTGCCGCCGAGGACCGGCGGCCGCGCCACCACGGCATAGAACATCCCGGGGAGCCGCGTGTCGATGCCGTACTGCGACTTGCCGGTGACGATGCCCGGACCGTCGGTGAGGGTCGTGTCGACCTTGCCGATGTAGAGGAACTTCGACGGGTCCTTGAGCTTGAGTGAAGCCATCTGCGGCACGTCGAGCTTGGACGCCGCCACCGCAACGGCGCCGAAGCCGAGCTTCTTCCCGGTCGGCTTGTGCACGAGCTGGTGGTTCTGCGTCACGACCTCGGCGACCGGCACCTTCCACTTGTCGGCCGCCGCCTGCTCGAGCATCTGCCGCGCTGCCGCGCCGCAGCGGCGCATCGGCATGAACCAGTGTCGCGTGCTGCGCGAGCCGTCGGTGTCCTGGTTGCCGTACTTCGCTTCGTCACCGGGCGCCTGCACGACGCGGACGCGCTTGAGGTCGGCATCGAGCTCGTCGGCGACGATTCGCGGCATGCTCGTTCGCACACCCTGGCCCATCTCGGAGCGACTCACGACGATGCTTACCGTGCCGTCGACGGCGATCGAGACGAAGATCTTCGGGCTGTCGCGCAGGCCGTTCGGCATGCCGTCGCCGCCGTACTTCTGCGGCTCGTCGGCGGCCAGGCCGAAGCCGGGCAGACCAATGCACAGAGTCAGGCCGACGAGCGGCGTCTTCAGGAAGGCGCGACGGCGGGTGCCGGTGGGCTTCGACGCTTCAGGCGTGAAGAGGGTGCTCATGTCCATCACGCTTGCTCCTTCATGCCGGCCGCGACCTTGATCGCGCTGCGGATACGGGTGTAGGTGCCGCAGCGGCAGAGGTTGCCGCTCATCGCGCCATCGATCTCGGCGTCGCTCGGCTTGGGCGTCTTTTCGAGCAGCGCCGTCGCGGTCATGATCTGACCGGCCTGACAGTAGCCGCATTGCGGTACGCCGATCGAGAGCCAGGCCGTCTGGACCGCCTTGCCGACCTTCGAGCCGCCGACGCCTTCGATCGTGGTGATCTTCTTGCCCGTCGCAGCGGAGATCGGCGTCTGACACGAGCGCACGGCCACGCCGTCGAGGTGGACAGTGCAGGCGCCGCAAAGCGCCATGCCGCAGCCGAACTTGGTGCCGGTGAGGCCGACGTGATCGCGCAGCACCCAGAGCAAGGGGGTGTCAGGCGTGGCGTCGACGGTCGTCGGCTTGCCGTTGATCTGGAGCGTCGTCATGGCGGATCCTCCAACTTGCGGTTGCGTCCGCGATCCTGTTCCTTTTTGGCGCAACCAGCAAGCCATGGCAGCGTGAGCCCAACGGACGCGACAATCGCGCTGCATGACCTCCAACGATCGCGTCTCCGAGCTGATCGAGCAGCTCGGTCTCCAACCGCATCCGGAAGGGGGCCATTTTCGCGAAGTGTTTCGCTCGGGCCGCACGGTCCAGCCCGGCGACGCGCGAGCACCACGGTGCGCGCTCACGACGATCGACTTCCTGCTCGCGCGTGGCGAATACTCGGCCTGGCATCGCGTGCGTTCTGACGAGGTCTGGCATGTCCTGGAAGGCGGGCCGCTGCGCCTGTGGCTGATGTCGCCCGCGCTCGATGCACTCGATGGCGTGACGCTGGGCCGCGTCGACGGCCGTGGCGCGGTGCCGCGCCATCCCGTGCCGGCCGACTGGTGGCAGGCGGCCGAGCCGCTCGGCCACTACGCGTACGCCGGAGCGACCGTCGGGCCAGGGTTCGACTTTGCCGATTTCGCCTTCCTGCGTGACGACGCAGTCGCGAGCGCGCGTCTCGCGTCGCTGCGCGCCGACCTCTGCCGGTTTCTGCAACCTGCGGTCTCTGCCTGATCGGGCTTTTCATCGCGCGCGAGTAGGCAGGACCCGTTTTGGAAGCAGCAGCTTGTGATCCCTCCCGCTCTGGAAGATCGGAAGGAGGCATCGCGCAGTTGTCCGAAAAGGCGACAACGCTCATGCTACGTTTCAGATCAGGCGCCGCCCCTCTGTGTTTCAAGAATCGACCGTGCCCGAAGCCGTCTTTCGCCTGAAGATCTTCGGAGTCGTCCAGGGAGTCGGCTACCGCTGGTCGATGGTCCGGGAGGCTCGTCGATCGGGCGTACGCGGCGGGGTGCGCAACTGCCGAGACGGATCTGTCGAAGCGATCGTGGCTGGACCGCAGGAGGCGCTCGACCGGATCATCGAGTGGGCGCACAAGGGTCCTCCGTCGGCAGTCGTCACAAGGGTCGAGGTGCGCACGGGCGAAGGGACTTTCGAGTCGTTCGACGCTTGGGCATCGGAATAGCCGATATTGAACGCAACCGCTTCAACGGCGCGAAGGAGCGCCTGAATCGCCAAGGAGGATCGCATGTCATTGTTCTCGCTCGCCGGCAGGACCGCCGTGATCACCGGCTCGACGCGCGGCATCGGCAAGGCGATCGCCGAGCGCATGGCCGAGGCCGGCGCGAAAGTCGTGATCTCGTCGCGCAAGCCCGAGGCGTGCGCGGCGGTCGCCGCGGCGATCGACGCGACGCATGGCGCGGGCCACGCGATCGCGATCCCGGCCAACATCTCGTCGAAGGACGAGCTCAAGCACCTCGTCGACGAAACCATCCGCCAGCTCGGCCGGATCGACATCCTGGTCTGCAACGCGGCGTCGAACCCGTACTTCGGGCCGATGGCGGGAATCGAGGACAGCCAGTTCCGCAAGATCCTCGAGAACAACGTCTTGGCCAACCACTGGTTGATCGGCTTCGTGGCGCCGCAGATGCTCGAGAGGAAGGACGGCTCGATCATCATCGTGTCGTCGATCGGCGGCCTGCGCGGGTCGCCCGTGCTCGGCGCCTATTGCGTCTCGAAGGCGGCCGACCTCCAGCTCGCACGCAACCTCGCCGTCGAGTACGGGCCAAGCAACGTGCGCGTCAACTGCATCGCGCCGGGCCTGGTCAGGACCGATTTCGCGCGGGCGCTCTGGGAGGATTCGGAGGCATTGAAGCTGCGCACGACGGTCACCCCGCTGCGGCGCATCGGCGAGCCGGACGAGATCGCCGGCGCCGCGATCTTCCTCGCCTCGCAGGCCGGTTCGTTCATCACGGGGCAGGCCATCGTCGTCGACGGCGGCGTGACGATCTGATCCCTCAGCGCTCGCTGCCCACCCCGTGGTGCACCACGAAAAGCCGCTCCGGGTCGTACCTGTCCTTCACCGCCAACAGCCGCGCATAGTTCGCCCCCCAGAACGCGTTCTGCCAGTCCGCTTCGAAGTAGTCGCTCTCTGAGACGTACGACCCCGGTGACGGCACGAGCTTCCTCAGCTCACCCGCCGCCCTGCCGATCGCCTGCCGGTGCAAGCGCGCCGCGGCGGCATCGGGCTCGTGGCCGGCGACGCCCGGATACGCCGGCTGCTCTTCGGAGCCGAGGAGCGCGAGCGCGAAGGCATCGAGGACGGCCGGGTTGGTAGCCGTGTCGCGCGCCGCGGCCACCGCGTCGGCCGGCGCGCCGGCGAGGCCCTTGTTCAGGTGCAGCGAGACGCCCCAGTGACGGCTCGCCGCGAACAACGCATCGGCCAGCGCCGCGCGGCGCGCGGGCTGCAGCAGCGTCGCGGGAAGCCAGGTCGAGCTGTAGCCGTGCAGGAACTGGCCCGCCTGTCCCTGGTCACCCGGCCAGAACACGTTGGTCGGCGGCGCACCGGGCCGATCGTCGCGGCTGATGAAGCCGAGCGTGCGCTTGATCAACGTCGGCGCCCAGAACTCGCGCGCCGACGTCGAGACGATCTTCAGCGGCGAGAACTCGACCTTGAAGTCATCGCCGGCGGCGTCGACCGCGTCCATGAACGGCCGCCACACCGCTTGCGCCTGGCCGCGCGTCAGGCCCTGGAACACCATCGAGATGCGCAGGACGTTGTTGGGGCGAAAGCGGATCTGCTCGCCCCAGTGCGGGCCGACCAGATGCTCGGCGCAGAAGTCGACGATCAGGCCGACGAGCTTGCGATACGCCGCCGGCGACGCGGCCTGGATCGTCATGTTCACTGCGCCGAAATCCTCCGGCAGCGGATGCACGCGCAGGGTGACGCGCGTGACGACGCCGAAGCTGCCGCCGCCGCCGCCCTTCAGCGCCCAGAAGAGCTCGGGATGGCTGCAGGCGTTGGCGATCCGCGCCTCGCCGTCGGCGGCGACGACTTCGGCTTCGAGCAGGCTCGCCGCTGCGAGGCCGTACGCCTTCGAGAAGCTGCCGAAGCCGCCGCTCTGGATCAGGCCGGCGACGCCGACGGTCATGCAGCCGCCGCCTTGCACGTAGCCGCCCGCCTGGGTCGTGACCGCGTCGTAGACGTGCGCCCAGACCGCGCCCGCGCCGACCGAGACCGCGCGCACCGGCGCTGCCCGGGCGGCGCAGCCCTGCGCGACGAACGCGTCATGGAGCGTGACCGCGTTCATCTTGCGCGTCCACACCATGAGCGAATCGGCTGCGTTCGAGGTGCCCTGGTAGCTGTGGCCGCCGCCCTTGACGACAAGGCGCAGCGCGTTCTGGCGCGCGAAGTTGACGGCGGCGACGACGTCGCCGGTGTGGCGCGCCGCGACGGCGTAGACGCTCGGCGATGAGGTCCATGCGTCGACCCAGCCGAAGGTCTGCGTCAGGGCGACGTCGTCGCCGAGGACGTACGGGTTCTTGGCCGACTTGAAGAGCTGCGCGCAGGCGGCGCTGGTGGGCGCGGCGACGCACTCGGCGAAAGGCGACCGCACCCTGACGAGAGCGCCGCCGACCTGGTCGCCGAGCTGCTTCCATTTCTCGGGCGAAGGCCAGGCGGGGTCGCCAGGGCGAACGCGCGGCGGCGGCGCCGCCGTCGCACGGCCGGCCAGGCCGAGGAGCGGGAGGACCGCAGCAAGGCGCAGCGATCCCGCGAACTGGAGCAACCTTCGTCTGCTATTCATGCGTTGGGCCACGAGTCCGATTCCATTCTCGTCGCTACTCATTCCGCCGGTCGCGTCAGCGCTTTGATTCGCTTCCAAGCGCTCGCGTTGAGGCGCCGGCCGCTCGGGAGTACATTTTTCGGTCGATCACCCTGAAGGACGCCATGACCGCCGTTCGCTTTGCTGCGCAACTCGTGATCTGCCTCGTGATGCTGCATGCAGCGGACGCGTCCTTCGCCCGATCGGGCGACAGCAAGAGCGCCGGCAAGGAGGAAGCCGCGGGCATCGAGTACGCGACGCGGTGGGACCCGCGGGTCGGCGGTCCCGCCTCGGCCGAGGAAACGCTCAAGGTGCTCGGGCTCGCTGCCAAGCACCGCGAAGCCTTCGATATCCAGTACTTCGATCTGCCGCTTGCCGCCCCCGCTTCCGACGTCAAACGGATCCTGCGCAAGCGCGTCTCCCACGGGAAGGTCGAGTGGACCTACAAGTATCGAGGCCGCTCGGAGCTGCCCTCGACCGGCGCGCCGTGCCCGCTCGGCGTCGCCGCCGACTGGAAGAATGAGGTCGACGTCTCGGTGTTCTTCGAGCCCGTTTCCGGCTCGGCCCCCGGATCGTCCGCAGCGAGGCAGCCGACGACGGCGCGCGGCTTTTCGTGGAGCTGCTCGGTGAAATCCGCGGGAGCTGCGCCGATCCCCCTCGGCGGCGTAGCCCGACCGTGCAGCAGCTCGATGAGACGCGTGGAGACAGAGAAGTTCAACATCGAGCAGTGGACCCTGCCGGGCGGCTCGTCTGTCATCGAGGTGTCGATGAAAGGGCCCGACGTGCCCGCCACCGCCGAGTACTTCTTCGCGCGGGTCGTGGGTCCGCTTGCCAAGGTAGCAGGCTTTACCCCGGACAGCAGATCGAAGACGGAGATGGGCAGCGAGTGCAAGTAGCCGGTGCGCTTTGGGCGCAAGATGACGCCGGCCCCGGCGTTTCGCCCGGCACGAGGCAGACAAGGAGACAACCATGACTCGGACACTGGGCGCCCTGCTCGCCACCGGCGCACTGCTGCTCGCAGCGTGCACTTCCCCACCTCCGGCGAAACCGAGCGCCTGGAACGCACCCGAGATCGTCGTTCCGCCGTCGAGCTTCACCGGCGTGCACGGCCTCGCCGTTGACAAGGGCGGCCGCCTGCTGGCGGGCAGCGTGGTCGGCAATGCGATCTGGGAGGTCGACCGCAGCACCGGCGCAGCGAAGGTGCTCGTCGACGGGCCCGAGGGCCAGGCCGACGACATCGCCATCGGCCCGAACGGCGAGATGGCATGGACCAACTACCTGATGGGCATGCTGCGTTACCGCGAAAACGACGCAGCGCCGATGCGCGTGCTCGCCAAGGATCTGCCCGGCCTGAACTCGCTCGACTTCGATCGCAGGAACGGCAAGCTCTACGCGACCCAGGTCTTCCTCGGCGATGCGTTGTGGGAAATCGACGTCGCCGGCACCAAGCCGCCGCGATTGATCGCCAAGGACCTGGGTGGCCTCAACGGCTTCGAAGTCGGCCCCGACGGCATGATCTACGGGCCGCTCTGGTTCAAGAACAGCGTCGTCAAGGTCGACCCGGCGAGCGGCGCCATCACGGTCATCAACAACCAGTTCAAGACGCCAGCCGCAGCCAACCTCGACGGCAGGGGCAACCTCTGGGTCGTCGACACGGCGACCGGCGAGCTGTGCAAGGTCGAGCTCGCGAGCGGCAGGAAGACGGTGGTCGCGAAGCTGAAGACCGCCCTCGACAATCTCGCCATCGCGCCCGAGGGGACGATCTACGTCTCGAACATGGCCGACAACTCGGTCGAGGCGATCGATCCGGCCACCGGTGCGGTCAAGGTGTTGACGCGCGGCGCGCTCGCGGTGCCGTCGGGCGTGAAGGTCTCGGGCGGCACGCTCTGGGTCGCCGACATCTTCAGCTACCGCAAGGTCGACCTGGCGAGCGGCGCCGTCACCGACGTGATGCGCATGCACGGCACAGACGTGGTGCTGGACTATCCGTTCGGCGTCGGCCTCTCGGCCGACCGCGTCGTGCTGACGTCGTGGTTCACCGGCACCGTGCAGCTGCTCGACCGCGCGACCAACAACACGCTCGTCATGAGCCATGGCTGGAAGGCGCCGTACGACGCGATCCCGATGGCCGACGGCAGCGTGCTCGTCGCCGAGATCGCCACCGGCACCGTCACGCGCGCGAGCGGCCCCGAGCTCGCCACGAAAACGGTCGTCGCGAGCGGCCTCGCCGGGCCGGTGCAGATGACGATGGACCGCCAGGGCAGGCTCTACGTCACCGAGGCCGCGGGCAACCTGGTCATGATCGATCTCGCCGACGGCAGCAAGACCGTCGTCGCCGGCGGCCTCGCGCTGCCCGAGGGCGTGGCGCCGACGCCGTGGGGCACGTTCATCGTCGCCGAGGCGGCCGCGGCGCGCCTGACCGAGATCGATCCGACGACGAACACGCGCCGCACGGTGGCCGAGAACCTGCCGATCGGCCGCATCGGCAGCCCGGGCTTTCCGCCGCCGAACATCGCGACCGGCGTCGCCGTGAGCACCGACGGCACGATCTACTTCAGCGCCAACAAGAACAACGCGATCTATCGCGTCCGGCCGAAACGGTAGCGAGGGGCGTCAGGCCGCGGGCGTACAGGCCCGGCCGCGTGGCTCGCGCTCGCCGTTCGCCCCGTCGGCGCTTGTTCCGCCTCGCGAGGCGAGCGGCCGCAGCCATAGCTCGGCGGCATCGCGACCGCTCATCTCGCGCAGCCAGTCGGTCTGCCAAAGCTCCAGGGCGGCTTCCTCGAGCGACGTCGGGTCGGCGTGCGGCCAGTGCGAACGTAGCCGATGCGCACACTGCGCGACCCATTGCACGTCGGCCAGGTTGTCGGGATCGCGGGTCATGCCTGAATCGCGATAGGGCCACCCGTTACCGGGCGCCCCCCGCACAGATCCCGGCGTGCACGATTCGCGCACCGGGCTCCTGCCTTGGGTGGGTGGCGTCGAAGCGCACATTGGGCCAGGGGTGAAGGACACGAGCTCGGGGCAACCACTCCGCGGCCAATCGGAACGCCTTCTTCCACGTCGTTCGATCCCGCTGGCCGCGGCGCCGAAGCGCCCGACGCCAGAGGTCGGTGACGTGGTTTCGGAACGCCGTCATGCGCAGGTAGTTGCCGGGCACGGCGTGGTAGCCGAAGTAACCCTGCACCACCTTGCGCAGCCACTTGCCTTGCTCGTGGATCGAGATGTGCCAACGCCGCCGCAACTCTTCCTTGATCCGCTTCAGCGCGGCAACCATCCGGTCGCGCCGGGTGATCCGCTGCAGCAAGAACTTGCCGCGTCGGTCGTGCCCGCTGATGTGCGTGAACCCGAGGAAGTCGAACGTCTGCGGTTTGCCCAGACCTCGCTTGGCCCGGTTGGCCGCCGCGAAGCGGCCGAACCGGATCACCTGGGTCTTTTCGGGATGCAGCGTTAGCTTGAACTGCTCCAGTCTCGATCGCATCGCCTGCACGAAGCGCGTGGCATCCGACTCCTTGTCCACGCCGACCACGATATCGTCGGCGTAGCGCACGATCACCACGTTGCCCCGAGCATGGCGCTGGCGCCATTGATGTGCCCAGAGGTCGAAGACGTAGTGCAGGTAGATGTTGGCCAGCAGCGGCGAGATGACCGCGCCTTGCGGCGTGCCCTCCTCGCTAGCCACCAGCTTGCCTTCTTCCAGCGTGCCGGCCTTCAGCCATTTGCCTATGAGGCGAATGATGCGTGGGTCACCGATTCGGTGCTCCAGGAACTTGATCAGCCACTGGTGGCTGACCGCGTCGAAGAAGCTCTTGATGTCGGCGTCCACGATCCAGCTCACATTGGTACGCGTGATGCCCACCGCCAACGCGTCCAGCGCTTGGTGCTGGCTGCGTTGCGGCCTGAACCCGTACGAGAAGCCCAGGAAGTCTTGCTCGTAGACCGCGTTGAGCACTTCCACCAGCGCCCGCTGGACGATCTTGTCTTCGAGCGCCGCGATCCCCAGCGGTCGCATGCGGCCGTCTGCTTTGGGGATGTACTGGCGCCGGGACGGCGTCGCCCGGTAGGCGTTGCGGTGGATGCGCCCGTGCAGTTGCACGAGCCGTTCTTCGAGGCCTTCGCCGTACTGTTGCCAGGTGACGCCGTCCGCCCCGGCGGCCGCCTTCCGCTGTAGCCAGAAGTACGACTCTCTGAGCAGTTCGACGTCGACCAGGTGCATCAGCGCGGTGAACTTCTCCTTCTTCCTCTGCCTAGCGGCTTGGCGCACGCGATCCAGCCTCTGGAACACGCTTTCCCGGCCCTGCGTCCGGCACGTGCGTGACTGGTCCGCGTTCCCCTTGGCCCCGCCCCTTGGCTCCACCGACTCCGCACCCGCCCCTGCCATCAGGCGTTCGGGGTTGTTCGCCGGCTTCATCGCTGTCGGGTCGGAGGAGGCGCGCTCGCGCGCTGGCCTCCGTCCGCCGCCCAAACTGCACGTGCAGTTTTCCTGCATGCAGCTTTCACGTTGATGCGCTGCGCGAAGCAGCAATCGAAGGAATCAATCCGATCAAGTTCACCAGTCCGTACTCGCCATACAGCACGCTTTCAGGAAGCCGTTTCCAGCCAACATTGCGCCACCGCTTGAACCGGTGCGACCAGAGGCGCCGCACTATCCAGGCGTCGAGTCGGTGGAAGAGTCGTCGCACGTGGGCGCGCCTGTAGTAGCGGCCCCATCCCGCAAGAGTCGGGTTGAGTTCCCTGATCAGCTCGACCGTCGTCAGAGGTACCTTGCGTCGCGTCAGACGACGCACCTGATCCATCAAGCGCTGGATCGACCGGTCCCTCGGATACGCATAGAGCGCTCCGTTGCGCACGCCGCTGCGAATCTTGCTCGCAGGCAAATGCAACGGTTTTGCGCCTTGCTTGATCTTGTACCCCAGGAACTCGAATCCATAGCGCACATGGACGATGCGCGTTTTCTGCGGATGCAACTCCACCCCCAGCGCGCTGAGGATGTGTCGCGCAGCCACAAGGGCCTCCTTCGCCTGCTTCGCTGTCTCGCAGGTCACAACCCAATCGTCTGCAAACCGCGTGAGTCGGTAGCCTCGCCCGCGCATCTCCCGATCAAACGGTGTCAGGAGAATATTGCTGAGCAAGGGTGAGACCACCGCGCCTTGCGGGGTGCCCTGTTCGCTCGATGTGTAGTGCCTGCCTTCGCAGCTGCCAGCCTTGAGCATTGCCCCAATGAGGCGCAGCACGCGACCGTCAGCCACTTGTCGGGCCACAAGAGCAAGCAGCTTGTCGTGCTGAACAGACCCGAAGTAGTCCCTCAGGTCCGCGTCAACAATCCACTGACTGCCGCCCTCGATTTCTTTCCACACCTTACGCAGAGCCCCGTGGGGAGACCGCCCTCGCCGGTATCCGAAGCTGGCATCATCGAATTCCGGCTCGAAGATCGGCTCCAGCCGGTTGAGCAACGCTTGTTGGCACACCCGATCGAAGATCGTGGGCACTCCCAACTTGCGCCACTGGCCCGGCTTGCCTACCTTCGGGATTGGCACTTGCCTTACGGGTTGAGGTCGATAGGCGTCGTCGCGCAACTCGCGATGCAGTCGGTCCAATTGCTCGTCCCGCTGCAGTTCGAAGTCCGCCACGCTCTGTCCGTCCAAACCGCCGGCACCCTTGTTGGCGCGCACCTTCTCCCAGGCAATCTCCAGATTCTTCTTCTGGTAGACCTTGTCAATCAATGAATGGACCTTCCTTGCCCCCGTCGGGTTGATCCAGTGCGCCAGTCTCCTCGGGCGAGGATGTTCGGGTATTTCACTCATGGAACTGTTCCACCTCCACGCCCTTAACTCGCTGACTGCTCCGTTTCGTCCCAACCATCAACGTCCGCCGCCTTCCCCGGGCCATCCGCCCGCCGATTGCTCGGTCGCGCGGCTTTCACCGCGCTTGAGGTACTACTCGACGATCCGACTACTGACGCAGCATCGCTTGCCACTTCGCTCTCGCTTATAGGCTCGCTTTCCGCGGTGCCACCCACGGACCACGCCAGTTCTCCTGGGGTCACGCATAGCTCTTCCGTACCGTGTCGTGTGCAAACACCTTGGTGCGGTGGGTGAATGAGAACGCCTTCGCCTCCATAGTGCAGGCTCGACCTTGCCCCACCTTTGGCCGACCACTTCGTCATCGGATAGCTCCTTCGACTACGACCCGGTACTTCTCCTCATGCCCTTCGGATTCCACCTCGCGGTGGACACCCTGCCCTCCGAGGAATTCGACAAGAACGGCTGAGGTCTCCGCTGCCAATCTCCCGGCGTTCGCCTTCGTACCCGCTTTGGCTACCCCCGCCTTCCTTTTCTCCCCGGCCCGCGAGGCGTTACCCCCACGTTCGGATATGACGCTCCTCATCCGAGCGCCAGAGGGACTTGAACCCTCCTGAACTACGCGCTGCCCAGCGCACACTATGGGCGAGTCTGACTTCTGCGTCCCGTTCATCATCGGCTTCGGCTCCTCGCCTTCCCGACGCGGACCGCCACCGGATCGCTCCAGCGCTTGGTCGGTTCGCAGATCTCCCGGTTCCCGTGCAAGGAGCGTACGTGCATGCCAGGGTCTCTGACCCCGCCGGGTCGCACGGGCACTTGCGATGGCGCGCCCGCGCGTGTTGCCTTCCGCCACAGTAACGGCGTCGGCACCCGGGTCTGAATAAACATTTCGTGGCTCAATGGCTGGCCTACACGCACCCCTGTCAACGCTTCGCCGCACACCTCGCGATGCGCTGCGCATGACTCGGGGACAACATGACTCGCTACGTCTTGGTCGTCGGGGACTCTCACCCCTCTACTCCTTGCCGGTCTCCCGGCGCACCACTGTGAATATATCCAGTATCATCGCCGGAAGCCAGTGAGGGGCGAAGGCGCTGCACTGGCGCGAGCATTGCTTGACAATCGCCATC
>Ga0070670_100002390_pt1 | contig 15466 bp, 12 predicted proteins | sample KBSS63metaG_FD_64665 | JGI IMG/M metagenome (GOLD analysis project Ga0070670, IMG submission 64665) | Switchgrass rhizosphere microbial communities from Kellogg Biological Station, Michigan, USA - KBS S6-3 metaG | ecosystem: Host-associated > Plants > Roots > Rhizosphere > Soil ... | reverse complement strand
ATGCAGCCCGACGACCTGATGCAGCTCAACGTCGTCAACAACCAGGGCAAGCCGGTGCCGATGGCGGCGCTGGCGTCGACGCGCTGGATCACCGGCCCGATCCAGACGATCCGCTACAACGGCTATCCGTCGATGCGGATCTCGGGCGACGCGGCGCCGGCTTACTCGACCGGCGACGCGATGAACGAGATGGAGCGCCTCGCCGGCCAGCTGCCCGCCGGCTTCGCCTTCGAATGGACCGGCCAGTCGCGCGAGGAGCGTCTCTCGGGGTCGACGGCGACGATCCTGCTCGCGTTCTCGATGCTCGCCGTCTTCCTGTGCCTGTCGGCCCTTTACGAGAGCTGGTCGATCCCGTTCGCGGTGTTGCTCGCGGTGCCGCTCGGCGTTCTCGGCGCGGTGCTCGGCGCGAGCATGCGCGGCATGCCCAACGACGTCTTCTTCAAGGTCGGCCTGATCACCGTGATCGGTTTGTCGGCGAAGAACGCGATCCTGATCATCGAGTTCGCGAAGGATCTGGTCGCTCAGGGCAAGGACCTGATCGAGGCGACGCTCCAGGCGGTGCACCTGCGCTTCCGGCCGATCCTGATGACCTCGATCGCGTTCATCCTCGGCGTCCTGCCGCTGGTCGTTTCGTCGGGCGCCGGTTCTGCCAGCCAGCGTGCGATCGGCACCGGCGTCATGGGCGGCATGATCACGGCGACGGTGCTCGCGATCTTCTTCGTGCCGGTGTTCTTCGTCGTCGTTCGCCGCATCTTCAAGAGCCCGGTCATGGCGACCGCCGGCACTCCGCCCGATGCCGCGCCCGCCAATGCCGCGCCGCTGGCCAAGGATGCCGGTCATGCGTAGCGCGCCCTGGCCCCGGCGCGCCGCGCTCGCCGTCGCGACGCTCTGGCTCACGGCGTGCACGACGCTGATACCGCCCTACGAGCGGCCGGCCGCGCCGGTGCCGCCGACCTATCCGCCCGATGTCACGCCGGCGAGCACGCCCGGCGCCGAGCCGGCGGCCGATGTCGACTGGCAACGCTTCTTCGCCGATCCGCGTCTGAAGCGCTTGATCGAGCTCGCGCTCGCCAACAACCGCGACCTGCGCATCGCCGTCCTCAACATCGAGCAGGCGCGGGCGATCTACCAGATCCGGCGTTCCGAGGAGCTGCCGACGGTCGGCATCGGCGCCTCCGCCTCGCGTGCCGCGGTCGGCAACGGCGTCGCGACGGTGTATGCCGTCGGCCTGGCGCTTTCGAGCTACGAGCTCGACCTCTTCGGCCGCGTCCGCGACCTGAGCGAGGCGGCGCTGTCGCAGTACTTCGCCACCGCCGAGACCCGCAAGGCGGTCCAGATCAGCCTGATCGCGTCGGTCGCCAACGCCTACCTGACGCTGCTCGCCGACGAGGTGCAGCTGCGCGTCACGCGCGACACGCTGGCGACGCGCGAGGAAGGAACCCGCATCAACAAGCTGCGCTTCGACAACGGCGCGGCCTCGGAGCTCGACTACCGCCAGGCCGAGTCGCTGCTCGAAGGCGCGAGGGCGGCGCTCGCGCAGTCGCTGCGCCAGCGCGCCCTCGACGAGAACGCCTTGCAGCTGCTCGTCGGCCAGCCGCTGCCGGCCGACCTGCCGCCGCCGCTGCCGCTCGGAGCGGCGCAGATCCCGGCCGACGTTCCGCCCGGCCTGCCGTCCGACCTGCTCGAGCGCCGCCCCGACATCCGCGCCGCCGAGCGCCAGCTGCTCGCCACCAACGCCAACATCGGCGCGGCGCGGGCGGCGTTCTTCCCGCGCATCACGCTCACCGCCAATCTCGGCACCGCGAGCGGCGACCTCTCTGGGCTGTTCAAGGGCGGCTCGTTCGCGTTCACGGGGACAGCGCAGCTGCTGCAGCCGATCTTCGACTACGGCCGCAACCAGGCCAACCTCGACGCGGCGCGGGTCAACTTCAACATCGCCGTCGCCCAGTACGAGCGCTCGATCCAGAACTCGTTCCGCGAGGTCGCCGACGCGCTCGCCGGGCGGGCGACGCTCGGCGAGCAGCTGCGCGCGCAGACGGCGCAGACGAAGGCGCTGGAGACCACGTATCGCCTCGCCGACCTGCGCTACCGCGCCGGTGCCGCGAGCTATCTCGAGGCGCTCGATGCCCAGCGCCTGCTGTTCGTGTCGCAACTCTCCGAGGTGCAGACGCAGGCGCTGCAGCTGCAGAACATGGTGCTCCTGTACCGCGCGCTCGGCGGCGGCTGGAAAGACAGCGCCGAGCTCAGCGCCGCGTCGAATCCGACGCTGCCGCCGGTCGCCACGCAGCGCTGAGGGCGCGTGTGCGCGCGCTCGGCTGCCGTGACCGGGATCAACGAGCCGGAGCCGGCGGCCGGCGCACGGTGACGGTGTCGCCGACCTCGATCACCATCAGGTCCTCGCCGAGCTCGAGCGGCCCGGCGTAGGTCTTTCTCGTCGGCGCGATCACGTCCTGCTCGGTCGCCGAAGGACGGCCGATGTGCGAGTAGACCGCGAGCTTCGGCTTGACACGGGCGAACACCTCGCCGGCCTGCTCGGGGCTCGTGTGGTGGGCGGTGATGGTCGCGGCGACCGCCGGCGACATGCCGGCACGCAGGTGGCTGGCGATCGCCGCCACTTCATGGATCAGCAGGTCCGCGCCTTCGGCCCGGCGAATCAGGTTTTCGGACAAGCGCGTGTCGCCCGACAGCACGACCGAGCGGCCGCGGTAGTCGATGCGGTAGCCGAAGGCCGGCTCTACCGGCGCATGGTCGACGAGGAACGGCGTGATCACGACACCGTTGTTTTCGTAGACGAAGCCTTCGGCGACGTCCTCGGCGACGATCACGACGCCGGCGGCCGATGCCTTCTCGTCGGCCTGGCGGATGGCGATGTCGTACGCATAGGCTTGTGCCAGGTGCGTCATCATCTTGCGGGTGCCGCGCGGGCCCCACACCGACAGCGGCGCCTGGCGCTGCGAGACCAGCCAGCCGGTGAGCCAGAGATCCGGGAAGCCGACGACGTGGTCGGAGTGCAGATGGCTGAGAAAGACGCCGTTCACGTCCTTCCAGCTGACTCCGATCTGGGTCAGCCGCTGCAGCGCGCCGCGGCCGGCGTCGAACAGGAATTTCTGCTCGCCCGCCTCGACCAGGATGCTCGCGCCGAAGCGGTTCATCACCGGCGCCGGCGTACCGGTGCCGAGCAGGGTGACGCGGATGTCCTGCGCCGATGCAGCGCCGACCCAAGCCAGCAGCCACCCCGCGGCGAGCAGCAAGGTTCGTCGATCGGCTCTGAAGGCCATGGCGTTCCTCGGCGCGGCGAGCGCGACAACTACGCCTTGGCCACGGGTGTCAGCGGCGCGAACTCGGCGTGGCGCTTGTCCTGCCACGCCGCGATCGCCGCCGCCATCTCGCCGGTGTCGAAGATCGCGCTCTGCAGCAGCGTCATCTGCTGCAACGCCGAGGCGGTCGAGTGGTCGCGCGCGTGGTTGAGAGCGAGCTTGCTGCCGGCGATGGCAAGCGGTGACTTGGTGGCGATCGTCCGCGCCAGCGCGAGCGCACGCTCGAGCGTCGCGGCAGCGTCCGGGAGCACGGCGTTGACGAGACCGACCGCGAGCGCACGCTCGGCGCCGAGTCGCTCGCCCGTGTACGCCATCTCGCGCGCAACGCCCTGCGGCACGATCTTCGGCAGCCGCTGCAGCACGCCGAGATCGGCAGTCATGCCGATCGAGATCTCCTGCACGGTGAAGAATGCGTCGGCGCTGCAGACGCGGATGTCGCACGCGGTCGCGAGGTCGAGCGCGCCGCCGATGCAGCCGCCCTGGATCGCGCAGACGATCGGGAAGCGCACCTCGTCGAGAGCGCTGAAGCAGTCGATCAAGCGGCGCAGCGACTCCTGGAAGGCAAGCCGCTCGCGCGCCGTCGTCGCCGCGAGTGCCGGGAAGTTGCCGGCGAAGACGTCGAGCGACATGCCGGCCGAGAAGTGCTTGCCGGTCGACGAGATCACGAGCGCGCGGGTCGTGCCCTCGTCGCCGAGGCCGCGGACGGCGTCGCGCACGGCGGGAAAGAACGCCGGCGTCATGGTGTTCAGCCGCTCGGGCCGGTTCAGCTGCAGGTGGGCGACGCCGTTCTCGTGCGAGAGTGCGAAGAATTCGGTGGGAGCGATCTCGGTCATGGCGTGAGGAGGTGAGCGATGGGGCAGACGGTTCGGACCCGCGACGGGCTGGCGCTGGTGCGCCGCGACTGGCCGTCCGCCGACGCCAGGGGAACGATTGTCATCGTCCACGGCCTGGGGGAGCACATCGGCCGCTACGCGCACGTGGCGGCGCGTCTCAACGCCTGCGGCTGGAGCGTCGTCGGCTATGACCAGCGCGGCCACGGCCAGAGCCCCGGCGGGCGCGGCCGGCTCGCGGCGGGCGACGATCTGCCCTTCGACCTGGCAGCGGTCGTCGACGTCGTCCGCGCCGAGGCCGGCGGCGCGCTCGTGCTGCTCGGGCACAGCCTCGGCGGCCTGGTCGTCTCCCGCTTCGTCGCCGGCGCGCTCGAGTCGCCGCCGCCGGCGTGGCAGCGCCAAGTCGACGGCCTGGTGCTGTCGTCGCCGGCGCTCGACATCGGCATGACGACCGCCAAGCGCGCGCTCCTGGCGACGCTCGAGACGCTGGCACCGAATCTCGGCATCGGCAACGGCCTCGATGTCGACGCCATTTCGCGCGACGCCGCGGTCCTCGCCGAGTATCGCGCCGACCCGCTGGTGCACGACCGGATCGCGCCGCGGCTGGTGCGCTTCCTGGCCGACGCGGGCCCGGCCGTGCTCGCGCTCGCGCCGCGCTGGCAAGTGCGGACGCTGCTGCTCTACGCCGGCAGCGACCGCTGCGTCGTGCCGGCAGGCAGCGCCGCATTCGCGGCGGCGGCGCCGGCCTCGGTGGTCAGCACGCGAGCGTTTCCGGCGCTCTTCCACGAAATCTTCAACGAGCCCGAGCACGACGAGGTCTTGACGGTGTTGACCAGCTGGCTCGATACACTGGCCGTCTCGCTCACCCGGAGCCCGCGATGAACGCACGCGACCCGCTGCAACCGATCCAGAAAGACGAGGCCGAGGCGCTCGGCCGCTTCGCCGACCGCGTCTGGGACGACGAGATCGTCCCGCAGATCACGAAGTACATCGAAGTGCCGGCGAAGAGCCCGATGTTCGATGCCGAGTGGCAGGAGCACGGCTTCATCGACCGCGTCGTCCGCGACGCCGCAGCGTGGGTCGAGCGCCAGCAGGTGCAGGGACTCAAGCTCGAGGTCATCCGCCTCGAAGGCCGCACGCCGGTGATCTTCTTCGATGTGCCGGCGACGCGCCCGGGCGGCAACGACGCCGATGCGGAAACGATCTGCCTCTACGGCCACCTCGACAAGCAGCCCGAGTTCAACGGCTGGAAGAACGGCTACGGGCCGTGGACGCCGCGCTTCGAGAACGGGCTCCTCTACGGCCGCGGCGGCGCCGACGACGGCTACGCCATCTACGCTGCGGTGACCGCGATCAAGTCGCTCGACCTGCAGGGAATCGCCCGGCCGCGCTGCGTCGGCCTGATCGAGACCTGCGAGGAAAGCGGCTCGCCCGACCTGCCGTTCTACGTCGATGCGCTGGGCGCGCGGCTCGGCCACATCGGCCTGGTCGTCTGCCTCGACAGCGGCGCCGGCAACTACGACCAGCTCTGGCTCACGACCAGCCTGCGCGGCAACGTCACCGGAACCCTCAAGGTCGAGATCCTGACCGAGGGCGTGCACTCGGGTGACGCCAGCGGCCTGGTGCCGTCGAGCTTTCGCGTCCTGCGCCAGGTGCTCGACCGGCTCGAGGATTCGAAGACCGGACGCCTCCTGCCCGAGAGCTTCCATTGCGCGATCCCGGCCGATCGCCTCGAGCAGGCCAAGGCGACCGCCAGGATCCTGGGCGACGAGGTCTGGAAGCGCTTTCCATGGGCCTGCGGCGCCGACGGCGGGCCGACCTTGCCGACGACGACCGATCCGGTCGAGGCGCTGGTCAACCGGACCTGGAAGCCGACGCTGTCTGTCACCGGCGTCGACGGCTTTCCTGCGCTCAAGGACGCCGGCAACGTGCTCCGTCCCTACACCGCGTTCAAGCTCAGCCTCAGAACGCCGCCGCTGGTCGACGGCAACGTCGCCGCGCAGGCGCTGAAGAGGCTGCTCGAGGACAACGCGCCGTACAACGCCAAGGTGACCTTCCACACCGACGCGCGCGGCGGCGATGTCGCCTCCGGTGCCACCGGCTGGAACGCGCCGAGCCTCGCGCCCTGGCTCGACGACGCGCTCAACGCTGCCTCCGAGGCGCAGTTCGGCGCGCCCTGCGGCTACATCGGCCAGGGCGGGACGATCCCGCTCATGTCGATGCTGCAGCAGAGCTTCCCGAAGGCGCAGATGATGGTCTGCGGGGTGCTCGGCCCGAAGAGCAACGCCCACGGGCCGAACGAGTTCCTGCATGTCCCCTACGGCAAGAAGCTCACCGCCGCGGTGGCGCAGGTGATGGCCGCGTTCGGCTGAGGAGCGCCAGCCCGACCGCCTCGGCGACCTCGATGCCGTCGACCGCGGCCGACATGATCCCGCCGGCATAGCCGGCGCCTTCGCCAGCCGGATAAAGGCCGGCGACGTTGAGGCTCTGGCGATCGCTGCCGCGCGTGATCCGCGTCGGCGACGAGGTTCGCGTCTCGACGCCGGTGAGCACCGCATCGGCGAGGGCGAAGCCCGGAATCTGGCGATCGAATGCCGGCATCGCTTCGCGGATCGCCTCGATCGCGTAGCCCGGCAGCGCGCTGCGATCGGCGGCGCCGAGGTCGACCGGAAGAACCCCCGGCTGGTACGACGGCAGCACCGCGCCGAACGCCGTCGACGGCTGGCCGCGCAGGAAATCGCCGACGCGCTGGCCCGGCGCGTGATAGCCGCCGCCGCCGAGCTCGAACGCGCGCGATTCCCAGAAGCGCTGGAAGGCAATGCCGTCGATCGGGCTGGCGCGCTGCCCGGCGCTCGCCGCGGTGGCGCGCAGGTCCTCGGGACCGATGGCGACGACGATGCCGGCGTTGGCGTTGCGCTCGTTGCGCGAGTACTGGCTCATGCCGTTGGTGACGACGCGTTCTGGCTCCGAGGTCGCGGCGACGACCGTTCCGCCCGGGCACATGCAGAAGCTGTAGACGGCACGGCCGTTCCTCGCGTGGTGCACCAGCCGATAGTCGGCGGCGCCGAGCAGCGGATGGCCGGCACTCGGGCCGAATCGGGCGCGGTCGATCAACGACTGCGGGTGCTCGATGCGCAGGCCGATCGAAAAGGGCTTGGCGTCGAGATGGACGCCGCGCGCGTGCAGCATCTCGAACGTGTCGCGGGCGCTGTGCCCGGGAGCGAGAACGACGTGCTCGGCGGTGATCGTCTCGCTCGTCGTTGCGGTCGCGTGCTCGTCACCGTCGTCACGCGCTTCGCGCGCCACCGTCAGCGCGCGCAGCGCTCCGGCCTCGATCTGCAGATCGACGACGCGGCAGCCGAACCTGACCTCGCCGCCGAGACGCTCGATCTCGGCGCGCATCTTCTCGACCACGCCGACCAGGCGGAAGGTGCCGATGTGCGGCTTGGCGACGAAGCGGATCTCCTCGGGCGCGCCGGCGCGGATGAATTCGTCGAGTACCTTTCGCGTGAGATGACGCGGATCGCTGATCTGGCTCCAGAGCTTGCCGTCGGAGAACGTTCCGGCGCCGCCCTCGCCGAACTGGACGTTCGACTCGGGGTCGAGGACGCCGCGGCGCCACAGTCCCCAGGTGTCCTTGGTGCGCTCGCGCACCGCGCGGCCGCGCTCGAGGACCAGCGGGCACAGCCCCATCTGGGCAAGCACGAGCGCGGCGAAGATGCCGCACGGGCCGAAGCCGACGACGATCGGCCGCGCCCGGCCGCTGGTCGCGAAGTCGGCGGGGGCCTGCGTGACCAGGCGGTAGGCCATGTCGGGCGTTGGTCGCACGTGCGCATCGCCGGCGTGCCTGGCGAGCACGGCGGCGCCGTCGGCGACATCGCAGTCGACGGTGTAGACGAACACGATCGCCGCTTTCTTGCGGGCGTCGTAGCCGCGTCGAAAGACGGTGAATGCGCGCAGGGCAGCGTCGTCGATGGCGAGGCGGCGGACGATGCCCGCGCGCAGGTCCTCGTCGCCGTGATCGAGCGGCAGGCGCAATTCGGTGAGACGGATCGAGTCGGCGGACACGGCGGCGTCGATTGTCGCGGCGCTGTGCAGGCGTCGACGCGCTGCGCGGCGTGGCTCAGTGAAACGCTTCGATGCGCGACGCGCCCATCAACGGTTCGAGCAGTCGGCCGAGCGGGCGAAGCACCGCGTAGCGCGATGCGACCTTGTGGGCGTAGTCGAAGAAGCGCGGCAGGTCGGCGCTGTACGCAGGCTTGCCGTCGCGATGCTTGAGGCGACAGAAGATGCCCAGCACCTTCAGGTGCCGTTGCAGGCCGCTCCACTCGAGACTGCGCCAGAACTCGCCGAAGTCGTCGCCCACGGGCAGGCTGGCGCTTCGTGCGGCCTGCCAGTAGCGAACTGCCCAATCGATCTCGCGCTCTTCGTCCCACGAGATGAACGCGTCGCGCAGCAGCGAGGCCACGTCGTAGGCGATCGCGCCGCAGACCGCGTCCTGGAAGTCGAGGATGCCGGGATTCGGCCGCGCCACCATCAGGTTGCGCGGCATCCAGTCGCGATGCACGGCGAGTTGCGGCTGCGCCAGCGCGCTCGCCACGAGCTGGTCGCACGCCGCCGTCCAGACGTGGGTCTCCGCGCTCGACCAGGCGACGCCGCATTCGCGTGCGACGCACCATTCGGGAAAGAGCGCGAGCTCGCGCCTGAGCAGCGCGTCGTCGTAGGGCGGCAGCGCGGCGCCGGGGACATGGCCCTGCCAGCGCACGAGAGCGGTGATGGCGTCGCGCATCAAGGCGTCGGCGCGAGCGTTGTCGCCGCGTGCCTGCGCGTTTTGGAGCGCTTCGAGGTAGAGCTCGCTGCCGAGGTCGTCGAGGAGGAGGAAGCCGTTGTCCACGTCGGCCTCGATGACGCGCGGCGCGTGCAGGTCAGCGGCGGCGATGAGCCCGGCGACATGGACGAACGGCCGGACATCTTCCTGTGGCGGTGGCGCGTCCATCACCACCAGGCTGGCGCCGTCGAGTCGATCGATCCGGAAATAGCGGCGAAAGCTGGCGTCGCTCGACGCTGGTCGCAGGCTGGCGCCGATCAGGCCGTGCAGGTGGCTCACGCCCTCGAGCCAGGCCGCGAACGCGTTCGCGCGTCCCGGCTGCGTCCAGGCGATGGTCGCAGCGGATGAAGGAGAGGGAGGCGAGGCAGTCAAGGCAGGCGCACGGCGTGTTCGAGGTGCGGTGTGGCAACAGCCTCGTGGATAATCGATTCTACAAATCGGTCGGGCGCCACGATGTTGCGGGCGCCGTCTCAGGCCGACGGCGCGCCCTTGTTCAGCCGGCCGCGCGCCCTTCGCTGCTTTCGCCCGCGTCGTCCAGTGAGTCCAGCCCGCCGCCAAGATTCACGAATCAGTGTTGACGCGAAGCGGCCCGGCCGGCACCGGCTGCTGGCCGTGGTCGCCGCCTTCGCCGTGCCGCTGGCATTGGCGCAACCGGCGCCGATTGCGCCGACCACCGCGACAGCGGAGCCTGGCCCGAGCGCGGCCGCGACGTCGCCTCCTTCGGCACCCGCGAGCGCAGCGTCCGGAATCGAGCTGCGTCGCGCCCAGAGCCTGCAGGCGCCGCCGCGCGGCGACGCCGCACGCCAGTTGCCGATCATCCTGCGCGCGCGCGAGGTGCGTGGCCGTCCCGACCTCGACGCGTCGGCCGAGGGCGATGTCGAGTTCCGGCGCGGCGCCGTGGTGATCCATGCCGACCGTCTCAGCTACGACCAGGCCGAGGACTTGGCGCGTGCCACCGGGCAGGTCGTCATCAGTCGCGACGGCAACGTCTTCAGCGGGCCCGAACTGCAGCTCAAGGTCGAGCGCTTCGAGGGTTTTTTTCGCGCGCCGACGTACCGCTTCGAGCGCACCGGTGCCGGCGGCAAGGCGAGCATCATCGAGTTCATCGACGACCAGCGCTCGGTCGCCCGCGACGCCACCTATTCCAGCTGCACCGTCGAGGAGAACCAGGACCCGCCCTGGATCCTGCGTGCGGGCGAGCTGCAGATCGACAACGAGTCCAACGAAGGCGTTGCCCGCGACGCCGTCCTGCGCTTCTACGGGGTGCCGATCCTCGCGGCGCCGGTGTTCAGCTTCCCGCTCAACGAGGAGCGCAAGTCGGGTCTGTTGCCGATCGGATTCGGCATCGACAACCGCAGCGGCTTTCAGGTGGCGGTGCCCTACTACTGGAACATCGCTCCCAATCGCGACGCGACCTTCACGCTGCAGACCAGCGTGCGGCGCGGCCTGGCGGTCGACAGCGAATTCCGCTATCTCGAGCCCAGCTACTTCGGCTCGGCCGCGCTGCGCGTGATGCCGTACGACAAGGAAGAGGATCGTTCGCGCTGGTCGCTACGCGCCGACCATGAAGGAAACCTGCCGCTCGGCGGCTACGTGCAGCTGCGCCTGATGCGCGTCTCCGACGACAACTACTGGAAGGACTTCCCCGGCGACGTGAAGAGCCTGACGCCGCGCCTGCTGCAGAACGAACTGCTGCTGACACGCCCGTTCGGCGACTGGTCGACCTATGCCCGGAGCCTGCGCTGGCAGGTGCTGCAGACGACCGACCCGTCGACGCAGATCATCGTTCCGCCCTACAACCGCGAGCCGCAGATCGGCGCGCGCTACGCCGCGCTCTGGCGCGGCGGCTTCGACACCTCGTTCGAGACCGAGTTCAACCGCTTCTCGAATCCCGACGACCACTACCTCCAGGCGCGACAGACCGGCCTGCGGGTCCACGCCATCGGCAGCATCGCCCGGCCGTTCTATTCGCCCGGCTGGACCGTGACGCCCCGGGTCTCGTTCAACGCCGCGGCGTATTCGTTCGATCAACCGCTGCTCGACGGCAGGACCAGCGCGTCGCGGGTCGTTCCGACGGTGAGCCTCGACAGCGCCTGGACGCTCGAGCGCGAAACCAGCTTGTTCGGCCGCACCTTCCGGCAGACGCTCGAGCCGCGCCTCTTCTACGTCGACACGCCGTATCGCGGCCAGAACGAGCTGCCCAATTTCGACTCCGCGATCAAGGACTTCAACTTCGACTCGATCTTCACCGAGAACGCCTTCTCGGGCATCGACCGCGTCTCCGATTCCAATCAGGTGGCCGCCGGCGTCACGTCTCGGATCCTCGATCCCGACAGCGGCGCCGAGGCGCTGCGTGTCGGCCTGGCGCAACGCTATCGCTTCCGCAGCCAGCGGATCACGCCCGACGCCCTGCCGCTCACCCAGCGCTTTTCCGACGTGCTTGTCTTCGGCTCGACCTCGCTGGTGCCGCGCTGGACCTTCGACGCCTCCGCGCAGTTCAATCCCGATCGACACCGCATCGAGCAGTCGCTGGCCGGCTTTCGCTACTCGCCGGGACCGTATCGCACGCTCGGCCTGACTTATCGCTTGACGCGCAACCTGTCGGAGCAGCTCGAGGCCGGCTGGCAATGGCCGATCTACGGTCAGCCCGCGGGCGAGCGCGCCCGGGGGAACGGCGGCGGCAACTGCAGCGGCACGCTGTACACCGTCGGCCATCTCAACTACGGCATGCGCGACAGCCGTCTCACCGACGCTATCGTCGGCTTCGAGTACGACGCCGGCTGCTGGATCGGCCGGGTCGTCGTCGAGCGGCTCTCGACCGGACGCAGCGAGGCGACGACCCGGCTGCTGTTGCAGCTGGAACTCGTCGGCCTGTCGCGACTCGGATCGAATCCGCTCAAGGTCCTGAAGGACAATGTCCCCGGTTACCAGATGCTGCGTGACGAGCGCAGCACGACCTCATCGTTCACTCCCTATGACTGACCTGCAACTCCTCTGGCGCCGCGCCACAGTCGCCCTGGCGATCGGCCTGGGCTCGGCTTCCGCCGCGGCCCAGACCGTCGACTACATCGTTGCCGTCGTCAACACCGAGCTGGTCACGGCCAGCGAGGTGCAGCAGCGGCTGGCGCGCGTCCGCGACGATGCGGCGCGCAACCGCACCGCGCTGCCGCCTCCGGCGGTGCTCAGAAAGCAGGTGCTCGACTCCCTCATCGACGAGCGCGTGCTCGTGACCGCGGCGCGCGAGACCGGCACCCGCATCGACGACGCCGAGCTCGAACGTGCCGTCACCAACGTGGCGACCCAGAACCAGATGACGCCGGCCCAGCTGCGAGAAAGGCTGCGCCTGGAAGGGATTCCCTACAACAAGTTCCGCGACAACATCCGCGACCAGCTGATCGTCGAGCGCGTTCGCGAGCGCGAGGTGGTGAGCCTGATCAAGATCAGCGACGCCGACATCGACGCCGCGATCGAGAAGCGCCGCAACGCCGCCGGCTCGGCGATCCAGCTCGACATTGCGCAGATCCTGGTGACCGTGCCCGAAGGGGCCGGCGCGGCAGTGGTCGCCGAGCGTCGCGAGCGGGCGCAGGGAGCCTTGCGCCGGGTCCGCAGCGGCGAGGACTTCACCGTCGTCGCGCGCGAGATCTCCGAGGACAACAACCGCACCCGGGGCGGCGATATCGGCCTGCGCACTGCCGATCGCCTGCCCGACTTGTTCGTCACCGCGGTGCAGCCGCTGCAGCCGGGCCAGGTTGCGCCCGAGCTGGTGCGCAGCGCCGCCGGCTTTCACGTCATCAAGCTGGTCGACCGCAAGGAAGGCAATCCGTTCGCCGTCGAGCAGTCGCGGGCGCGTCACATCCTGCTGCGTCCGTCGCCCGAGCTCGCGGCCGAAGCGGCGGCCCGGCGCCTGCTCGGCTTCAAGCGCGACATCCTGTCCGGAACGCGCACCTTCGAGCAACTCGCGCGCGCGAATTCCGAGGATGCGAGCGCGGCCCAGGGAGGCGACCTGGGCTGGGTCGCACCGGGCGCGTTCGTTCCCGAATTCGAGGAGGCGATCGCCGCATTGCCAGTCGGCGGCATTTCCGACCCGGTGACGACGCGCTTCGGCCTTCATCTCATCCAGGTGGTCGACCGGCGCCAGACCACGCTCGACACCAAGCAGCTGCGCGAACAGGCGCGAGCCATGCTGCGCGAGCAGAAGTTCGAGGCGGCGTTCAACGAATGGCTGCGCGATCTGCGTGGCCGCGCCTACATCGAGCTGCGCGACCCGCCGCAGTAGCGGCTCGCCCAGCGCCGCGGCGCCTGCTTTGCCACACGCCCGAAAGCGCTTCGGCCAGCATTTCCTCGTCGATCGTTCGGTGGTCGACCGGATGGTCGCGGCGATCGATCCCCGGCCGGGCGACGCGCTGGTCGAGATCGGCCCCGGACGGGGCGCGCTGACGACACCGCTGCTGGAGCGCTGCGAGCGGCTCGCGGTGGTCGAGCTCGACCGCGATCTGGCGGCGCGCCTGCGCCGCAACCCGGCGCTCGACGTGGTCGAGGCCGACGTGCTGAGCGTCGACGTCAGGGCGTTGGCCCGGCCTCCCGGCGCGCGGCTGCGCGTCGTCGGCAACCTGCCCTACAACATCTCGACGCCGATCCTGTTTCATCTGCTCGAGTCGGCCGACGCGATCGCCGACCAGCACTTCATGTTGCAGAAGGAAGTGGTCGCGCGCATGGCCGCGGGCCCGGGCACCAAGGACTACGGCAGGCTCACCGTCATGCTGCAGTGGCGCTACGCGATCGAAGAACTCTTCGACGTTCCGCCCGAGTCGTTCGACCCACCGCCGCGGGTCGACTCGGCCGTGCTGCGCATGACGCCGCGGCCGATGCCTGCGGCGGTCGATCCCGCGCTGTTGCGCGAGATCGTGACGGTCGGTTTCTCGCAGCGGCGCAAGCTCCTCCGCCACACTCTCGGCCGGTGGCTCGAGGCGCGCGGCGCAGGTCAGCCGTTCGACGTGCAGCGACGCGCTGAAGAGGTTCCCGTGGAGGAGTGGATCGCTCTAGCCGCCGAGCTCAAAGAAAGGACCCCGGAGGGGTCGGCCCCTCCCTCTCGGAGGGAGGGGAGCGCAGCGGGGAGGGGCAACCCTGAGCACGCCGCAGGCGATGGGTAGAAGCCGCCTAAGCGGCTTCTACCCACGCCGTATCAAAGGCGCTGCTCATGAGCGGCATGTTCGCTCCAAAACTGCTGTTCGCCGCGGTCTTCGCGGCGGCTTTCACCGGCTTGTCGGTACCGTTGGGGGCCACATCCGTAGCCCGCTCCCATGACCCTGTTTCCTGGGAGCGGGCTACTGAAAAGAATAGAAGCACCTGAAGGGCACCTTGCGCTCGGCCCAGAAGTCGGCCGCGTCGCGGAAGACGTCGAGCAGTTGCTCGCGCGCCTCGCGATCGAAGCGGGGATTGTCGGGCAGCTGCTCGAGAACGACGACGAAGCCGGGTTGCGGCCCGGCCTTGTGGACCAGATCGGTCATGCAATCAAAGAGGGCATCGAGGTTCTTGCCGAAGTGGGCGGGAAACGCAAACGCTTCGGCAATCGCTTCAAGCACGTCCTGCTTCGACTGCGCCGCGGTCAGGTTGGCGTAGAGGAAGTGCTGGTCGGCATGCCGCGCCGCCTGCATCAGGTCGTCGACACGGTAGGCCCGTATCGACTGCACGATATTCGGACGGACTGTCTGCAAGAGCATGTCGCGTTCCTCCTTTTGTAAAAAAACAGCTGCTGCGCTCATGGCGTGATGCGGCGAAAACTCGCGTAGTGGTCAATGGTGTAGTAACAGACATCGGGCGCTGTCGGCCGGGTGCCGCCGCAGACGATGCGGCGCGCACCCCGGTCGCGCGCGCCCGGTGTCGCCACGGTGTATTCACGGTAGAAGCCGCGCTGCGCGGCCGGCAGGAGCCGCTCGCGGTTGGAAAAGACGACGCCGTCGTTGGCGTAGGCGAATGGGCCGCCGCTGCGGATCGCCCGACCGACCGCTTGGGCCTCGGCCGGGAGCTCCGCCGCCGCCAGGGCCGTCGCAGCGGGCGCATGCTCACGCGCCTGGATGGCACCAATCGACAGCAGCCCTGCGACACCGACGCCCGCTCCCCACCGGAGCAGTGGCCGCCACCGCTGCAGCCGACCCGACAAAATCACGGGAAATCCCTGAACAAAGAATCGGCGGATGTTACCGAAATGGGGCGAAAACCTCAACCCTGTGCCACAAATTTGGGCAATGTCTCAAGGAATTAAGTGAGGGCATACACTCGATCTGTGTGTGTAGATATAGACGCTCGTGGTAAACGCCAGGCGGAACTATCGGCGGGTGGAGTCAGCGTGCTGCGTTTGCGTCGGCGACGGCAAGCGCGGTCATGTTGATGATGCGGCGCACGGTCGCTGATGGCGTCAGGATATGGACCGGCTGCGCCGCGCCGAGCAGCACCGGGCCGATGGCGATGCCACCCCCGGCCGCGGTTTTCAG
>Ga0070670_100002386_pt1 | contig 15474 bp, 12 predicted proteins | sample KBSS63metaG_FD_64665 | JGI IMG/M metagenome (GOLD analysis project Ga0070670, IMG submission 64665) | Switchgrass rhizosphere microbial communities from Kellogg Biological Station, Michigan, USA - KBS S6-3 metaG | ecosystem: Host-associated > Plants > Roots > Rhizosphere > Soil ... | reverse complement strand
CGGCGCTCGGCCGCGTCGACATCATGGTCAACAATGCCGGCTCGGCCGCCGGCGGCGTGATCGAGCATCTGACCGAGGACGATTGGGAAAAAGGCCTGCAGCTCAAATTCATGGGCTACGTGCGCTGCCTTCGCTACGTGCTCCCAATCATGGTCAAGCAGGGCGGCGGCCGCGTCGTCAACCTCATCGGCAACGACGGCGTCAAACCCTCCTATTGGGAAATTTGCCCGGGAGCCGCCAATGCCGCCGGCCAAAATCTCACGCTCTCGCTTGCGGGGCAGTACGGCAAGAGCGGCATCAGCTTCGTCGCGGTCAATCCCGGCCCCGTGCGCACCGAGCGCTGGGCCGGGCTGGTCAAGGCGATGTCGCGCGACATGAAGATTTCGTATGAGGAGGCCGATACGCTCGCCCCTGCCTCCATCCCCATGGGACGCATTGCCGAGGTCGAGGAGGTCGCCAATCTCGTGGTGATGCTCGCCTCGCCGCTGATGCAGATGGTGAACGGCACCATGATCGAGATCGATGGCGGGCAGGACAAGCCGCTGATGGATCGCTTCCGCGACAAGAACCGGTGAGGAAGGGGGGAGCTTGTCCCAGGTTCCCGATCTTGGCCCCGCATTTGCATGGTCAGCTACCAAGCGCGAGTAGCCGCGCCGCAGGGGCCTTTTTGCGTTGCGCACAGTGCACGCCTCGCTCTTGGCGATTGCTGGCCCCCTAAGGCGCGCTATAATTTCGAATCAGCGGGACGCCACGCATCAGTTCCCGCGCTGTTGTCGAGAAGGAGGACGGTCAGGGAGGTGATGGCAACAAGACCACTCTTGGGACGGTAGAAAATGAACTCGAAACGTTTTGCGATCGCTGCGGCTCTAGGAACCATGACGATCGCTTGGGCTGGCACTGCGCTTTCCTCCGAAGGGTGGCTGCGCTTGAATGCCAAACGTGGCTATCCCTCAATCACGTTTAACTCCACCGGGCTGCACGTAACCTTGCCTGAAGGTCTCGTGGCGGAGGCGACCGCCCTGGGCAAATCCCGCGAACAGGTCGTGGTCCTGTTTCTCAACCGCTACGCGCCCGGCGTCTGCACCGACATGGTGAACATGCAAGTGAGCCAAACAAATTTGACGGTGCATCTTCGCCTCATGCACGAGTTGGAACAATTCCTGCCGCACCATTTGTTTGTCGTCGACGACGACGAGCAGGATGTTGTTGTCAACTATGCGCCCAAACAACCGGTAAACTGCATCGAGCCCGGCCCGTCATCCTAGCTTGGCGCTACCTGGCCGCATCGAAACCCGTGAAGCGATGCGGGATGCGGCGGATGTCTGCCACGAGTTCGCGCTGCAGGCCGGATGGCGCGTCGGCCGGGAATTCAAGATCGATCGAGTCGGCGGCGCCGCCAAAGCGCTCCGCAATGGCCTGCGCAAGTCCATCGTAGGTGGCGCAGGCGGCGAAGATGCGCACGACGTCATCGGAGACCTCGGCCGCCATGTCACGCCAGCGTCCGGCGACCGACATCCTGTGCAGCTTCTGCCCCAGCTCTTCCAGCCCGTGCAACGCCAGAACGGGAAAATAGGTGCGGGTCGAGCAGTAGAAGGCTATGCGCTCGCGTATGCGGTCCATGGCCTCGGCCAGCGCCGCCGCATCCCGGCCGGTGACGATGAAGCCTCCGCCGTGAACGTCGAGATGCTCGCGCGCACGCCCTGAGCGGGCCAAACCTTCGGCGATCAGCGGCAGACATATCTCCAGCAGGTACCGGCGCGAACAGAGCGGATGCAGGCGGACGCCGTCTGCGGCCTGGCCGGCAACGCGCAGCATCGCTTCGCCCACGGCGGAGATGGTGACCGGTACCATCGGCAATCCGGTCGGTTCCGGCGAGAAGGCCGGCGTCATCAGCGTCAGCGTGTAGTGGTCGCTGTGGTAGTCGAGCTTTCCGCCGGTCTCCCAGCAGCGCCAGATCGCGCGCAGGGCGCCGATGTAGTCGCGCATTCGTGGCGCCGGCGGCGTCCACGCGATCCCGAAGCGGCGCTCATTGTGCCCCTTTACTTGACTGCCCAGCCCCAGGACGAAACGCCCGCGCGAGTTCGCCTGCAAATCCCAGGCAATGCTGGCCATGATCGTCGGGCTGCGCGGGAACGCGATCGCAACAGAAGGCGTCAGCTCGACGCGTTCGGTTGCCAACGCCGCAAAGGCAAGCGGGATGAACACCTCATGCCCCAGTTCGGCGGTCCGCAGCACGTCAAAGCCAATATCCTCGGCAGCTCGTGCCGCTGGTCCAGCCTCGCGCCAGTGGGTCAATGGCAGCGCCGTGAAAACGCGCATCGTCTTCCTCCGCTCTCGTTTCTACTCGGCCCATACCGGCTGCAGCCGCTTGAATGAGTGACTATCCCCATCAGACGGGCATCGGATGTCTTGCGCAATATCACTATGCCCGAGTTACAAATGACGGATACCCTTTGAATCCACGCTCGAGCCTATTGTTTCGCGCTTCCGGCCGCGGCTTGCGGTTTCAGCAAGGCCCAGCCGATCGCCCAGGTGATTTCGCCGCGCGGCGTTTGCTCCTTGATGACGAACGGCGGGCGCGCTTCTGCGCCGGGGAATTGGGCGAGCCATGGCGCGCTGGTCTCGGGGGTCGGCTGTTTGTTGAGCCGCGCCTGCGGGTCGAACAGGATCACCGCGCCACGCCGGCGGATGTCGGCCGGATCGACCCGCGGGCTGTGGGTCGCATCGCCTTTCTCGAACATCCGCGGGTGCTCGGGCGAGTAGAAGATCACGTTGCCCGCCGACCAGAACTCGCCGACGACGTAGGAGAGCGGCACCGGTCCGACCTCATCGTGCCAGGCGCGCGTCACCATCTGCGAAAACTGCTGCCCGGGGAACTGCGACTGCATCAGATATCCCTGCGCCAGGACGAAGACTTCGGTGGCGATCTTCGCCGCTATGAACACGCCGGTCAGCCCGCACCAACCGACCAGCAGCCGCCGCAACGCCGCCTGATCGACCGGCGGACGCCACTGCGCGATCAGATAGAGGGAGATGAAGCACCAGGAGAGCTCCGCCCATCCGGATTGCAGCCGGCGGCCGGACAGCAATCCGATGACGACGCAGGTGGCCAGTGGACCGAACGCCAGGAAGGTCAGATAGCGCCGCGCGAAGGGCTCGGACGACGCGGTCGCGAGCGGCCTGTTTCGATCGACCGGTCCGATCAGCAGCAGGAACAGAAACACGACGGGAATGATGTAGAACAGCCCGTTGACGATGAATTTCAACGTCGACCACAAGAGGTCGAACAGCGATTGAGCAGACTCCGCCTTGCCTTCGGCGAATTTGACTGGGCCGAAGTGGTCGACGAGCGCCATCCACAAGAATTGCGGTGCGCAAAGCACTGCGCTGACGGCTCCCGCGACATACGGGCCGGGCTTGCGCCAGCATTGCCGAGCCTGCGGGTCGACCAATGCGAACGCGAGCACGGGCAGGAGCAGCACGAAGGCCTGGTATTTGGTGTAGAATGCCAGCGCGAACCACAGGCCGACCAGCAGCCAGTCCCGTAGCGCGTTGCCGGCGAACGCCCGATAGAGCGACCAGCCGGCCAGTGCGAAGAACGGCAATTCGAGGATGTTGTGGTTGAAGGCGGTCGTGTTGAAGCCGTACTCGATGCTGCCGTCGAGAATGACGACGGCGACGAACGCTTCGAGCGGCGTGAACAATTCGCGCCCGAACCGCCAGGTCGCCCAGAACGCGACGGCGGCCGCCAGTTGCCCGAGCAGAAGGAACGGCCAAATCCGGGCGCCGAAAATCCGATGGGTGATGTCCATCAGGAGCCACGGCAGCGGCGGATGCTTCCAGTAGCCGAGCTGCCAGTCGCGCCCGTAGGCGATGCCTTCGATGGCATCGAGCTGCAGGTTCCTCTGCAGCAGGGCGGGAACGATGGTCCACAGCAGGATGTGAATGAGAATGAAGACGGCGACCGCCGCGGCCGGCCTGCGTTCAATGGCCGCCAAAATGCCATCGGCAACATGAGCCGGCCGTGCCGGCGTCGATACGGCGTCCATCCTTGCGATACTCTCCACCTTGGAGGCCGCATGGACGGATTTGGCCCAGCAGTGCCCCGAACAAGACCGCTCTCAATTGGTTCTACCTGCCCGGGGAGCGAGATTAAATGCCGGCCGCCGCGCGCCTTCTTTTAGGGCGTCCGCTTCGGCGAGGGAACTGCCTCAGGAGTCGCGTGTGCGCCAGCACCGGCCCCGCATCTGCCTACAGGCAGGTGTTGTTCGTGCTGGCGCCGGCACTGCCGCAGGGTAGCCGCTTGCCCAACTGCTGTGCGCGTTGCCTGGCGTTTGCTTGCGAGATCGCGTCGAAAACGGACTTCGGCTTGAGCTCAGCCGCCTTGTGCAGATCAGCCATCGCCAAGTCGCCCTTGCCCTGCGCCTCGTAAACGGAGGCTCGCGCCGAATAGCTGGCGATGCTCGCGCCGGTTTCGATGGCGCGATTGAGGTCCTCGAGGGCGCGGTCGTAGTCGCGCTTCTTGAGCCATGCGAGTCCGCGCCCGGTCAACGCGTCGGCCGAGCCAGGCTGCAGGGCCAAAGCGTGGTCGAAATCAGCGATCGCCTTGTCGACATCCCCTTTGACTAGCACGGCATGACCGTGGAGCCCGTAGACGACTGCATTGTTCTTGTCTCTGGCGAGATAGTTGTCGAGGGCGACGATCGCGCGATCAACCTGTCCGGTCACCAAAAGCCCGGCCGCGCGCCCGAACAACGCAATGGTATTGGCCGGGTCGATCTCCAGGGCACGATCGAAGTCGGGCATCGCCTCGGCGATACGGCCTTTGAGGAGCAATGCAGTGCCCAATCCGGCCCGCGCTTCATCATTTCTTGCATCGAGGGCCAGCGCCCGATCGAACTCCACTGAGGCCTCGTGCGTCCAGAAGTTCAGCGCACGCGCGTTGTTGTCGCGGATCGTGCCGCCTGGATCTGATCGAGCGGCACTCCCCCGCTGGTTCAGGCGGCAGGTCAACCCGGCGCTGCCACGACTATCGAGCAGTGCGAGCGTTGGTTCCGGGCATTGCTGCAAATGACGCTTCCGGCGAGGCGCGGCATTTGCTGCACGCGTACCAGACGCCGTATTCCCCTTCTATTCAACCCACATGCCGCGCGAATGACTGTGACTCGGATGTTCGATCCTGCGCTCGCGGTGGTGACGCTCGCCGTGAGCATGCAGATATAGACGATCTTCCCAGGCGCGCCCGGCAGCTTCGCGGTGACGGTGCCGTTCGCGCCCGCGGTGCGCCGAAAACCGAAGCGGCGGTGAGGTCGCAGAAGCTAGTGAGGTCACAGAAGCCGATGTCGTTCCCGGCGCGCCCGGGAGCGGTTCCACGTCGGCGCAGTCCACGTAGGTGTTGGGTCGCGTGGGGCACATCAGCGCGGTGCCCGACGGGTCAACATTCTCCTGCAGCGTGAGGAAGTCACTCTGCGCATACGCTGAACGCGCGCAGAAGATCGCCAGTGCTGCAAGGATGAGGACCGTAGGTTTCATATCAACTACAAGCTATAAGTGCGCTTCCGGTTGCTTCGCCCGACCGGTCGACCAACATCGCCGATTCGAGCCGCAGGCGCGTCGCCGATATAAATAGCGAATCGGGCGGTCGGGTCCTGCTGACCACGGCGCTCAGAAAAAAACCACGGAACATGGTGAAGCCGGGTGCTCCCCCTTCCGCTTCGACGAAGCGCCGGGAACAATCTTGCATTCCCCTCGAACCGGTTGGTGCCAGGTTGCTGTTCCGAGCGGTCGGTGTGGCATGATTGCCACTGGAACCAAATGCTTTATTCCGGCTTAATAGCGCTACATGTTATTGATTCGAACTGGGGCGGTTACCCCATGAGTAGCGAACACAAGGAAGTGCAGTACAGGGGCTTTGCGGCATCCTGCCTTGATCTCGCCAAAAGTAGCCCCACCTTCGCCGAGAAAACGCGCCTCCTAGCGATGGCAGAGGCGTGGCTCAATCTGGCTGATCGGGTTGCGCAGTTGGCAAAGCATCCGGTCCGCAAGATCGCCGATCATCCCCTGGTGCGGAAAACCTTGGGCGGAGTGCAGGGAGCCGAGGCGGAATAATTGCCCGCGCTGCGCTGTCTGGAAATTACGACTCGACTCCGATATCCCCGAGCTTACTTAAATTCTGGACTTGCTGGACGTCGCTAGGACCTGGTCGGCGGCATTAATGGATATCGACAGAGTCTTGTTGGACGAAGCTGCGAACACCGTGCAGAACCTCGAAGACGGTGTGGCGGTGCTGGAAGCCGAGCTTGCGGCGATCGATCAGCGCGTCGCCGAAATCAATGCTGAAATACGGCAGGCGAAGTTGGCGCGACAGCGTCTGCTCGATTTCCGTCCCCGGCTCGGATCGGAGTTCCAGTGTCCGCGCTGCTGGATTCAAGGCGATGCGCGCGCGACCTTGGAAGCGTCGCCCAACACCACGGGCGAGGAGATCCTCACCTGCCGCACCTGCGGATCGGAATACGTAGTCCCCGAATGACAGGGGCGCTCTCCGCGCGGACCGGGCCGGAGATCACCGGCTGCATGCAGCGCCGCCTCACTATCGTTGGATGGCGCATGTGCCGACCCAAAGATTTCCGTCTTCTTGCGCGGCCCGCTGGCTCCAGGTGGTGGCCATCTCCAGGAAGGCTCTTTGCTCCTCGTCGGTCTTGGCCTCTCGTGCCAGACGAATGAATTGTTCGGCGATGCGGCGGTATTCTTCGGCTGCGGACATGACGTGCCCATGAGTCAATGGATGTGCATCAGTTGGCTATTCTAGCAGAGATGTGCAGGCATGACGATAACCGGTGAAATCCGACGACCGGCCGGTTGTTTCCGTTCTGTGTGAGTGATTTCGTCACGCCCAATTCCTGTACCAGCAAATAGTGCCGCTTTCGCAGCGCTGACGACGAACGGGTTTTGTAAAAGCGCTTTTCGCTGTTTTTCGTGTGCTTCCTGCTGCGTTGCGCATGAGGAGCGCCTTTGTCTCGACCACTAAAATGCCACGACGCCACTTGGACGAGCCGCGCCAGAAAATTCGCGAAACGCTAAGCGATCAGCATCGGTGTGTTGCTTCCGCAACAGCCTCCGCGAAAACGTTGCGGGAGGGGAACCCGGCGGCATTTGCCACATTGAAGGCGAGGTCTTGACCTAATCGCATTTTGCCCAGCGGGGGACGACCATGCGCAAGTGTCTGTTGGCTGCCGTTTCGGTTCTCACAATCGCCGTTGCTGCGACCGTTTCGCAAGCGGATACGGTCGGCGCGGTCGCCGGTGCGGGGACCGGCTTGGTGGTCGCCGGACCTGTTGGTGCCGTGGTCGGCGGCGTTGTCGGCGCAGTGTGGGGGAGACCCTTCTGGGGGCCTCCACACAGCCCCCACGCCTGCTGGATTGACAACCATTTCTACCGGCATTGCCGGTGGTCCAACGGCCACTGGTATCACTGAGCGCGAACTCACTGCTCTCTGCTCGTCACCGCACCTCACGGCGTGATCGGCGTGGAGGCGATCGCTGACGTCTTCACCGCGGGAGCACGGTTTGAACGCGGCGCTACAAGTTCGTGATGAGGCCGGCGTCGATGAGCATGCGGTTGAAATGGCGCGCCTCGGCGCCGCCGGCGCAGGCGTAGAACAGGCCCTTGCAGCGTGTGAGGATCTTCTTCTGTTCGAGGAACGAGGAATCGAGCGGCAGGCCCGCCGCTTCCTGCACGACGAGCGGCAGATAGGGGCCTTCGATTGTATCAAGCGCGGAAGACAAATCGGTCGGCCTGAAATTGATCGCGTCGATCGCGTAATAGGTGGTGAAATAGCGCGGGTCGTAAGCCATCAACCGCCGCGCCACGGCGTTCTCGCCAAGGTCGGGTTCGATCAGCGCGGCGGCGAAATCCGGCTGATGGTCGCCGAACCTGATCAGCAAAAACGAATCGTCGGGGAACTGCCGCTTAAGACGCGTCAGGAAATCAGCATAGTCCTGCGCGCTCATGGCCTGCCGCCGCAGATACTCATCGACCAGGAGACCGTTTCCCGGGTCCTGCCACTGCGGCATCAAATCGGGTCGGTAACGATAGTCCCACGGAAAGTGATTGGCCGCGAGATAGATGAAGACGAACATCGGACCGTGGGCGCGCTCCTTCTCGATCATGCGCGTTGCCGCGTCATAGAAGAAGCGGTCGGGCTCGATCCGGCGGGTGCCGAGATCGTGCTGGTCGAAGAAACGCTGCACGCCGGTCGTGGCCTGGAAGCTGCGCGCGCCCATGAAGGCGCCGAGCGCGGGGTAGAGCGAAAGCGTACGATAACCGCACCGTCCTAGTGCCGCCGGCAGTCCACGCTTGACGCGGCCGGCGGCGATGCGCGTGACGAAGTAGGCGAAGCGGCCGAACGAGCGCGCGGAAAGGCCGGCGAGCACGTTGTATTCGGTATACCAGCTCGGGCCGCCGGCGCTTTCGACAAGGAAGCGCCGCTCCTTGCCGTCGAAAGAAAGGAAGTGCGAGCCATAACCGCTCGGCAGCTTGATGCCGGGGGCCATGCGGATGTCGAAGCTCGATTCGTCATGCACGAGAATGATGTGCGGCGGCTTGGCTGTGGGCCGGCATCTCGAACCCTCGACCGATCTCAGCCGCTCGCCGACGTCGGGGTCGGATTCCATGAACCCGTGGTTCATCAACTCAGAAACGGCGTCGACGCCGGAGCGCGCGAAGTTGGAGACGTGATTGCCGCCGTAGTAGGCGACAAACGGTTCCACCGGCGAGTGCTTCTCGAGTGCCGTCAATCCGCCGAGGCAAAGCAACGCCAGAGAGAACGCCGCCATGCGCGGGAGGCGAATGGGATCGAGCCGCCACGCCAACACGATCAGGGGCACGAGGGCGATCGCGCTCAGCGCGACGATCCACTGCAGCGCCGGATAGATCGTGAACAGGAACGTGACGGTGTCGGTGTCGATGATCATGACGTCGACGAAGTTCGCCGTCATCATCAGCACCTGGTATTTGAGCTGAGACAGCAGAACGAGCACCGTCATCATGACGAGCGAAAGCAGTCCAGCGATGGCCGGACGCCGGAGAAGTGCGAGCCAGAGAAAATTCAGCAGGCCCCAGGCGAGCAGGAATGCCGCCATCGCCATGAGGGTGCTCTCGGTGGCGCCCATGACGGCGAAGGCGGCGAGGTGGGGGGCCAAGACCCAGGCGTAACGCCAGATCCGGACGCGGACGAAAAGCGTTGCGGGATCAATAATTTGGCCGAAGTAGAAGAGGGCGCGACGCATGACCGGCACGCTTGTGCCCGGCCTTGATCCTGCTCACCCCCGGCGCACAGCGTATTGTCATAAAACTTTAATTATTCGGTCACATCAAGAGTAAGATCCCATATTCATTGGCTTTTTCGTCATGGTGGTTGGCGGCCGTGACGCGCTGTGAGGCTGCCTCAAAGCTCGTCAACGGTGGCGTGCTCGCGCTCCGACGCGTCGTGACCGTTGCGAGAGCCCGGCTCGCCCATCATCGATGCCGCCGCGCGCTGCCCGCGCCTGCGCAAAGGCAAAGACCGGCACGCGGGCGCGTGCAGGCTAAGCCGCGCACTTCGGAGAGTGCAGCTCTGAAGGACAGTTTGGTCTCAACAACAGAAGTCGGGATAACCAACCGGACCGCTGACCATCAGTGACATCTGTTGCGGTCCCCACGCGTTATCCGCTGCAGCCTCAAGCGCGTCGTCGGAGACTTCGTTGCTGAGGATTTCATCGTGGACCGGATCGATTGCTTTGTCGTTCATGACACTAAGCCCCATGACTGTCTGTTCGCCCGGTCTTCGCGCTAAGCGCGACGACCGGGACAACAGTAATCCTCGGTTCGGCTAGCCTTGGCCGCAGCCGCAGCCCCCGGCGCCAAACTTTACGCCACGCCGGAACGTTCGAGCATTCTCGTTGTCGAAGACGTAGGATGTCGCCAAGCTGACATCAGAGATTTCCTCTTCGCTAAGAGTAATCTCGTGGCCCACCGCGGTATTCCGGGCCGATGCTTCCGCGGCAGGAGCAGCACTTGCTGCCGATATTGCGGTCACGAGCGACAACGACAATCCAGCGGCCCCTAAAAGCGGCACCGCTTTGCGATTGCGCTTTCTCGTCGAAGGTTGCTTCGGGTGCGACATGGTGAATCTCCCATGAATGAGAGGGCTTTTCCCCGCATCTGTGTCACACGGTCGTGCCACAGCAAGTTCTCAGCTAGGAACCTTGCAGCAGGCTCACAAGCCGTCGTGTAATCGCCAGCACAGTGTGGATGGTTCGCGTCGCACAAAAATCCGTGACTTCGCCCCGTTGCGCCCGCGAGGACATTCAAGAAATCGTGTGGATGACACGACGGGCAGCACGCGGGTCACGGCGCTGCTCGAGTGCGTGAGGCTCGCCCGCATTGCTCGCTCTGGCGGGCGCAGGGATGCACTAGCGGGCGGCCCCTGGTGCAAAAGCCGTCATCGTGCCCGTGCGTTGGCCCCGTCGCGCCAGTCGAACGCGCACCCGGCAGCTCCCCGCCCAACCACGTTGCGCGCAGAGGCGCCCCCGGTCCAAGATGGAGCGAGCGGGCCCCAGCTGCCAAACGCCGGCAAAGCTGCTTCGGGAGGGCAACCACCATGGCCGTAACCGTTTGTCCGATTACGCCGAACTTCGCGACCGAGGTAGGCGATATCGATCTGTCGCGGCACATCGAGGCCGCCGACCTGGAGGCGGTCAAGGAAGCTTTCGCGAGGTACGCGGTCCTGATCTTTCCCGATCAGCATCTCTCACAGGATCAGCATCTCGACTTCGCGCGGCACTTCGGACCGCTTGAGACGACCATCGCTCTTCATCGCAAGGATGAGCCGCTGCGCATACGTCAAGAGTTTGCTGACGTGTCCAATCTCAACTCCAAGAGCGATGTGTGGGGCAAGGAAAGCAGGCAGCGTTTGTTTCAGATGGGCAATCGGCTGTGGCACACCGACAGCTCGTTCAAACGCCTGCCGGCGCGAGCGTCCTTGCTCTATGCGCGTTCGATTCCGCCGATCGGCGGCCATACGGAATTCGCTGACGAACGCGCGGCCTACGACGCGCTGCCGGAGGAAACGAAGCGCCGCCTCGAATCGCTTGTGGCCGAGCATTCGATCTTCCATTCGCGCGCTCGCCTCGGCTTTACCAATTTCAGCGATGAGGAACGCCAGGCAATGCCGCCAGTGCCCCAAGTGCTGGTGCGCACGATCCCCGAGTCCGGCCGCAAGTCGCTCTACCTCGCTTCCCATGCGGGCCGCATCCTCGGCATGTCCGAAAACGACGGCCGCGCCCTGATCGACGAGCTTGTTGCGCACGCCACGCAACGGCAATTCGTCTACACGCATCGATGGCGGGTGCATGATCTGGTCATCTGGGACAATCGCTGCACGATGCACCGGGGAACCGATTTCGACGATCTGCGCTGGAAGCGCGACATGCAGCGCGCCACCGCCTCCGACGTCGCGAATTCCTGCGAGCAGGCAGGCATAAGCGTCGCCGCCGCGTAACCGCCTCAACTGCTGGGCTGACTTCCCAACCACAGCGCCTGCCAACTGTCCGCCCACTCGATGATCAGCCGAAGGCGGTCGGTCTTGGATTGAAAGACCAGACGGCGGTGAGCGCTTTCGCAAAATGCCCACTTCTGCGGCAGCGACATTGGTCTTGTGAGGTTCAACGCGAAGAGTTCGGCCTCGACGGCGGCTCTTGCTTCTTCTTTCGTCAGCATCACGCCGCCCTGGAGGGGCCGCATCACGCTTCCAACGTCACGCGGCCTCTGCTTGCCCAACTCCCGCAGTTGAGAAGCAGACATTGCAAAAGACCATTGGTGAGCCCGGCCGGATTCGAACCGGCGACCCCATGATTAAAAGTCACGTGCTCTACCGACTGAGCTACGGGCTCACGCGAGCGTTGAGATAGCGAAAAGGCGCCTGGGTTTCCAGTCTCCGGCTGCATTCTGAGGAGCCGAGGGCAATCGCGGCGCAGCCGGGCTTCTGCTAGACTGGGCAAAACCGCCCAGATTCCCCGAGCAAAGGGTGAAAGCCATGCCGATCGTCAATCGCGTCGCCGATTTCCACGACGAGATCACCGCCTGGCGCCGCGACCTGCACGCCCACCCGGAACTTCAGTACGACGTGCATCGTACCGCCGGCGCCGTTTCCGAAAAACTCAAGAGCTTCGGCTGCGACGACGTCGTCACCGGCATCGGCCGTACCGGCGTGGTTGGCGTCATCCGCGGCCGCAAGCCCGGCGGCGGCAAGGTCATCGGGATGCGCGCCGACATGGACGCGCTGCCGATCGAGGAATCGACCGACGTCGCCTACAAGTCGACCGCGCCCGGCAAGATGCACGCCTGCGGCCATGACGGCCACACCGCGATGCTGCTTGGCGCCGCCAAGTACCTTGCGGAAACGCGCAATTTCGCCGGGACGGCGGTGGTGATCTTCCAGCCGGCGGAGGAGGGTGGTGCTGGCGCCCGGGCGATGATGGACGATGGCCTGTTCGACCGCTTCGGCATCGAGGAGGTCTTCGGCATGCACAATTACCCCGGCATGCCGATCGGCCAGTTCGCCATTCGCACCGGTCCGATGATGGCCTCGACCGACACGATCAGCATCGACATCGAGGGCGTCGGCGGGCATGCGGCGTGGCCGCATTTCGGCGTCGACACGGTCCTGGTCGGGGCACAGATCGTCAACCAGCTGCAGTCGATCGTGTCGCGCAACGTCGATCCGCTGCACTCTGCCGTCATCTCGATCTGCATGTTCCAGGCCGGATTCACCGATAACGTCATCCCGCAGCACGCAAAGCTTCGCGGCACCGCGCGCTCGCTCTCCCCGAAAGTCCGCGACCTATTGCAGAAGCGTGTGCGCGAAGTGGTCGAGGGCACGGCACGCGCCTATGGGGCGAAGGCTGAGCTCACCTACACGACCGGCTACCCGGTGCTGGTGAACGAGGAGCGCAAGACCGCGTTCGCCGCTTCCGTGGCGCGCGAGGTCGCCGGCAGGGACAAGGTCAATACCGAGTGTGCGCCGCTGATGGGCGCCGAGGACTTCGCCTTCATGCTGCAGGAACGGCCGGGCGCGTTCATCTATATCGGCAACGGCAACAGCGCGCAGCTGCACAACCCCGCCTACGACTTCAACGACGAAGCGATCCCGACCGGCACCTCCTATTGGGTCCGGCTCGCAGAGACCGCGCTCGCGGGGTAACGCGCTTCTGCTATTGCGCGGCTTCCACGGGGTTCTCGGCGGGAAGCTTCGGCGGCTCGGCGATGACTTGCGAGCGCGGCAGGAGGGCGGCGGTCCTGGCCTCGATCCGGCGCCAATACGCGAACGAATTGAACCGCGTGCCCTCGATCACGGCGATCGCGACGGCCGACAGGAACGGCAGGCTCTGCACCCCGAGGACCAAGGCGAAGATATTGATCTCGTGCACCTGCTTGTAATTGGTGACGACGAGGGTCGCGGCGCCGACGAGCAGGAGTACGGCGATGACCGCCTCCCAAAAGGCCGGGAAATCGCCCTTGCGGGTCGCGCCGCCCTTGGCGGTGCGCAGGAACGGCAGGCGCTCCTTCAGCACTCCTGATCCGACCGCGCGCGCGACGGTCCACTGCATGGACATCGCCGCAAACACTGCGGCGAGCATCTGCCAGACCGGCACCTTCACCCGCAGCCGATAGAGCGTGGTGAAATGCGCGACCGCGACCATGAAAGCCGCGAGGATCGGCAGCGTCAGGATGCGGTCCGGCACCGCGATGTTGGCGAAGGCGACCACGGGCACCCAGACGATGTTGAGCAACGCCACGGCAACGCCGATGCTGTCCGCGCCAAGCCAGTTGAGCCAGCCGAGTCCGTATTCGCGCTTCTGCTCACGGGAAAGGCCTTGCGCCCAGGGCAGAAGCTGCTGCCAGTGCTTGCGCACCAGCTGGAGGCCGCCGGCCGCCCAGCGGTGCCGCTGCCGCTTGTAGGCGTCGAACGTATCCGGAAGGAGACCGTAGCCGTAGCGATGATTGGTGTAGTGGGCGAGCCAGCCGCGCTCGAGGATGGCAAGGCCGAGATCGGTGTCCTCGACAATGGTGTCGCTCGACCAGCCGCCGACGCTCTCGATCGCGGCGCGACGCAGCAGGCACATCGTGCCGTGCATGATGATGGCGTTGACTTCGTTGCGCTGGACCATGCCGATATCGAAGAACCCGGCGTATTCCGCGTTCATGGCGCGATGCATCGGCGAGCGGTCGCCGTCGCGATGGTCCTGGGGCGACTGCACCATGCCGACGCGGGCGTCGGCAAACTGCGGCACCAAGTCCTTGAGCCACGCGGGATCGACGGCGTAGTCGGCATCGATCACGCCGATGATCTCGGCGTCCGGCGCGGTGTGGGCAAGCGCGAGCCGCAAGGCGCCCGCCTTGTAGCCGGCCAATTGCTCCACCCTGAGCAATTTGAAGCGGTCGCCAAGGGTACCGCAGTGCTCTTCGACCGGTCGCCAGAGCGCCGGGTCGGGCGTGTTGTTGATGACCAGGACGCACTCGAAATTGGCGTAGTCGAGCCGCGCCACGGCATCGAGCGTCGCGATCAGCATTGCCGCCGGTTCGTTGCAGGCCGGAATGTGGATCGAGACCTTCGGTGCAAAGAGGTCGGGCACAAGGGGCGGGGCGCCGGCAATGCGGCGCGGCGGCCGGCCGAAGGCGATGGCGGCGATCTCGTCAACGCGGGCGAGCGCAATGACGACGAGCGGCACCAGGAGGATGATGCCCAGGGCGAGCGCGAAGGCAGCGCCCGGCACGAAGTAGTGGCCCTTCCAGAACGCGACGATGGCCGCGAACCACGCGCCGACGATATTGGCCGCGGTCGCGAGCATCAGCGTCTGTGTGGCGGTCGCTCCGCCGATGGTCAGGATCGGCAGGCAAAGGAGGAGACCGAGGAGGACAGCGAGACCGGCGCGCTTGATGTAGTCCGGGTCGGTGATCGGGCCGGTCCAGGAGAACTTGGCCTGCCGCGAGGCGTCGAACAGGCCCCAATACGGGCCGACGCCGCCCTCGAAGGTCTTCCAGGGCTGGTCGATCGCTTCGACGATGTTGTAGTCGATGCCATAGGCCTCGGCGCGGGCGACGAAGTCGCGGATGACCAACGCCTGTTCGATGCGGCCCGGGTTGGCGTCATGGAAATTGTAGCCGGAGCTAGGCCAGCCGAACTCGGCAATGACGATGCGTTTGCCGGGATGGGCGCGGCGCAGCTTGTCGTAGAAGTCGATGGTCTGGTCGACCGCGCGCGAGACGTCGAACCCTTCCCAGTAGGGCAGGATGTGTGCGGCGATGAAGTCGACAGCCGAGGCGAGCTCCGGATGATCGATCCAGACCGTCCAGATTTCGCCTGTGGTCACAGGGACCGGGCTCGACCTCTTAACGCGCTGGATGAGCTCCATGAGCTCGGGGACGGTCATCTCC
>Ga0070670_100002385_pt1 | contig 15476 bp, 13 predicted proteins | sample KBSS63metaG_FD_64665 | JGI IMG/M metagenome (GOLD analysis project Ga0070670, IMG submission 64665) | Switchgrass rhizosphere microbial communities from Kellogg Biological Station, Michigan, USA - KBS S6-3 metaG | ecosystem: Host-associated > Plants > Roots > Rhizosphere > Soil ... | reverse complement strand
TCGCCGCGCCGCGCTGAGCCCGCGCCCGCCGCGGGTGACGTAGAAGAGGAGCATCCGCAGCCCGGAGCCCACGCCCTTCGGGCTCACCCGCGGTGAGGCCAGCGAGCGCGCGATGGTGGCCGCATCGCGGTTGAAGATGCCGCGGGGCGGATAGGTGGAGACCGTGGCCACGCCGCGGACCCATCGGCGGCCGGCGCCGCGCTTCCCGGCGCGTGTCCCGTGCCGCGCCCGGGTGCGCGCGCGAAAGTGAGGACCCGCCGATGGCCTCCCCGTGCATTTGACCTGGCGTCGGCTCCTCGGGTACGGTCTCCCGGGAGGAAGCGACCGATGAGCGAGCGCCGCGCGTTCCACGGAGTCATCCCCGCCCTGGCCATCCCGTTCCGCGAGGACTACAAGCTCGACGAGGACGGGCTCGACCGCTTCGCGCGCTGGCTCGCGGGCTGCCGCGGGGTGACCGCGCTGATGACCAACGGCCACACCGGCGAGGTGGGCTCGCTGCTCCCCGAGGAGCGCGCACTGGTGACGCGCATCGTCGCGGACGCGGTGCGCGGCCGGGCGCGGGTCATCTCCGCGGTGTGCTCCGAGGGCACGTTCGAGGCGGTGGAACACGCCCGGGCCGCGGCCCACGCCGGCGCCGACGCCATCGACGTGATGCCCTGCCACATGTGGCTCCGCTTCGGGGTGAAGGAGGACGCGGTCTACGAGTACGTGAAGGCCATCGGCGCCGAGAGCGGGCTCGACCTGATCATCCACGTCTATCCGGCCAGTACCAAGGTCGCCTACTCCACGCGGCTGATGGTCCGGCTCGCCACCCTGCCGCAGGTGAAGGGCTTCAAGATGGGCGAGCGCGACCTGGGCCGCTACGAGCGGGACATCCGCGCCTTGCGGGCGGAGACGCCGGACGTGGCTCTCCTCAACTGCATGGACGAGTACCTCTTCCCGACCTTCGTGCACCGCATGGACGGCACCCTGGTCGGCTGCGCCAGCCTGATCCCGGAGCTGACCTACGAGCTGATGGCGGCCATGGAGGCCGACGATCTCACCCGGGCCCGCGCGATCAACGACCGCATCTGGCCGGTGAAGGAGGCGGTCTACGGCGCGGGCGAGCCCTCCGGGGATGCCCACGCCCGGATGAAGGAGGGCATGGCCTGGCGCGGGATCTTCCGGAGCGCGCTGGTCCGCCCGCCGGTGCTGGCGCCCTCCGCGGAGGAGGTGGCGGCGATGCGCGCCGCGCTCGAGGCGAGCGGGGTGCCCCGCGTCGATCTCGTCTGATCTGGTTCCTGCTGTCGCTCGGGGCGGCCCTCACCCAGGCCGTCCAGTTCGCGGTGGTCAAGGGCCGTGGCCGCGAGATCCCGCCGCTGGTCATCGTGGCGTGGACGCAGGGCGTGGCGTGCACCGCGTGGGTCCTCTTCTTCCTGCTCTCCGGACGGCCGTTCGTGGCCCCCGGCCCGCTCTGGCCCGCGGTGGCCGCCTCGTGCGTGCTGGTGCTCGGGATGAGCGGGCTCCTGGCGCGGGCCAGCGCGCGCGGCGACATCTCGATCGTGGGGCCGATCCTGGCCCTGAGCCCGATCTTCACGATCGTGCCCGACGCGGTGCTCTCCGGCGGCGTGCCGAGCGCGCTCGGCTGGATCGGCCTCGCGTTCTCCTTGACCGGGACCGTCAGCCTCTCGGGCCAGGGCACGGGGCGGCTCGGCCGGATCCGCGTGCTGTTCGCTCGGCGGGACGCCCTCGACGCGCTCGGGGCCGCGTTCCTGCTGGGCTTCCTCGCCGCCGTCGATCGCTACGGCGCTCGGCACCTGGGGCCGCCGAGCTACCTGGTGTGCTCGCACGGGGCCACCGCGGCGCTGACCGCGGTCATCGCGGCCGTCACCACGCCGCGCGGGCTGGCCCAGAGCGTGCGGCCCCACAACCTGATCACGGTGGTGAGCCACGGCCTCCTGGGTGTCACCGGCACCGGCATGCAGACCACCGCGCTCACCATGGCCTCCGCGGCCTACGTCAACGCGATCCGCCGCATGTCCGCGGTGCTGGCGGTCCTCCTCGGCCGCACCCTCTTCGGCGAGCCCGACCTGGCCCGCCGCCTCGCCGCCGCCCTCCTCGCCTGCGCCGGCGCCGCCTGCCTCCTCCTCGCCTAGCTCGGGGTCAGGTCTTACATTCCGACATTTTCGTGGGACGCGCGTTCTCGCCTCACGCCGTAAAAATGTCGGAATGTAAGACCTGACCCCATCAGTAGAGGTGGCAGGCGACGGAGCGGTTGGCGTGTGGGCGCAGCGCGGGGGGGTCGGTGGAGCAGACGGGCATGACGTGCGGACAGCGGGGGTGGAAGCGGCAGCCGGCGGGCGGTCGGAGGGGGCTCGGCACTTCGCCGGCGACTGCGACCTCGGGACGCGGGCCGTCGAGGTCGATGGGCAGCGCGGCCGCGAAGAGCGCCTGCGTGTAGGGGTGCTGCGGCGCCAGCGCGATCGCCTCCGCCGGTCCCGACTCCACGATCTGCCCCAGGTACATCACCGCGATGGTGTGGCTCATGTGGGCCACCGCGGCCAGGTCGTGCGCGATGAAGAGGTAGGAGACGCCGAGCCGCTCCTGCAGGTCGCCCAGCAGGTTGAGGATCTGGGCCCGGATCGACACGTCGAGCGCGGAGACCGGCTCGTCCAGCACCACCAGCCGCGGGGAGAGCGCGAGCGCCCGCGCGATGGCCACCCGCTGGCGCTGCCCGCCCGAGAACTCGTGCGGGAAGAGCTCGGCGGCCCGCGCGGGCAGGCTCACCAGGTCCAGCAATTCGAGCACGCGCCGCCGCCGCGCCGACCGGTCGAGCCGCTCGTTGATGACGAGGGGCTCGGCCACGATGGTCCCCACCCGCATGCGCGGGTCGAGCGAGGCGTAGGGATCCTGGAAGACGGCCTGGATCGAGCGCCGGTAGCGTCCGAGCGCGGCCCGGTCGAGCGCCAGCACGTTCTCGCCCTGGAAGCGGATCGCCCCCGCGGTCGGCCGCTCGAGGCCCAGGATCAGCTTCGAGGTGGTCGTCTTGCCGCAGCCCGACTCGCCCACCAGACCGAACGTGGTGCCGGCCTCGATCGTGAACGAGACGCCGTCCACCGCGCGCACCAGCCCGCTCGACCGGCCGAGGAGGCCCTGTCGCACCGGGAAGTGCTTGCTGACTCCCTCGACCTCGAGCAGCGCGCTCACCGCGCCGGCCCCGCGCCCGGGCCGGGCGAGTCGCCGGGCCGCGCGGGCGCCTCGAGCCAGCAGCGCGTCACGTGCCCCGCCTCCACCACCGTCTCGGGCGGCGCCTCAACGCGGCAGCGCTCCATCACCGACGGGCAGCGCGGCGCGAACGCGCACCCCGCGGGCAGGTGCGCGAGATCGGGCGGCTGGCCCTCGATCGCGGTCAGGCGCGTCGCGCGCGTGCCGAGGCGCGGGATCGACTCCAGCAGCGCGCGGGTGTACGGATGCGCGGGCCGCGTGAACAGCCGGCGCACCGGCCCCATCTCCACGATGCGCCCCGCGTACATGACCGCGACCCGGTCGCAGATGCGGGCCACGATCCCGAGGTTGTGGGTGACGAAGACCAGCGCCAGCCGGTGCCGGTCCTGCAGCTCCTCGAGGAGCCCGAGATACTGGGACTGGATGGTGAGATCGAGGCTCGTGGTGGGCTCGTCGGCGATCAGCAGCCGCGGCGGCGCCGCGATGGCCATCGCGCCCACCACCCGCTGGCGCATGCCGCCCGAGAGCTGGTGGGGGAACGCGCGCAGCCGCTCGGCGGGCGCCGGGATGCGCACCGCGGCGAGCAGCTCGGCGGCCCGGGCCGCGAGCGCGCTCCCGCGCAGACCATGGTAGAGCGCGACCGGCTCCCTCATCTGCATGCCGATCGAGAACACCGGGTTCAGCGAGCTCATCGGATCCTGCAGGATCATCCCGATGCGGCGGCCGCGGATCGCGCGCATCTCGCGCTCGCTCTTGGCCAGGAGATCCTCGCCGTCGAGCCACACCTCGCCGCCCAGGATGCGCGCGGCGGGCCGGGGCACCAGGCGCAGGAGGCTCAGGCAGGTCATGCTCTTGCCCGAGCCGGACTCCCCCACCAGGCCCAGGGTCTCGCCCTCCGCCACCTGGAAGGACACGCCGTCCACCGCCTTCACGGTGCCCCAGCGGGTCACGATGTGCGTCCGCAGCCCGCGCACGTCGACGATCGGTCGCGGCAGACCGGCACGCGTGAGGTCCGGATCGGAGACGGGCGGCGACGGCACGGGCGGCTCGGGGCTCAGAGCTGGCGCAGCTTCGGGTCGAAGGTGTCGCGCAGCCAGTCGCCGAGCAGGTTGAAGGCCAGCACCACCAGGAGGATCGCCAGCCCCGGGAACAGCGAGACCCACCAGGCGCGCGTCACCACGTCGCGCCCCTCCGCGATCATCGAGCCCCACGCGGGAGTGGGCGGCGGGATGCCCGCGCCGAGAAACGACAGCGACGCCTCCACGATGATCACGTAGCCGATCTGGAGCGTGACCAGCACCAGGAGCGTGCCGAGGGTGTTGGGCAGGAGGTGGCGGGTGATGATGCGCCACGCTCCCGCCCCCGCCAGACGGGCCTGGGCCACGAAGTCGAGCCGCATCAGGGTGAGCACCTGGCCCCGGATCACCCGCGCGTAGCGCGCCCACAGGATCACCGCGATGGCGATCACCACGTTGGTGAAGCTCGGCCCCACCGTGACGGCCAGGATCAACGCGAGCAGGATCACCGGGAACGACAGGGTGGCGTCGGTGATCCGCATCAGCGTCGCGTCGACGCGGCCTCCGTAGTAGCCCGCGGCCAGGCCCACCGCCGCCCCGAAGGCGCTCGCCAGCAGCACCGTGACCACGCCCGCGGCCAGGGAGACCCGCGCGCCCCACACGATGCGGGAGAGCAGGTCGCGCCCGAGCCGATCGGTGCCGAGCAGATGCTCCCGGCTGCCCCCGTCCACCCACGCGGGCGGGGTGAAGCGGGCCCGCAGGGACTGGGCGGTCGGATCGGGCAGCGAGAGGAGCGGAGCCACGAGAGCCGCCACCACGAACAGCGCGATCATCGCCAGCGAGAACAGCGGCAGCCGGAGGCCGCGCCGCTCCACCGTGATCGGGATCACGGCCTCGCGGTCGGGCCGCGCGAGGACGCCGGGCTCAGCGGGCATAGCGGATGCGCGGGTCGATCAGCGCGTACAGGCAGTCGACACAGAGGTTGATCACCGCCACGATGGCCGCGGTGGTGAGCACCACCGCCTGGATCACCGGAAAGTCGCGCGAGCTGATCCCCTCGTAGGCGAGACGGCCGAGACCGGGCCACGCGAAGACGGTCTCGACCACGATGGCGGTGGTGACCAGGATCGCGAAGTAGATGCCGGCGAACGTGATCACCGGGATCAGCGCGTTCTTGAGCGCGTGCAGCCAGATCACCCGCCCCTCCCCCACCCCCTTGACCCGCGCGAGCTTGACGTACTCGGAATCGAGCACCTCGAGCATGCCCGAGCGCAGGAGGCGCATGAGGCCCGCGACCACGAACCAGCCCAGCGTGAACCCGGGCAGGATGTAGCTGGTGAATCCCTGGATGCCGCCCGCGGGCAGCCACTGCAGGCGGCCGGCCACGAACTCGACGAGGAGGATCGCCACCCAGAACGTGGGCAGCGACTGCCCGAGGACGGACACCACCTGGGCGAAGCGGTCGAGGCCGGTGCCCTTGCGCACCGCGGCCATCACCCCGAGCGGGAATGCCATCGCGAGCGACACGCCCATCGCGAACACGGCCAGCTTGAGCGAGTTGGGCAGCCGCTCCCGGATCAGGTCGCTCACCGGCCGGCGGGCGCGCAGCGAGTTGCCGAAATCGCCGGTCACCGCGCGGCCCACGAAGGAGAGGTATTGCTCGACGTAGGGGCGGTCGAGGCCGAGGTAGCGGCGGGCGTTGTCGAAGTCCTCCTGGGAGGCGGACATGGGCAGGATCAGGTACAGCGGGTCGCCGGTGGCGCGGGCCAGCGTGAACACCACCACCGAGATGATGGCCAGCGCGACCAGGGACTGGAGGAGGCGGGCGAAGATGAAGCGGAGCATCGTTCGGGCGGTCTGCCGTTTAGAGCAAGAACCCCAACGGCTTGTTCTGAATGGGGGGGAGCGGCGGCGCTCCTCCCCCATGCCCCTCCTCCGCCTTCGTCGCGCGCTCGGGGCCGATCACGCGCGAGCTTACTTGCCCGAGGCCAGGACGTCGAAGAAGAGGTCGTACATCACGCTGCCCACGTTCCACTTGCCGAGCGACTTGGACGTGGCGTATGGCGAGTGCAGGTAGACGACCGGGACACCGTAGTGCTCGCTGCGCAACCGGGTGTACACGCCGCGTACGAGGGTGTTGATCTTCTCGCGATCGGTCTGGCGCATCACCTGGGCGATCATCGCGTCGATCTCGGGATCGTTGACCGTCGCGTTGCCCTTGGCCGGCGTGTAGGCCATCTTCTCGAGCAGCGCGTAGGCGCCGATCCAGTCGCGGTTGGCGATGTTGAAGTAGCCCACCGCGCCCGGGGTGGCCCGATCCACCCACGCCTTGCGGAACGCCGGGTAGTCCACCGGGATCAGCCGGGTCTTGATGCCGAGCTTCTCCCAGTAGCCGGCGACCGCCTCGGCCAGGGTCTTGCCCTCGGGCAGGCCGGGCAGCTGGTAGGCGTAGATATCCAGATTGAAGCCGGAGCCGACCCCCGCGTCGGCGAGCAGCTTCCTGGCCCGCGCCGGATCGTACGGGTAGACCATCTCCGACGTCGGCTTGAAGCCCACGTCCTTGAACGACCAGGAGAGCCCGAGCGGCACCGACGCGGGCTCCGCCTTGCCGCCGAAGATCGACTGGGCGATCTCGGCGCGGTCGATGGCCAGGTTCAGGGCCTCGCGCACCCGCTTGTCCTTGGTGGGCGCCACCGGCCCGTCCGGCCCCAGGATCCACCACATGGTGAGGATCGACTCCTCGCGGCGGTAGTGGATCGGGAAGCTCTCGCGCTCGAGCTCGGGCACCCGCTCGCGGCTCACGTCGGCCACGTCGACCTCCCCGCGGCGGAGCAGCGCGATGCGGGTGGTCTCCTCGGGCACCAGGCGGAAGGTCATCGTCTTGAACTTGGGGGTGCCGATCCGCCAGTGGTTGTCGACCGCGGCCAGCTTCACGTGGGAGCCGGTCACCTGCTCCACGAACCTGTAGGGCCCGCTGCCGATGGGCTTGCGCGCGAAGGCGTCGTCGCCGACCGACTCCACGTACTTCTTGGGCACGATCATCCCCTCGGTGGAGAGCGAGCGCGAGAGGTACGTCGGGAAGATCAGGGTCGGCTCCTTGCTCACGATCACGATCCGGTCCGGCGCGGGCGTCTCGATGTCCGCGATGAGGGTGCGCAGGGGCCCCGCGTAGCCGGTGGTCGAGCGCTTGCCGATGTTGCGCAATATGCTGAACTTCACGTCCTCGGATGTCAGCTCGTCGCCGTTGTGGAACTTCACCCCCTTGCGGAGGTGGAAGGTCCAGCGCTTGTAGTCGGGCGAGCTCTCCCAGCGGGTGGCGAGGCCGCCCTCGCGCGAGGGCTGTCCGTCCGGGGTGGTCCCCACCAGGTAGTCGAAGATCATCGAGAGGTAGTACTTCACGAGGTGGCCGCCGAGCGGCGGGTCGAGCACCTCGGTGGCGAAGCTCGACAGCGCCACCGTGAGCTCGGTCTTGGGCTGGGCCCAGGCGTCTCCCGCCGGGGCCAGCCCCAGCATCGCCCCGAGCAGGACAAGGATCAGCAGGAATACCTGTGCCATCGCGCTCGCACGCTTCATGGGTCGCTCCTTGGGTTGGGTCCGGCGGGTCGCCCGACCTTAGCCGAAGACGGGGCCGCACGGCCAGCCCCTCGGCCCCCACGGCTCGCGAGGAGCCGGCCGGATCAGCCCTGCGGGTCGCTGGACCGGCGGAGGTCGAGGAGAGGCGGCAGCGCGGGCGACTGGCGGGACAGCTCCAGGCGCGTGATGCGGGACATGTTGCGGACGATGTCGCGGATCTGCTCGCCGGCGCGGATGGCCTTGTCGACCGTGCCGGCGGCCGCCGGCGGCACCTGGCCACGCGCGGCCATGAGCTGCAGGCTCGCGATGATCACGGTGAGCGGGTTGTTGATCTCGTGCGCGGTCGCGAGCGCGAGCTGGGCCACCGAGCGGAGCGCCTCCGCCGCGCCCGCGCGGGCGTCCGAGCGCTTGATGTCGGTGATGTCGTGCGCGTGACCCAGGACGTAGGGGGGGCCGCCCCCGTCCTGGCAGCGCACGTTGCTGTAGGTCCACACGCGCTCCTCGCCGCCGCGGGTCACCACCATCATGAGCCCCTCGTCGGCGGGGGCCGCCGCGATCCGCTCGAGGTACCGGGGGAACTGCTCGCGCACCGCGGGCGCGAGGAAGTCGCGGAGGCTGCGGCCGACCAGCTCCTCGGCCGCGTAGCCGAGCCGCTCGGCGGCGGCGGGATTCACGGATAGGAGGATGCCGGCCAGGTCGTGGGTGCAGATCAGTCCCGCCCCGGACTCCACCAGCGCCCGATAGGGCGGCTCGGTGGCGGGCGTGAGGGGAACCATCGGCGGGTTCACTAGGCGGGCGAGAAGGCCGTCTTCACGGCGCCGATCAGATCCGCGATCGTGAACGGCTTGGCCAGGACCGGCACCCCGCTGTGGCGCAGGAACTCGTCGTACTCCTCGGCCTCCGCATAGCCGGTCACGAACACGAGCCGCCGGTTCGCCGTCGGCCAGCGACGGCCGACCTCCTCGTAGAGGCCGCGCCCGTCGAGCTTGGGCATGGCCAGGTCGCTGACGATGGCATCGTAGACGTGCTCGGCGAGGAGCCGGAGGGCGTCGGTGCCGTCGACCGCGGTGTCGACGTGATCCCATTCCTCCCGGAGGATCTCCGCCTCCAGCTCACGAACGTTCATCTCGTCCTCGACCACGAGAATGCGAGGATCTGGCACCGGGGTCTCCTCTGCCGGGCACGGCGGTCTGGGGTTGGCCGGGAAGCGGGTCGGCACGAGCGCCGACCCGCTCGTCTGGTGCAAGGACTGCACCACGGCACGGGTCAAGGAAAACGGAGCTTTGTCTCGCGGGCCGCCGTCACGACTGCTGGAAACTGTCAGTGCAGGCGCGTGCGCCGCCGGTACCTGACCAGCCGATCAGATCATGGGCCACCGCGAGCGGGGGAAGCTGATGCCGGTGCGGGCCTGCAGCCGCTCGCCGATCTCCTGGACGCGGGCGTAGAGGCGGGGCTCGTCGACGAAGGTCTGCCGGTAGGCGTCGACCACCACCCGCCCGTCGATCACCACCGTGTGGACGCTGCGGCCGTCCGCGTTGTAGACGAGGTTGTTGAGCGGGTTCCACAGGGCCTGCCACTCCGGCCGCAGGGTGTCGAAGGCGACCAGGTCCGCCTTCTTGCCCGCCTCGATGGAGCCGAGCTCGGCGCCCAGGCCCATGGCCTCCGCGCCGCGGATGGTCGCCATCTCGAGCGCGGCCTCCGCCGGGATCTTCCCGGTGTCCTGCCGCGCGTCCTTGTACTGGATGGCCGCCATGTTCATGGTGCGGACCATGTCGAGGTGGTTCGAGTTGTTGGGCGAGTCGCACCCGAGGGCCACCGCGACGCCGCGCGCGAGCAGCTCGGGCATGCGGCCGTGCTCGGGCACCCCGCGGCCGCCCTTGGCCGCGGTGACCGGGCACATGGCCACGCTCGCGCGGGTGCGGGCCACGCAGTCGAGCTCCGCCTCGTCGAGCCCCAGGCAGTGCGCGAGGAGCACGTTGGGCCCGAGGACGCCGATCGACTCGAGATACGCGGTCGGGGTGTGGCCGTGGCGCGCCACCATCTCCTGCCGCGCCTTGTTGCCGCTTCCGTGGTGCAGCGTGAGGCCGGTCTGGTGCTCGTCCGCCACCCGCTTCAGGGCCTCGAGCAGGCCCGCGCTGCACGTCTCGTGGGAGAACGGCATCGCCCACGCGCGGATCCGCCCCTCGAGGCGCCCGTTCCACTTGGCGATGAACGAGGTCGTGCGCGCGACCGCCTCCGGCGCCGGGTAGCGGGGCAGCGTGAACGGCGCGGGCTGGTCGGTCACGCACTCGCCCAGGATCACCCGGAGGCCGGCGTCCTCGTAGGCCTGCAGGCACGCGTCGGGGAACTTGGTGCTGCCCGGGTCGAGAAAGCACACCGTGCCGTTGCGCACCAGCTCCACCAGGCCCAGCAGCGTGGTGTGGTACTCCTCCTCCTCGGTCATCGCGGTCTGGAGGTTGAACACGTGCACCAGCGGGCTCGCCTGCTCGTCGGGGAAGATGCCGCGCACCGGATGCGCGTAGCTGATGTGCATGTGCCCGTTGAAGAACCCGGGCGTGATCACCATGTGGCGGGCGTCGATCGTCCGGTCGGCGCGTGCCTCCCGCAGGTCGGCCGCCTTGCCCACGCGGCTGATGCGCCCGTCCTCCACCAGGATCGCGCCGTCCTGGATGATGCGGCGCTGGCGGTCGAGCGTCAGGATGTACCGCGCGTGGTCGATCTTGAGACTGGGCTGGGGCATGGCGGGCCGCCTCCTGGAAGCGAGTGATGGACGCCCGGAGTCTACGCCCCGACGCGCGGGATTGTCCATCGCGCGAGGTCCGGGTACGAGCGGGCCGCGCGATGCTATCGTCGAGCGCGTGCCGCCCGCCCACGTCGCGCTGGCCCTGCTGGTGACCGTGATCTGGGGCCTGGCCTTCGTGGCCACCCGCGTGGCCCTCGACGACGTCTCCCCGGCGCTGCTCACCGCGCTGCGCTTCCTGGTGGCCGCCCTGCCGGTCGTGGCGCTCCCGCGGCCGACGATCGGATGGCGCCGGCTGGTCCTGATCGGCCTCACCCTCTACACCGGCCAGTTCCTGTTCCAGTTCTCCGGTATCGCGGCGGGAATGCCGCCGGGCCTCGCCGCCATCGTGGTGCAGACCCAGGCCCTGTTCACCATCGTGTTCGCGGCGGTGGCGGCGGGCGAGCGGCCGAGCCCGCGCGAGTGGACCGGCACCGCGGTGGCCTTCGGAGGCCTGGCCGTCATTGCCGCCACGGTCGGCCACGATCTCACCGCGGCGGGGCTCGCGCTCACCGCGCTCTCCGCCATCAGCTGGGGCGCCGGCAACGTGCTGGTGAAGCGCCTGCCTCCGGTCGACCCGCTCGCGCTCGCGGTCTGGCTGAGCCTGGTGCCGCCCGTGCCCGGCCTGGCCCTCGCCGCGCTGATGGACGGCCCGGGCGCGCCGCTGGCGTGGCGCGGCGCCTCGTGGCGCGCGATCGGCGCGGTGCTCTACCTGGGCCTGATCGCCACGGTGCTCGCCTACGCGATCTGGGGCTATCTCCTCCGGCGGCATCCCGCCGCCCGCGTCGCGCCCTTCGCGCTGCTGGTGCCCTTCGTCGCCGCGGCCGCGTCCGCGCTCGTGCTGGGAGAGCGGTTTGGAGCCCGCCGGCTGGCCGGCATGGCCCTCGTGCTCGCGGGGCTCGCGATCATCGTGCGGCCGAGGGCAGGAGTTACGGAGCCGGCGGCCGGTTCCCGGTAACCCTTACCGCGGACGCCGCACGTCGCGTGCGCGCCGGCGTCCATCGCGGCCCCCGCACGAATCCGCGCGCGCTTGCACGAGAAATGCTTGGCATGGCGTTCAGGGAGGAGTCGACATGCTGAAGCCAGCCAGCGGATTCAAGGGGCTCACGATCGCCGCCACCGACGGGGACATCGGGAGCGTGAACGATCTCTACTTCGACGACCTCAGCTGGACGATCCGCTACCTCGTGGTAGACACCGGCACGTGGCTGCCCGGCCGCCAGGTCCTGATCTCGCCGTTGTCGGTGCGCCGGGTCGACGACAAGATCCTGGTGGACCTCACGCGCAACCAGGTGCAGAACAGCCCGCCGGTCGAGGCGGACAAGCCGGTCAACCGGCAGCAGGAGGAGGCGATCGCCCGCTACTACGACCAGCGCTACTACTGGGAGGGGCCGTATCGCTGGGGCCTGCTCGCCTACCCCGGCATGCCGCCGGTGCCCACCGAGCCCATCCCGGCCGACGGCATGGGGGAGGAGATGGCGGCGCGCGAGCGCGAGACGCCGTCGGGCGATCCCACGCTGCGGAGCTCGCGTGACGTGACCGGCTACTACATCGCGGCCCTCGACGGCGAGATCGGCCACGTCGACGACTTCCTCGTGGAGGATCGTGCGTGGGCGATCCGCTACCTCCTGGTCGCGACCCGGAACTGGTGGCCGGGGAAGAAGGTGCTGATCTCGCCGGAGTGGATCAAGACCGTGAGCTGGGCCGACTCGCAGGTCCAGGTCGACCTGCGCCGCGACGAGATCAAGGCCGCGCCGGAATACGACCCGAGTCGCCCCTTCGACCGGGAGTACGAGAGCCGGCTGATCGAGCACCATAATCGGCGCAAGTACTGGGAATGGGAGGGGCGCTGAACCTCCGTCAGCCCCCGGACGACGGGAAAAACTGACCGGGAAGATTGTACGGGTCGGTCCGGCGCGCGACTGCGCCCCGCCCCGAGAGTTGGCTCGATCGGCCGGATAGGCACGCGGTCAGAGGCGCGGCTCCGGTGGCACATGGGTTGCTCTCAAGCGGGAGCCCCATGGACGATCGTCCGGACCCCGCGCCGCCTGTTGCTGCCGGTCATGTCGTGCAGTTCTACACGCGCGACGCCCTCCTCGTGGCGACCCTGGCCGACTACGTGGCCTCGGGGCTGGCCACCGGCCGCGTCTGCCTGGTCATCGCCACCAAGAAGCATCGCGACGCCCTCGAGGATCGCCTGCGCGAGGCCGGCGTCGATCTGGCCGGCGCTCAGGCGTCGGGCCACTACGTCGGCGCCGACGCCGAGGACGCGCTGGCCCTGATCCAGGAGAGCGGGCGCATCGATGCGGGGCGCTTCGCGCAGACGGTGGAGGCGCTCTTCGCACGGCTGCGGCCCGACCGGCCGCTCCGAGTCTTCGGCGAGGTCGTGGGACTCCTGCTGGCGCGCGGGCGCTCCCGCGGCGCGATCGAGCTCGAGGAGCTGTGGAACCAGCTTCGCACCACCCGTGCGTTCGAGCTGTTCTGCGCCTACCCGCTGGCCGGCCTCGGCGATCGCGGGCTCGCCCACCCGATCGTGGAGATCTGCGCGCGCCACTCCCACGTGATGCCGGCGGAGCCCGCGCTCGCCGGCGACGGCGACGTGCCGCCGCCCGGCGCCCTGGACGCTCTCCTCGACCGCGCCTCCTCGCTCGAGGCGGAGGTCGAGGAGCGCGAGTCGATCGAGGCCGCGCTGCGCACGGTCAAGGAGGAGCTGGAGACGCAGGTAGAGGATCTCCGGGAGCTCCACGACATGACCATGCGCCTCACCGGCAACCGCGACGTGGAGTCGGTGCTCCGCGAGGTGCTGGACGCGGCGATCGCGGTGCCGAACACCCCGTTCGGGCTGCTGTCCCTCTGGGACGAGGAGCGCGCGAGCCTGGCGGTGGCGGTGCACGCGGGCTTCGCGCCCGAGGCCCTCGACGTGCTCCGGCACGAGCGCGCGGCCCACGAGCCGTGCGCGGCTGCGTTCGCCCGGCGCGCTCAGGTGGTGGTCGAGGACGTGGCCACCGATCCCGCGTTCGCGGCCTCCCGCGAGGTCGCGGCCCGGGCCGGCTTCCGGTCCTGCCATAGCACCCCGCTCCTGACCCGCGGCGGCGACACCATCGGGGTGCTCTCGGTGTTCTTCACCGGTCCGCGCCACCCGCCGGAGCGGGAGCTGCGCCTGATGGACCTCTACGCCCGCACCGCAGCCGACGCGATCGAGAACGCGCGCCTGCACCGGCAGGTCCACCAGGAGCTGGAGGACCGGCGGGAGTCGCTCGCCCGCGAGCACACCGCGCGCGCGGAGGCCGAGAGCGCGAACCGGCTCAAGGACGAGTTCCTCGCCACCGTCTCGCACGAGCTGCGCACGCCGCTCAACGCGATCCTGGGCTGGGCCCACATCCTGCGCGCGGGCAAGCCCGACGAGGCGACGGTGGCGCGCGGCATCGAGGTGATCGAGCGCAACGCGCACGCGCAGGCCCAGCTCGTGGAGGACATCCTCGACGCCTCGCGCGTGATCACCGGGAGCCTGCGGCTGGCCCCGGTCCCGGTGGACCTCGGACCGGTGGTGACCGCGGCGACGGACGCCCTCCGCTCCGCCGCGCGGACCAAGGGCGTGGAGCTGGCGGTGAGCCTGGACCCGGCCGCAGCCCGAATCGCGGGCGACGCGGCGCGTCTCCAGCAGATGGTGTGGAACCTGGTGTCGAACGCGGTCAAGTTCACCCACGCGGGCGGCCGCGTGGACGTCCGCCTGAGCCGCGTCGAGGACGGCGTCGACATCCAGGTCGCCGACACCGGCGAGGGCATCGCCCCCGAGGTGCTGCCCTTCGTCTTCGACCGCTTCCGCCAGGCCGACTCCACGATCACCCGCCGCCACGGCGGTCTCGGTCTGGGGCTCGCGATCGTGCGGCACCTGACCGAGCTCCACGAGGGCACCATCGAGGCGGAGAGCCCGGGCGAGGGCTACGGGGCCACCTTCACCATCCATCTCCGGGCGCTCGACGAAGCGGCGGAGGCGGAGCCGGAGGCGTCGCGCCCGCCGCTCCAGGGCGTGCAGGTGCTGGTGGTGGAGGACGACCCGGACTCGCTCGATATGCTCTCGTTCCTGCTCACCGAGGCGGGGGCCAGCGTGCGGACCGCCACCTCGACCGCGGAGGCGCTGATCCTGCTGCGCTGGATCCAGCCTCACGTGCTGCTCTCGGACCTGGCGATGCCGGACGAGGACGGCTACTCCCTCATCCGGACCGTCCGCAAGGGCGAGCGGCCGGGTAGCCCCCGCCTCCCCGCGGTGGCGCTCACCGCCTACGTGCGGGTGCAGGACCGGGCGCGCGCGGTGGAGGCCGGCTTCGACATGTTCGTGGAGAAGCCGGTCGATCCCGACGAGCTGATCGCGGTGGTGAGCGGGCTCGTCGAGACCCGCCGGGACCGGGCTAGCGGCTGAACCTTGGCATGACCTCGCGGGCGAACCAGCCGAGCTGCTCCCGCATGATCGCCCTGGGAGTGCCGATGCTGGTGCTCACGTTGACGTGCTCGAGCCCGGGAAAGCGGGACTCGAGGTCCCTGAGGTAGGCGGTCAGCTCCTCGGGCGGCCCGGCAAACCACGCCCCGGTCTTCATGTAGTGCTCCACGGTGGGCACGCCCGCCGCCCCCCATCCGCCCCGCCGGGACGAGGCCTCGACCTGGGCCGGGGTGATGCCGGGCACGAAGCCGAGCGGCCCGAACATCTTCACGTGCTCCTCGTAGTACGGGGTGATCTCGCGGATCGCCTTCTCGCGCGTCTCGGCCAGGTGGAAGAAGATGCCGAGACAGAGATCCTGCCCCAGGGCCAGATCGCGCCCGGCCCGCGCGGCCGCCTCGCGGTAGCCGTGCACCGGCCCCTCCGCCATGGTGGCGGCCCCGCCCCCGATCACGCCCTTGATGCGGTG
>Ga0070670_100002383_pt1 | contig 15484 bp, 15 predicted proteins | sample KBSS63metaG_FD_64665 | JGI IMG/M metagenome (GOLD analysis project Ga0070670, IMG submission 64665) | Switchgrass rhizosphere microbial communities from Kellogg Biological Station, Michigan, USA - KBS S6-3 metaG | ecosystem: Host-associated > Plants > Roots > Rhizosphere > Soil ... | reverse complement strand
TGCTCCGGCGTCACGTGGTGGGGGCGGGCGCGCCGAGATATCGGTTCAGGATGGCGCCGTAGGCGTCCACCCGCCGGTCACGCAGGAAGGGCCAGTTGCGGCGCACGCTCTCGATGAGCGCCGGGTCGCATTGGGTCACGAGCACGGTTTCCTCTTCGTTCGCCTCGGTGACGAGGCGCCCGAACGGATCGGCGATGAACGAATGGCCGAAGAAGGTGATGCCATCGGTGCCGGGCTCGTCCTCGTGGCCGATTCGATTGGGCGACGCCACGTAGACGCCGTTGGCGATCGCGTGCGCCCGCTGCGCCGTGCGCCACGCATCGACCTGCGCCTGGCCCCACTCGGCCTTCTCGGACGGATGCCAGCCGATGGCGGTGGGGTAGAAGAGCACCTCCGCGCCCATGAGCGAGGTGATGCGGGCCGCCTCCGGGAACCACTGGTCCCAACAGATCAGGACGCCGATGGTGGCGTAGCGCGTCTTCCACACCATGAAGCCGCCGTCGCCGGGCGTGAAGTAGTACTTCTCATAGAAGAGCGGGTCGTCGGGGATGTGCATCTTGCGATACACGCCCAATAGGCTCCCGTCGGCGTCGATGACGGCGGCCGAATTCCGGTAGACACCGGGCCCTTGCCGCTCGAACAGGGGCACGACCAACACCACCGCCAGCTCCCGGGCCAGCTTCTGGAGGGTGTCGGTCGTGGGGCCGGGGATGGGCTCGGCCAGGTCGAACCGGTCCGCGTGCTGCGCCTTGCAGAAATAGGGGGCGTTGAACAGTTCCTTGAGGCAGATGATCTGGGCCCCCCTGCCAGCCGCCTCGCGGATCAGCCGGGTAGCCCGGGCAAGGTTGGCGGCGGCGTCCAGATCCGCGCGATCCTGAATGATTCCGACAGAAAATGGGGCAGTGGCCACGGGTCCAGTGTAAAGGGAGTGCGCCGGAATCCGTGATATCGTTTTTGTTTCGTGTCACTTAAGACCTTTACAGGCTCCGCCGTGAGCAACACTGCCGGCGCCGTCCTTGCGGGCGACGTCACCGTCCCCGGCTCGGTCGCCAACCTCGGCGGCGGCTTCGATACCCTGGGGATGGCCGTGCAGGTGTACCTGCGCGCCCGAATCGTGGAAGTGCGCGACGACGGGGGCACGAGGCTGGTGGTGACGCGCAGCTCGCCACCGGTGAAAGGGCACAACGCGCTCGAGCGCGCCTTTCACCTGATTGCGGAGCGCACCGGTATCAAGACGCCCACCGTGCACGTGGAGGTGGAGAGCGGGATTCCGATGGCGGCCGGCCTGGGCAGCAGCGCGGCGGCGACGGTGGCCGGCCTGCGGATTTTCGAGAAGGTGGCGCACCCGCTGTCGGACCGCGAACTGCTGGCCGCGGCCTCCTCGATTGAAGGGCACGCCGACAACGCGGCGCCGGCGCTTTTCGGTGGCCTCACGTCGGTGGTTGCCGACGAAGGGCATGCGCCCGAAGCGTTGCACTGGACCTGGCCGGACGAGCTGAAACTGGTGGTGGCGACGCCGTCGATGGGACTGCCCACCGCCAAGGCGCGCGCGGCGCTGCCGGACCACCTGCACCGCCGCGATGCGGTCTTCAACATGCAGCGGGTGCTGTCGCTCGTCCACGCGCTGCAGACCCGGGACTACGAGCGGCTCCGCGAGGGCGTGCGTGATCGCTGGCACCAGCCGGCGCGCTCGAACATGGTGCCGCTGCTGACCGACATCCTGTCGCTGGAGGACCCCGACGTGCTGGCGGCCTTCCTGTCCGGCGCCGGTCCATCGGTTGCCGTCATCGCGCGGCAGAACTTCGAGCGGCTGGAACAGCTGCTGTCGACGATGTATGCCGCCGCCGGCCACCAGGCCGTCGTGCGGACGCTGGCCGTGCATCACGCGGCAGTCCATCACGCGGCCAGCGCGGAACACGCGGGCGCCACCGTGTCCGGGAGATGAGGAAATGAGATTCGTTGCGGGTTTGACGTGCCATCTGTGCGGGAAGCAGTACCCACCCACCGCGTCGTGGGTGTGTGAGTGTCTTGGCCCGCTCGAGGTGTCGTACGACTACCCCGCAATCAGGAAGGTGATCAGCCGCGCGCTCATCGAATCGCGCGCCCCGTCGATCTGGCGCTACCTGGAACTGCTGCCGGTGGAGACGCCGAAGACCGGCTTCAATTCCGGCTTCACGCCCCTCGTGAAGGCGGACCGGCTCGCGAAGGAACTCGGCCTCGCCGAGGTCTACGTGAAGGACGACTCGGTGAACCACCCGACCTTCTCGTACAAGGACCGCGTCGTGTCGGTGGCGGCCACCAAGGCGGTGGAGTTCGGGTTTCCCGTGTTCGGCTGCGCGTCGACAGGCAACCTCGCGGGCAGCGTGGCGGCGCACGCCGCGCGCCTCGGGCTGCCCTGCTACGTGTTCATCCCGCACGACCTCGAACCGAACAAGGTGCTGGGCGCGGCGATCTACAACCCGCAGGTGGTCGCCGTTGAAGGCAACTACGACGACGTGAACCGGCTGTGCACGCAGATCGCGGATCGCTACGGGTGGGGCTTCGCCAATATCAACCTGCGCAGCTACTACGCCGAGGGCGCCAAGAGCATGGGTTTCGAGATTGCCGAGCAGCTTGGCTGGCGGTATCCCGCGCACATCGTGTCCCCGGTGGCCGGCGGCACGCTGCTGCCGCGCATCTACAAGGGGCTGCGCGAGTTCAGGGAAGTGGGCCTCGTGGATGGCGAGCTGCCGAAGATTCACGCGGCGCAGCCGAGCGGCAGCGCGCCCGTCGTGCGCGCGCTCGATGCCGGCGACGAGTTCCCCGATCCGGTCAAGCCCGACACCATCTGCAAGTCGCTCGCGATCGGCAACCCCGCGGACGGCTTCCAGGTGATCAAGGTGGTGAACGAGACCGGCGGCGCCGGCGCGATGGTGACCGATGCGGAGATTCTCGACGGTATCCAGCTCCTGGCGCGCACCGAAGGCATCTTCACCGAGCCGGCCGGCGGCACCACCGTGGCGGCGACGCGGCAGCTGGTCAAGCGCGGCGTGATCAAGTCGAACGAGTCCGTGGTGATCTGTGTCACGGGCAATGGCTTCAAGACCGCCGAGGTCATGCAGGGGCATGTGCAGCGGCCGGTGACGATTGGCCGCAGCCTGGCGGACTTCGAGCGCGTAGTGGCGCCGAAGATCGCCGCGTCGCAGGCCACGGCCTGAGCCGATGTACCCAGTCTTCTTGAAGCTCGACGGCCGGCCGGTGCTGATCGTCGGCGGCGGGGCCGTAGCGGCGGCAAAATTAGAGGGGCTGCTGGCGGCGGGTGCCAAGGTCACCGTGGTGGCCCCGGAGATTCGTCCCGAGTTCGAGCGCGTGGGCGTCTCGAGACGGCGCCGGGCGTTCGAGCCGCACGATCTGGACGGCATGTGGTGGGTGGTGGCGGCGGCGCCACCCGAGGTGAACGAGCAGGTGGTGACGGCGGCCGAACGCCGCCAGCTGTTCGTGAACGCCGTGGACGACCCGCCGAATGCCACCGCCTATCTCGGCGGCGTCGTGAAGCGGGACGGGGTGACCGTTGCGTTCTCGACCGAGGGCCGCGCTCCGGCGCTGAGCGGGTTGATGCGCGAGGCGCTCGACGCATGGCTGCCGCAGGATCTCGCGGAGTGGATGACGGCCGCGGAGGAGATCCGGAAGACGTGGAAGCAGGATGGCGTACCGATGGAGGAGCGCCGCCCGCAGCTGCTGGAGACCTTGAACCGTTTGTATGAAGAACGCCGACTCCAACCCCGCCGCTGACACCGCGTCTCCCAGAGCGAAGACCGTGGGACGCGTGTCGCTCGTCGGCGCCGGTCCCGGCGACCCCGACCTGTGGACCGTGCGTGCGGCGCGGCTCGTGCGCGAGGCGGACCTCGTGCTCTACGACGCGCTCGTGGACGCGGTGGCGCTGCGCGGCCTCACCGGTGCGCCCTGTTTCCACGTCGGCAAGCGCGCCGGCCGCACCAGCGTGAAGCAGGAGACGATTCACAAGCTGATGGTTCGCGCGGCGCGCCACGGCAAGCACGTGGTGCGGCTCAAGGGGGGCGACCCGTTCGTGTTCGGCCGCGGCGCCGAGGAAGCCATTGCACTGGCCGACGCCGGGATTCCCTTCGAGATCGTGCCCGGCGTCACCACCGCGGTGGCCGCCGCGGAACTGGCGGGAATCCCCGTCACGCATCGCGGCGTGGCCTCCGGGTTCGTCGTGCTGGCCGGGCATACGTCCGAGGCGCTCGACGGTGCGCTGGGCGCGATTGCGCCCAACAGCCTGACCGTCGTGGTGATGATGGCGGTGGCAGGGCGCGCCGCGGTGGCCGAGCGCCTGATGGCGCACGGCTGGGCGGCGGAGACGCCGGCGGCGATTGTCTGCGGCGCGTCCACACCGGACTCGTGGAGCTGGACCGGCCGGTTGAACGAGTTCGAGCAGGTGGAGATTCCCGACGGCGTGGCCGGCGTGCTGATTGTGGGCGACGTGGTCACAGTGCGGGCGGCGCTGTATGACAGCGCCGATGGGGCGGACCGGCAGGGAGCCGAGGCGCGGGAGGCAGGTTATGGCCGCAATTGACGAACGCAAGGTGGTGGGACGCGGCAGCGTCAACTTTGCGAGCGAAAAGGACATCGACGAGTTCGTCACGCTGCTCGGCAAGTTCGAGAACGGCGAGATGGCTCCCGACGACTGGCGCCGCTATCGCCTGACGCGCGGCACCTACGGCCAGCGGCAGGACGGCGTGCAGATGCTGCGCGTCAAGGCGCCGCAGGGCGTGGTGAGCAGCGGTCAGATGCGCGCGTTCGCGACCGTTGCCGCCAAGTACTCGCGCGGCTTCGGCCACGTGACCACGCGGCAGAACATCCAGCTCCACTTCGTGCTCCTGAAGGACTGCGAAGACGCGATGCGGATCCTCGGCGACGAGGGGCTGACCACGCGCGAAGCGTGTGGCAACGCCGTGCGCAACGTCACCGGGTGCCCGTACATGGGCACGTCGCACAGCGAGATCTTCGACGTCTATCCCTATGCCGAGGCGCTGACCCGCTACTTCCTGCGCCACAAGCTCGCCGCGGTGCTGCCGCGCAAGTTCAAGATCGCGTTCGAAGGGTGCACCGAAGACCACGCGCTGGCGTCGATCAACGACATCGGCTGGCGCGCCAAAATCCAGGACGGCCGGCGCGGGTTCCGCGTCACCATCGCCGGCGGCACGTCGATCATGCCGGTGACCGGCTACGTGCTCTACGAGTTCCTGCCGGTGGAGGAGATGCAGAACGTGGCCGAGGCCGTGCTGCGTGTCTTCCACAAGTACGGCGACTACGAGCACCGGCAGCGGAACCGCATGAAGTTCGTGGTGAAGCAAATGGGCTGGGAGGCGTTTCGCGCCAAGGTGATGGAGGAGCTCGACGCGTTCGTCGCCGCCGGCGGCGCGCCGCTCAAGCTCACGGCCGAGCAGCTCGAGCCGCAGCAGGCGCCAGACTGGCAGCCGTCGCCGGCGCCGTCGGTGAAGGCCGTGGCTGCGGCCGCGGTGACGCCGGTCACCGGCCCCGGCATCATGCCCGGCTCGGTGAGGCTGCAGACCGTCGAGGACCCGTACGTGCGCTGGGGGCAGACCAATGTGGCGCCGCAGAAGCAGGCCGGCTATCACCATGTGACCGTGCGGCTGCCGCTCGGCGACATGACCGCCGGTCAGATGCGCGTGCTCGCGGACCTGGCCGAGGCCTACGGCGACGGCACGATGCGGCTGACGGTGGAGCAGAACGTGCTCTTCAAGTGGGTGAAGAAGGAGTCGCTGGGGCCGTTCTACGAACGCATTGCCGCGGCCGATCTGGGTGCGGCCGACGCCAATACCCTCGGAGACGTGGTGAGCTGCCCCGGCGCGGAGAGCTGCCGCCTGGCGGTGACACAGTCGCGCGGCCTCGGTCGCGGGCTCACCGAGTACCTGAGCGCGCGCGCCGATCTGGTCGCGATGGTCCCGGCCGGCAAGGGCACGGTGAAGATCAGCGGCTGCCCGAACGGGTGCGGCCAGCACCACATCTCATCGATCGGGTTCCAGGGCAGCGTGCGCAAGGTGGGTGGCAAGGCCATCCCGCAGTACTTCGTGCTGGTGGGTGGCGGTTGCGCCGACGACGGCACCGCGCATTTCGGCAAGGTAGTGTCCAAGGTGCCGGTGCACCGCATCAATGACGCGCTCGAGCGGCTGGTGAAGATGTACGACCAGCAGCACCTGCCGGACGAGGACCTGGGCGCGTTCTTCCGCCGCGTGCCGCCGGCGCAGACCACCGAGGCGCTGAAGGACCTGGCACTGCTGCTGCCGAACGAGATCACCGAGCAGGACTACGTCGATCTCGGCGAGACCACCGCCTTCAATCCCGAGGTGATGGACGGCGAGTGCGCCGTATAGGCTTCGGACCTCGGGCTTCAGGCTTCAGGATGTAGAGGGCGGTCTTTAGACCGCCCTTTTTTTGATGGCGGGATTCTTGGCGATGGAACCGATCATCGACCACATCGAAATCACCGTTAAGGACATGGCCACGGCGGTTCGCGTGGTGTCCTACGAACACCCGCGACTGGGCTTTGCCATCACCTCGCCGCTCCAAGCCTTTGCGAGCGACGCGATCAATCGCCGGAAGCCGGGGGCGCTCCATCATCTAGCGTTCAGAGCGAAGTCGCGCGCCGACGTATATACGCCGGCGGGCTATTACGCGCTCTATTTCAAGAATCCCGGCGGCATCAAGTATGAGATCGTCTGTACCGCCCAGGGCGGCGGCGGCCGGTGATGCTCGAACAGCTGCTCGTCATTGTCTCGGTGACCTGCCTGGTGATGGTGATCCCGGGGCCGGACATGGTGCTGGTGATCCGAAATACCTTCGTCGCGGGCCGGCGCGCCGGACTGCGGACGTCGTGCGGCGTGCTTACCGGCAACCTGGTGCACATCACGTCCGGCCTCCTTGGCATCGGGTGGCTCATCTCGAAGAGCATCCTCGCGTTTGCCGTTCTGAAATACGCCGCCGCCGCCTATCTGATCTACCTGGGCGTCACGAGTGTCAGTTCGGCTGGCACGACGCTCGACGGTGGCCATGGTGGAAGGCCACTGGGCGAACGACACTGGTTCCTTCAGGGATTTGTCAGCAATGTCCTGAACCCGAAGGGCGCGCTCTTCTATCTGGGGGTGTTTACCGTGGTTATCGCCCCCGGAACGGCCGCAGGAACCATGCTGGTGCTCGTCTCCAGCATGATGCTGATCAGCGCCTCCTTCTGGTTGTTGTTCGTCTCCACGTTGGATCGGCCGATCGTCCGTGAACGGATCGGGCGGTCTCAGCGGGCCGTGAATCGGGTGTCTGGAGGTCTGCTGATTCTGCTCGGCGTGAGAGTGGCGTTTGCCGAGCGATAGGGTGAGGGGATGAAGCACTGGCGGCTCGGCTACGCGTCGCTTGGCGGTAGCGTGGCCGCCTGGGCCATCCTGGCGCTGGCGCTCGTCTCCGGCGGCCTCGATCCGCGCGCCACCGTGGCGCCGCTGCTCAGATTCGCGACCACGTCGGCGCTCGTCGGTTCCCTGCTCGCGCTGGGACTTGGTATCTTCGCCGTGCTCCGCGGCGATCAGGGGGTGCCGGCGGCGTTGGGTGTCGGATGTTCGCTGCTCTTCCTGCTGATGTTCAGCGGGCTTGGCTGGATGTTTCTCCAATAACGATCTCGAGACAGGACCCACGATGCGACTGCCGCACGCCGTTGTGATCGCGCTCCTCATTTCTCCGCTCCGGCTCACGGCACAGGACCACCTCGGCACCTACGAAGACCGCATCGCGGTCGAAGACGTGATGGCGAGGTACGTCTGGTCCGTCGATTCGCTCGATGCCGACGGCTACGTGGCCGTATTCACCGAGGACGCGGTGATCGATTCGAATGGCAGCCTCATGAAAGGGCACGCCGAGATCCGCAAAGTGGTCACCGGCCTCATCCAGCGGCGCGACGAGAACAAGGCCAAGGGGCTGCCCGCTGGCAACCTGTATCACGTGATCAGCAGCCCTCGCATCACGTTCCCGAAGCCGGGCGAAGCGCTCTATCAGTCGTACTGGCAGACCATGCGCAAGGACAAGGATGGCCGCATGATCACCGGCGGCATGGGGCGGTCGGAAGACCACCTGGTGAAGCGCAACGGCAAGTGGCTGATTCAGTTCCGGAAGCTGACGGTTTTCACGGAATGAACCTGCGGTTCGGCGGCCACGTCGCCACCGTTCTCGTGGCGAGCGCGTTGTCGGTGGCCTGCAGCACTGGCAGGCCTGAACCCGCCCCCGCTCTTGCTCCCGCGCCCGCGTTTCCCCTCGAAGAGCTGACGCTGCGCGGCCTGCAGGACGCGATGGCGGCCGGCCGCTACACGTCGCGGCAGCTCGTCGAGCTGTATTTGCGGCGAATCGAGGCGCTCGACCGCGGCGGGCCGGCCTTGCGGTCGATCGCCGAGGTCAACCCAGACGCGCTGCGCCTCGCCGACGAACTCGACGCCGAACGCCGCAAGAGCGGTCCGCGTGGACCGCTGCACGGGATCCCGATCGTCATCAAAGACAACATCGATACAGGCGACCGGATGGCCACGACCGCCGGGTCGCTGGCGCTCGACGGCACCACGGCGCCGCGCGACGCCTTCGTCGTGGAGCGTCTGCGCGCGGCCGGCGCGGTGATTCTCGGCAAGACCAGCCTGAGCGAGTGGGCCAACTTCCGCTCCCGGCACTCCTCGAGCGGCTGGAGTGCGCGCGGCGGCCAGGTGAGAAACCCGTATGTTCTCGATCGCAATCCGTGCGGCTCGAGCTCAGGCAGCGGCGTCGCGGTGGCGGCCAATCTCGCGGCGGTCGCCGTGGGCACCGAAACCGACGGCTCGGTCGTGTGTCCCGCCAGCGTCAACGGCGTCGTCGGGATCAAACCCACGCTCGGCCTCGTGAGCCGCGCCGGCATCATTCCGATCGCGCACAGCCAGGACACGGCGGGTCCGATGGCGCGGACGGTGGCCGACGCGGCGATCCTTCTCACCGCCATGAGCGGACTCGATCCGCGCGATCCGGTCACGGAGCGCGCCGGCGGCCGGATGCAGGATTATGCCGCGGGGCTAGACGCCGAGGCGTTGAAGGGAGCCCGCATCGGCGTCTCGCGCACCGTGCACTTTGGCTACAGCGCCGCCGCGGATCGCCTGATCGAGACCGCTACCGAGGCGATGAAGGCCCGGGGCGCGGTGGTCGTCGATCCGGTGGAGATTCCCAACGTCGGCCGGCTCGAGGCCTGCGAGATGGAGGTGCTGCTCTATGAGTTCAAGGCCGACCTGAACTCGTACCTCGCCGGGCGTCCCGGCACCCGCGTGCGCACGCTCGCCGATCTCATCGCCTTCAACCGGCAGGAGCGCGCGCGCGAGATGCCGTTCTTTGGCCAGGACCTGTTCGAAGACGCGGAGAAGAAAGGGCCGCTGACGACCCCGGAGTACCGGACGGCGCTGGCCAATTGTCAGCGATGGGCGGGCCCCGAAGGTATCGACGCGGTGATGGAGAAGCACCGGCTCGACGCCTTGGTGGCGCCGATGACCGGTCCGGCATGGCCGACGGACCATCTCAACGGTGATCACGTGCTCGGTTCCAGCTCGACGATCGCGGCGGTCGCGGGCTATCCGCACGTCGTCGTGCCCGCCGGCGACGTGTCGGGCTTACCGGTGGGCCTCTCGTTCTTTGGCCGCGCCTGGTCCGAAGCCACGCTCATCCGGTTGGCCTACGCGTTCGAGCAGGCCACGCACCATCGCCGCGTGCCGGGGTTCGTGCCGGCGGCGGCGCCATGAGACCAGAGGAGACGTCCGGCTAGGGACAGGTGTCGCCAACCTTCGACACCATCGATACGTTGATACCGTCGGCGCCGCCGGCACCTATCAGGATGCCGCTCACCGACACGCGCTTGCCGACGTTGGCGTCGAGCCGCGACAGCACGAACTTGAGCGTGACCGTGCGATCGCCCAGCTCCTTGGTGGCGTCGTCCGCGCTGGCGCCCGGTTTCTCGACGCGCTGCGGCGCGGTGGCATTGGTGATCGTCCAGTCGCTGCCGGCTTTCGGCGCCAGGCAGCCCACCACGCGCGCGAGCGTGTTCGCCGGCAGTTCTCCGGGGCCGTCCTTCGGGATGATCTGGATGTTGGCCACCGTATCGGGGGCGACTTCGGACGTGCCGGCGGGGAACCCGTTCGACTTCAGGATCAGCGCGACCAGGTCGTTGTAGGCCGAGGGTGACAGCGATCCAGCCCCGATGCCGTTCGGCATGTTGGTGCTGACGAACTTGAGCAGATCGCCGACGCTCTTCTGGGTGTTGGCCTGCCAGAACTGCGTCCCTACCAGCGGCCGCGCGCCCTCGGTGGTCAGCGTGTGACACCGGGAACAGTTGGCGCTGAAGGTGCCCTGCGCGCGCTCGGCCTGTGCGTCGGTGTAGGCCCCATCCCATACGGTCTTGGCGGGGGTCTGCGCGGTCAGGATGGCTCGTGCCAGGACGACGAGAAAGACGGCCGCTGCCCACAGCATGCGGTGGCTCGTGAACATGTCGCGCTCCTGGTGAAAGACGGAACCCCGGGTCGCGGGCATTCTAGCCGAGATTTTCCGGGGATGACCGCGTCCGGCCCCTCGCGCCGATGGAGATCCCGCGGAGCACCTGGGCACGCCCGTGCTGGAGATGCCGGACCTGAAGAGCGGGATTCAGAACCATCGAGGCCGATCGCGATCACGTCGAGAAGCTGCTCCTCGGGAGGCGGCCGGGGCTTCATCTGCCGCTTAGAGTAAGACCGCCGTCTCGCCGATCTGGCGGAGCGCCAAACGGCCGTGCTCCTGGACCAGCGCCTCCTGGGCGCGCTCGATCGGCTCCATGAACGGCTCGCGACTGAGCTCGAACGACTGATGGTGGACCGGCACGAAGAGGCGTGCGCCGGCGGCGTCGGCCATGGTCACCGCCTGCTCGGGCGTGCAGTGGTTCCAGATCCAGGGGTCGTACGCCCCGATGGGCATCACGGCCGCCTCGAACGGCCCGAGCGCCCGATGCTGCGTGAAGGCGGTGGTGATCGCCGTGTCGCCGCCGATCAGGAGCTTTCGCCCCTCGCGCTCGAGCGTGAATCCGGCATAGCCGCGCCACGTGTCGCGCCGGATGCGCGCCCCCCAGTGCTTCACTTCCAGGGCGCGGACGACGATGTCGCCGTGGCGGGTGGCGACGGTCTGCGATTGTCCCCACGCCAGCTCGTGCACGGCGGAATACGCGCGCCGCGGCAGCAGATCCGACGTTCCCATCGCCATGACCGCCACCGGCAGCCCGCGCACCGCGGCGAGCGACGGCGTGTCGAGATGGTCGAAGTGCGCGTGCGACACCAGCACGAGATCGATCGCCGGCAGGTCGCCGGCCGGCAGCGCGCACTGGACGAGGCGCAGCGGGCCCACCGAGCCCACGCCGACGTCGATGCCGATGCGGCGAAACAGCACCGGATCGGTCAGGATGCGCACCCCGTAGAAGTTGATCAGCACGGTGGCGTGTCCGAGCCACGACAGCGTGATGGCGTTGTCGTTCCAGCGGCCCGGCGTCGGACGATGCGGGGCGGCGGGCACCTCGCGGCCGAATTCCTCGACGCGGCCGCGGATGAAGCGGGCCGCCCACGACTGGGACATGCCGCTCCACACGCCGGCGCCGGCCAGCGCGCCGGTGCCGATGAAGTAGCGCCGCTTCACAAAGACCACTATATCGTGCTCCGATGACGGCCATGGCACCCGACGCACCCGACGCGTGCGCCTTCTGCGACATCGTCGCGGGGCGTACGCCGGCGACGATCGTCGCCAGCGACGCAATGACCGTGGCCTTTCTCGATCTGCGGCAATTCCATCCTGGTCACGTGCTGGTGGTGCCGCGCAGTCACCTGACCGACGTGCGAGCGGCCGACGACGCGACGGCAGCCGCGATCATCGCCAGCGTGGCCCGGCTGGCGCGGGCGGTGTCGGCCCTGTTTCCCAACGACGGCCTGAGCGTGTGGCATTCGATCGGGCCGGCCGCCGATCAGGAAGTGCCGCACCTGCATTTCCACGTGCATCCCCGCCGTCTCGGCGACGGGCTGCTGCGCGTATATCCGCGCGCGCCCGCGCATCCCGATCGCCGCACGCTCGACGAATGGGGGGCGAAGCTGCGGCAGGCGTTGACCGCGGTTGTGATGTTCGTGTTGATGGCGGCCGCGCCCGCGACGGCGCAGCCTTCGCGGGGGTTCGAGGCCGGGGCCCAGGTGGTGGCGGCGTCGATGCCGGGCTTCGAGGGGAGCGACTTCGGCGTCGGCGGCCGCCTGGCATGGCACAGCGACGACGTGCTGTCGGTCGAGGGCGAGCTGAACATCTTCCCGGGTGAGTATCCCGACGCCGGCCGCGCCTTCAGCCGGCGGCGTGTCGAGGGGCTCTTCGGCCTGACGGCGGGGCTGCCGTTCGGCACGGTGCGTCCCTTCGCGAAGTTCCGCGCCGGGTTCCTGGACGTCGAGGCGGCCGGGCAGGCGTTCCCCTGCATCCTGATCTTTCCGCCCCCGCTCTCGTGCACGCTCGCCGCGGGCCGGACGCTGCCGGCTTTCGACATCGGTGGCGGTGTGGAGGTGGACGTGACGCCGAGGACGTTCATTCGCGTGGAAGCGGGGGACCGGATGCTCAAGTATCCGGGCCCGGCGATCGACGCCACCGGCGTCCGGCAGGACGAGTCGTTCTACGGCCACGGCCTGCGGTTTTCCGCCGGGGCGGGCGTGCGCTTCTGAGGCGACCAGCCGCTGACGAGCCGGGTGCCTTCAGGCGCAACCATGGGCCCACTGCGGACTATGCTGTCTGACGTGCCCCGCTCCGCCGCCGCCTACGCGATGGCGGTCGCAGCCCTGGTGGCCGCGATCGGCCTGCGTCTGCTGCTCGATCCCGTCCTGGGCGACGCCTTTCCGCTCGTCACACTCTTCGGCGCGGTTGCCGGCGCGGTACGGGTTGGCGGATTGGGCCCCGCGGTACTGGTGACATTTGCCGGCTACTTCGCCTGCAACTACCTGTTCGTCCCGCCTCGCGGCATGGTGTTCCTTGGTAACGCCGAGAGTCTCGTCGGACTGGCGGCCTATCTGTTCACCTGCGCGCTCATCGTCGCAATCGGCGAGGCGATGCGGGCGGCTCGAGTGCGCGCCGACGAACGTGGCGAGCTGATGCGGGTCACGCTGGCCAGTGTGGGCGACGCCGTCATCACCACCGACACGGCGGGGCGCGTGACGTCGCTGAACGCGGCGGCCGCGTCGCTGACCGGATGGCAGGAGGCCGAGACGATCGGAAAGCCGCTCGAGGCCGTTTTTCGCATCGTGAACGAGGACACGCGCCAGCCGGTGCCGAATCCGGCGCTGCGCGCGCTGCGGGAAGGCGGCGCCGTCGGGCTCGCGAATCACACGACGCTCATCGCCCGCGATGGTACCGAGCACTCCATCGACGACAGCGCTGCGCCGATCCGCGCCGACGATGGCGCCGTCTCCGGCAGCGTGCTCATCTTCCGCGACATCTCCGAGCGGCGGCGCTGGGAGCGCGACGAAGCCAGCCGTCTGCTCGCCGCGCGCCAGCTCGCCTCCATCGTGGAAACGTCGGACGACGCGATCATACGGAAGTCGCTCGACGGCACCATTCAGAGTTGGAACGCCGGCGCCGAGCGCCTGTTCGGGTACACCGCCGAACAGGCCGTTGGCCGCCATATCTCGTTCATCATTCCCGCCGACCGCATCGCCGAAGAGGACGAGATCATCGCCAGCCTGAAGGCCGGGCGTCGCGTTGATCACTTCGAGACCGAGCGCCGGCACAACAGCGGACGTCTCCTGTGGGTCTCGCTCACCATCTCGCCCATCGTGGACGACGCGGGGCGTGTCGTGGGTGCCTCGAAGATCGCACGCGACGTGACCCGCCAGCGGCAGCTCGCCAATGATCTGGCAGCCGCCGATCGGCAGAAGAACGAGTTCCTGGCGACGCTGGCGCACGAGCTGCGCAATCCGCTCGCGCCGATCGGCAACATGCTCGAAGTGCTCAAGCGCGCCGACGGCGACGCCCGGACACGCGCGCTGGCGGTGACGACGATGGAGCGCCAGCTGCGCCACATGGTGCGGCTGGTGGACGATCTGCTCGATCTGAACCGCATCAAACACAACCGCCTCGAGCTCCGGAAGGAGTTCGCCGATCTGGGCGCCATTCTCGAGCAGGCGGTGGAAGCCGCGCGGCCGCTGGCCGAGTCGGCCGGACACACCTTGACCCTCGCCCTGCCGGCGGAGCCCATTCAGCTCAGCGCCGACGGCGTGCGCCTGGTGCAGGTGTTCGGCAATCTGCTCAACAACGCCTGTAAGTACAGCGGGCGTGGCGGGCAGATCACGATACGTATGGAGCGGGCCGGATCCGACGCGGTGGTCACGGTGGCGGACACCGGCGAAGGCATCCCGCCCGACCGCCTGCAGGCCATCTTCGACATGTTCATGCAGGTGGATGCGGCGCGGGAACGATCGCAGGGCGGGCTTGGCATCGGGCTCACCCTGGTGCGCCGGCTGGTGGAGATGCACGGCGGGGCCGTCGAGGCGCGGAGCGCGGGCCCCGGGCAGGGCAGCCAGTTCGTCGTTCGGCTTCCCATCGTCGTCGAGCATCAGCCGGTGGCCGCGCCTGCCGTCGTCCCCGTGGCGATCGCGAAGCGGCGCATTCTGGTCGTCGATGACAATCGCGACGCGGCCGCCTCGCTGTCGCTGCTGCTGGAGCTCGATGGCCACGCCGTCGTCACGGTCCACGACGGGCCGGCGGCCTACGCCGCTGCCGATGCCCACCGGCCCGAGGTGGCCCTGGTCGATATCGGGCTGCCCCAGATGGACGGTTACGAGGTGTGCCGCCGCATCCGCGAGCAGGCGTGGGGCGGCGGGATGATTCTGGTCGCACTGACCGGCTGGGGGCAGGAAGAGGACCGATCACGCACGCGGGCCGCCGGCTTCGATGCCCATCTCGTGAAGCCGGTCGACTACGCCGATCTCCTGGAGCTGCTCGGCTCGGTCAGCGTTCAGTAGCTGTTCTGATCGGCGTTCAGCAGCAGGAAGATGACTGCGGCGATGGCCGCCAGCAGCACCAGCACTACGATCTTCCAGATGCTCTTCGGGTAGCGGCCGGCGATGCGACCGGTGTAACCGTTGACGATGACCTGAAACGCGCTCGCGCCATAGGTGTACGACAGCAGCCACACCGGCACCAGCACGTGCTTGAACGTCCGGCCGGAGAACTCGGGAGCAATCCGCAGGTTCCGGTAGGTGTCCCCCGGAATTTGCCGCGCGCACAGCTGCTGCAGGGCGGCATTCATCTGGTCGATGGACCGCTGCGCCGCATCGAACAGCACCACCCGGTAGTGCTCGACGACGTGCCCCGACAGAAACGCGGTGTCGTAGGGCACCACGGCGGGCGTCGGAAAGGGTTCGACCTGCTTGAGGAGGTCGAGCGGCAG
>Ga0070670_100002381_pt1 | contig 15491 bp, 15 predicted proteins | sample KBSS63metaG_FD_64665 | JGI IMG/M metagenome (GOLD analysis project Ga0070670, IMG submission 64665) | Switchgrass rhizosphere microbial communities from Kellogg Biological Station, Michigan, USA - KBS S6-3 metaG | ecosystem: Host-associated > Plants > Roots > Rhizosphere > Soil ... | reverse complement strand
AAGGACAATCTCGAAAGCCGGCTGCTGCTGCTTCGACGCCGCCTTCAGGAGAAGTGCCCCGAGGACGTCAGGCTCGTTCCGGTGGCGCGTGGCCGCTTTGCTCTCGGACTCGGGTGCGAGCTGGCGCTGCGGCGCATGTAACATCCGCCAGTCGGCCCATTTATTCCTTCTGCAATATCCCGCCTCCTGGTTCGTCTACATGGGTAGATGAATCGGGCAGCCATGGAGCGGATCACGCAGGACCAGGACCAGCGCATCTCCGACGTCGTCGATCGCGAGCAGTCCCGGCTCCGCCGGTTCATCCGCCGCCGCGTGTCCGATCCGCGTGACGCGGAAGACATCCTCCAAGAGGTGTTTTCTGAGCTGGTGGAAGCCAACCGGTTGCTGATGCCCATCGAACACGTCACCGGATGGCTGTTTCGCGTGGCGCGCAACCGGATCACGGATCTGTTTCGAAAGAAGAAGCCGGAAAGCTTCAACGACACATTCGAAGATCTGCTGCCGTCGCCGGACGCAGGGCCGGAGGCGCGCTACGCGCGACAGGTGCTGCTCGATGAGCTCGCGCTCGCGATCGAGGAGCTGCCGGAAGAGCAGCGCGACGTCTTCATCGCTCACGAACTGCACGGCCGCAGCTTCAAGGATATGGCGGCGGAGACAGGAGTCAGCATCAACACGCTGCTGTCGCGCAAACGGTATGCGGTGCTGCAACTGCGCGAGCGGCTGCAGAACATTTACGACGAATTCAAGCGGCTATGAGGATCTGATCATGATGAGGAGACGCAGACTGCTGATGTTCGCCCCGCTGGCGCTCATCGGGTTCACGGTGTTCATCGCGATCGGCGGGACGGTGGTGCGGCTGCTGTGGAACTGGCTGCTGCCGCCGATTCTGGGGTTGCCCGCGATTACGTTCTGGCAGGCGCTCGGGCTGCTCGCGCTCGCCCGCATCCTGTTCGGCGGTTTCGGGATGCGCGGGTGCGGGCCCCGCAGCCGCCTGCGCGGGCGATGGGAGAACATGACTCCTGAAGAGCGCGAACGCTTTCGCAACGGCTTGCGCGCGCGGTGGGGAGCCGGCCCCTCGACGACGGAGCCCGGCGAGCAGTAATCTGCTGGCCGACAATGAAGTCATGCGTCAACTGAATGCTCTTGCCGGAGTGCTCGTCACGACGATCACGGTGCTGGCTTCGGCCCACCCGCCCGATACCGCACGGCTGTTCTTCCTTGATATTCGTGGCGGCCGGATCGTGTCCGCGAACACCGACGGCTCAGACGCGAGGACGCTCGTCACTGGACTCAGGGGCACGCCTGACGGCATTGCCGTCGACGCCGATGCGGGCTACATCTACTGGACCCACATGGGCGCTGCGAGTGCCGACGACGGCTACGTTCAACGCGCGAACCTCGATGGGACCGCCGTGACGAAGATTGTCCCGGACGGTGGCACGTTTACGCCAAAGCAACTGAAGCTCGATGCGAAGCACGGCAAGCTGTATTGGTCCGATCGTGAGGGCATGCGCATCATGCGGGCCAACGTGGACGGTTCGCATGTCGAGACGCTGATTGAGACTGGCCGCGGCGATCGGGATCGTGCGAACCAGGCGAACTGGTGTGTCGGCATTGCCGTCGACGTGGACCACGGGAAGGTTTACTGGACGCAGAAGGGGGGCAACCCGCCGAACACCGGTTCGATCAGACGGGCCAGTCTGGAGATTCCAAGCGGCATGGACCCGGCACACCGATCGGATGTGGAAATCCTCGTCGACGGTCTGCCCGAGCCGATCGACATCGACCTCGACCTGCGGAGCCGGAGGATGTACTGGACCGATCGCGGCGATCCTCCGCGCGGCAACACGGTCAATCGCGCGCCGATGGATCCGCCGAAGGGGATCAGTCCTGCGAAACGCGGTGACGTTCAGGTGCTGTTCGGCGGGCTCAAGGAAGGTATCGGAATCGCGCTCGACGCCGCGCGCGATCGCATGTTCGTCACAGATCTCGGCGGCGACGTGTCCAGCGCGACGCTCGACGGGTCGGATCGACATGCGATCTTGACGTCGCAGGGATCGCTGACCGGAATCGCGGTAGCCGACGGTCGCCGGTAGCGAAGCGGGCGGCGCCGCTACTCGGAGCGGAGCGCCCGCATCGGATCGACTCGCACCGCCCACCGCGCCGGAACGTAGCTCGCAAGAAGCGCGACAACCGTGAGCAAGACAGCGACCGCACCGAACGAAATCGGATCCATCGGGCTCACGCCGTAGAGCACGCTCGACAGCACGCGGCTGACCACGAGCGCTCCTGCGAATCCGACTCCGAGGCCGATCGTCGTAAGCCTCAGCCCCTGCGAGAACACCAGCCGGAACACGTCGCTGCTGCGTGCGCCGAGCGCCATCCGCACGCCAATCTCGCGCGCCCGCTGACTGACCGAATAGGAGATCACGCCGTAAAGGCCGACCACCGCGAGGGCGAGGGCCAACGCGCCGAACATGCCCAGCAGCGTGCCGGCAGCCTGTGCGGGAAACAGCGGCAGCTGCATGTGCTGCTCGAGCGTCTCGAGTCCGACGAGCGCCATTCGCGGATCGAGCTCGCGGACCAGAGCTCGCAGCGCGCCGAGCACCTGCGCCTGATCCTCCGCTCGCACGATCAGTTGCGCGCCCGGCTCATACTCCTGCAGGAGCGGCCGGTAGAAATACGGTTTGGGATCTTCTCCGAGGCTCTGATACTTGCCGCTCTTCGCGACGCCGATCACCTGCGCACGAGTGCCGCGCCCCTCACGGCCGGACAGCGTGATGGACTGCCCGACGGCCTCCTGTCCCGGCCAATAGCGATCGGCCATCTGCTGATTGATCACGACAACCGCCGGCGCCTGCCCGTCGTCTTGCGCGGTGAAGTCGCGGCCCCGCACCAGCGGAGTACCCATGGCGTCGAAATATCCGGGCGCGACGACGGCCAGCTCGATTCCGACCGGCTGCGTGGTGTGGCCCGAGATCTCCACGCCGGCCATCCGCATCACCTGGCCCAAGGGCAGATGGTCCGCGAGGCTGGCGCTCCGGACGCCGGGCAACGCGCGCACGCGTTCGAGGAGGCGCGTGTAAAACGCGCGCCCGCGCGGTTCGTCGTAACCGAACGTCTGCACGTTCAGCGACGCGGTGATCCCGCCGTCGACGGTAAACCCCGGGTCGATGGAGCGGGCGTTCATCAGACTTCGCAGGCAGAGGCTGGCGCCGACCAGCAGCACCGCGCACGCGGTCACCTGCGCGATGACCAGAGCGCTGCGAAGGCGTGACCTCGACGCGCCCGCCTGCTGCGAGCCTTCCCTGAGGCTCTCCACCTGATTGATCCGCGATTGCTGCAAGGCAGGTGCGAGGCCGAAGGCGAGGCCGGTCAGGAGAGATGCGACGAGCGTGAACGCCAGCACCCGCAGGTCAGGCGAGACGTTCAGGAGCAGCGGCAAGGACGCCGGCTTCATCGAGAGGAGCAGCGGCGCGGCCCACAACGAGAGGAGCAGCCCAAGCCCGCCGGCAATCGCGGCGATGACCACGCTCTCGGTGAGCATCTGCTGGACGACTCGGCCGCGGTTCGCACCGAGCGCAAAGCGAATGGCGATCTCCCGGCGGCGGCCGGCGGCTTTTGCGAGCAGCAGGTTGGCGACGTTCGCGCATGCGATCAGCAGCACGAGACCGACAACCGCCATCAGCACGGCGCTGATCCCGCCCGCGATCGTGCGGAACGGGGAAGGAATCAGCGCAACCGCCATCGCGGACGGCGCGAGGTTGCGATTCACGTCGGGGAATGTGGTCGCGAGTTCCTGACCCAGGATCGCGAGATCCGCCGCCGCCTGTGTGCGCGTCGTCCCGTCCTTCAGCTTGCCGACGCCGATGACCCAGTGCAAGTGACGCTCTGCGAGATCGAGCGCGGGGCTGATCGCTCCATGCATCGCGATCGGCGTCCAGAAGTCCGCGGTGAACCCGGCCATCAGTCCGGTGAACGCCGCGGGAGCCACGCCGACGACCGTGAACCCGCGGCCGTTCAGCGTCAGCACCTTTCCGACAATTGCGGGATCCGCGCCGAGGCGCTGGTTCCACAATGCATGTGAAAGGACGATCACCGGCGCTTCGACGCCGCGCCGATCTTCTTCCGGCAGAAATGCGCGACCGAGCGCCGGGCGGACACCAAGCAGCGAGAAGTAGTTCCCGGAAACCATCGCGCCGCGCAGCATCTCTCCTTCACCGGCGCGGTTCCACACGACTCCCGACGTTTCGCCGGTAAACGCCGCCATCTCGGTGAAGCCGCGATTGTGGTCGCGGAAATATTCATAATCGGGATAGGACAGCTGCATGTTGCTGCCGATCCCGGTGCCGCGCGTCACGTTGTGCTCCCACACTTCGACGAGGTGTTCGGGATCGGCAACCGCCGGCGGCTTCAGAAGCAGACTATTGACGAAGCTGAAAATCGTCGTGTTCGCGCCGATGCCGAGCCCCAGCGAGAGGATGGCGACGATGGCGAATGCGGGGTTTTTGACGAGCGTACGAAATGCGTAGCGAAGGTCCTGGAGGATATGTTCCACTTGGAGAAATACGCGGCGCGCGGCGATTTGGTTCGCGCGGGTATTACGGACCACCATGATCAGCCTCGCTCGCCGTGCCGCAGTTTGTTCTGTCCTCGCTGCCGTTGTGACCGCGGCATCCTGCGCCTCGACCGAGGCCCCTAGCTCCTCGCAGGGCGGCGTCGTGCTCGTGCTCGGCGATAGCCTTGCAGTGTCGCCGTCACGCGTGGACGCGTTCCCGGCCGAGTTGCAGAAACGTCTCGATTCGAGCGCGCGTGGGTGGACCGTCAACAATGCCGGTGTGTCAGGCGACACGACGACCGGCGGGCTGGGTCGCTTCGAGCAGGCGCTGACCACTGATACGCGCGTTGTCGTACTCGAGCTCGGCGCTAACGACGGGCTGCGAGGGGTCGACGTTTCCGCGATCGAGAAGAACTTGTCGACGATGATCGAGACCGCGCAGGCACGGGGAATCAAGGTGCTGCTATGCGGGATGGAGGCGCCGCCATTGCACGGCTTCAACTACACACTCGACTTCCATCGTCTGTTCCCGCGGCTGGCGCAGAAATACAACGTTGCGCTCGTGCCGTTCCTGCTCCAAGGGGTCGTGCTGAATCCGGACCTGAACGGCAACGACGAGATCCACCCGAACGCAGCCGGAGCCAAACGGATCGCGGACACGGTCTGGCCTTACCTACAACCGCTCGTCGACTAGCGGGTCGTTCGTCTCTACGATCTGAAGCCAATGCGGATGCCGGTTCGGACGATGTACTTCGGTCCGAAGTTTCCTGTGTTCGCGAGTCTCAGGCCGGCAAACGGCGTCACCGTCAACCGACGCGACGCGCGAACATCGACTCCGAATCCGCCGTCGAGCGCGAGGGCCGATACGCTCGTGCCGCGGTGCGTCTCGAGATATCCAGGCTGCAGGACGAATCCGGGTGGAACCTGGGGAGCTGCGACCGGCCCACGCGCCGTGCCGCCGTGCCACATCATCCCTCCGCCACCCCAGGCAAGTGGACGCACACGCGCTGTTCCGAACGCATGTGACACCGTGCCGAGCAGCCACGTCGCATTCCCTTCCCACCGCTGCGTGTACGGAAACGCCTCAGTCCTTCCGATCGCGTCGAAGCCGACGGCGTACAGCCCAAGGTCGCGGACGTGATGAGTGCGGCTGAGGTCGATCCCCAGGCTGGTCGCGTCGGTCAGGTGGAACCGCACGCCGCCGCCAGCGCCAATACCCGATCCGAGAAACGCGTCGTCTTCCGTTATACGGGCGTACTCGATTTCTCCGACGATGGACGGTCCGGGCCGCGATTGCGCCCACGCGGCGGGCGCCGCCAGCAGGACGACTGCTGCCACGGTCATTCTGATCAACCGGTTCATTTCAGATTCCCCTCGTACAGGAATGCGAATCTTGACCGGCTGGCGGCTCACCGATTCAGCGATCCGAGGGATTCCTGGATTAGGGATTAGGGATTAGGGATTAGGGATTAGGGATTAGGGATTAGGGATTAGGGATTAGGGATTGAGCTCCCTGACCGGCCTGACTTCGACACTTCCTTTACGGGCGGGGGGGATTTTTGCGGCAACCTGGATCGCGTCGTTGAGGTCGCGCGCATCGATTAGATAGAAGCCGGCGAGCTGTTCCTTCGTTTCTGCGAACGGGCCGTCGGTCACCGATACCGCTCCATTGCGCACGCGAACGGTGGCCGCGGTTTCGACCGGGTGCAGCGGTTCGGCGGCCAGCAGCAGCCCGCGCGAGCGGAGTCCCTGACCGCAATCGGCGCATTCGGCGTCAGGCACCGCACTCCAGTTTTCTTTGTCGAGATACACCAGACACAAGTACTTCATGGTTCTCCCCGGACCCTACCGCAGTTCCGCCAGCCGCCGTTCGATGAAACGTCGCTCGGGCTCCTGTTTCGTGAGCGCGAGCGCACGCTCGAAGGATTGGCGCGCGTCAGTCAACTTGCCCAGTCGTCGGCACAGCTCCGCGCGGGCGGCGTGCGCGAAGCGGTAATCCTTGAGATCGCCGCGTGCCAGGATCCGCTCGACGAGCTCGAGGCCGGACGCAGGCCCGGCACGCATCGCGACGGCGACCGCGCGATTGAGCTCGATTACCGGCGATGGATCCATTCGCCAGAGGACGTCGTAAAGGCCGACGATCTCCCCCCAGTCCGTGTCCTCAGCGGTGCGGGCCTCCGCGTGCACCCCGGCGATTGCTGCCTGGATCGTATAGGGTCCGAAACGCCGCGACTCGAGCGCCCGTTCGACGAGTCGCGCGCCCTCCTCGATCAGGGCGCGGTTCCACACCGATCGATCCTGGTTCTCGAGAAGGATCAGCTCGCCCGACGGCGAGGTGCGGGCCGCGCGCCGGGCTTCGTGCAACAGCATCAGCGCCAGAAGGCCGATCGCCTCCGGCTCCGGGAGGAGATCGACGAGCAGCCGTCCGAGCCTGATCGCCTCGCCCGACAAGTCGCTGCGCGTCAATGAGGCGCCAGACGAAGCAGCGTAGCCCTCGTTGAACACGAGGTAGATGACGCGCAGCACCGCATCGAGACGCGAGGCCAGGTCCCCGCGCGACGGCACCTCGTAGGGGATCTTGGCATCGCGGATCTTGGCTTTGGCGCGGACGATGCGTTGTGCCAGCGTCGGCGCGGGCGTCAGAAACGCCCGGGCGATCTCCTCGGTGGTCAACCCGCAGACCTCGCGCAGGGTCAGCGCGATCTGCGCTTCCGGCGCCAGCGCGGGATGGCAGCAGGTGAAGATCAGCCGCAGGCGATCGTCCTCGACGCTCTCCTCGTCCGCCCACGCCGCCGTATCGGTGACCGCGAGATCGGGGTTCGATGATCCGTCATCGAGCGAGTCGAAGCGTTTGAGGCGGCGCATGGCATCGATCGCTTTGAATCGGCCGGCAGAGACGAGCCACGCGCGCGGATTCTTCGGGATCCCTTCGCGCGGCCACTGCTCGAGCGCGGCCCGGAACGCGTCGTGAAGCGCTTCCTCGGCGGAATCGAAATCGCCGAGGAGGCGGATTAACGTCGCGAGCACTCGCCGGGATTCGGATTCGTAGACGGTGTTCACCGTCTCGAGAACAGGATCGATCACCGCCACGACGCCCGATCATATCCCTGCCCTCCTCGGCCGATATGCGGTCGCTCAGGAAGGCATTCGCTGCTGGCAAGTCCTTCCTGGCTATTTGTCGAAGGGAGCGACCGCCGATCGACATGGCAAGCTCGCTTGACAAAATGACAAGCACGCTTTACTATTTGGAAAGCTTACTTGTCATGACGTCCCGAGTTACCAACCGTGTCAAGGACCTCCGTCTGCGGCGGGGGTGGACACAGCAGGACCTGGCCGAAGCGGTCGGGGTGTCGCGGCAGAGCATCAACTCGATCGAGTGCAACCGGTACGTTCCGAGCCTTCCACTCGCGCTGTCGTTCGCGAGGGTCTTCGGGGCTGCCACCGACGAGATTTTTACGCTGGAGATCCACCGTGGCGAGTCTGAATCGGCTGGTCGATGAACGCTTCTGGACGCACCGTCAACGCTCGACGAGCCTCGCCGGCATTGCCACCGGCGTGACCGCGATCTGCCTCTTCTACTACCGCTTTCTACACGACCACGTTTTCAACTGGGATCTGCTCGCGGTCGGGTTGTTGTTCGTGTTCCTCAAGCTCGGACTGATGGCGTATTACACGCTGACTGATTAATAAAGGAGAAGGCCTCGATGTGCTTGGTTCGGCGCGACGGTAAACCCGACCGGTTGATGATGACAGGCTTGATGTTCCTGGTTCTCGCCAACGCGGCGCAACTCATATTCAGACACATGCCGTCCCTCAATGAAGATCTGATCGACGGACTGAGAGGACTGCTCTTCGGTATCGCGATCGCCACCATGTTGCTAGGCATTTGGCGTACCGCGCACGTCAGGAGATAACGGAGGAAACGGAGGGCACGCAGAAACGCCAGCCGTCCCCTCCGTGCGCTCCAACCCCGGGTGCCGGCAGCCCGTCTAAGCTCCCATGCGCACTGCCGTCGCCGATCTCCGCTACGCCATTCGCGTCCTTTCCCGGACGCCCTCCTTTGCCATCGCGGTCATCGCCGTCCTTGCACTCGGGATCGGAGCCAACACGGCGATCTTCAGCATCGTCAATGCGGTGCTGCTGCGGCCGCTTCCATTCCATGAACCTGATGAGCTGGTGCGTCTGTTTCATGAGCCGCCTCAGAACGCCTTTCCCGGGATCCATCGCTTCTCGGTCTCACCCGCCAACTTCTACGACTGGAAGCGCGATGCGCAGACGTTCGACAGCATGGCGATCTACCGGTTCCGGCAGTTCACGCTGACCGGCGCCGGAGAACCGGAAGCCATCCTCGGGGGAGCAGTCGGCGCGGACTTCTTCGACGTCGTGCGCGCGCAGCCGCTGCTCGGGCGCGTGTTTCTCGACGAAGAGGACGCGCCCGGGCGTTCGCATGTGGTCGTTCTCAGTGAAGGCTTGTGGAAGTCGCATTTCGGACGCGCCTCCGACGTGGTGGGGCGCACGATGACGCTCGATGGTGAGTCGTACACGATTGTCGGTGTCATGCCCGCGCGATTCACCGTGGCGGCATGGGGTATCACAGCTCGGACGATGTGGGTGCCGCTTGCCTATACCGACGCGCAGCGCGCCGTCCGCGAGAACCACAACGCGCAGGTCGTCGCTCGTCTGAAGCCCGGTGTCACGGCTGCGCAGGCGCAGTCGGAGATGGATGTCATCTCGAAGCGTCTCGAGACACAGTATCCGCAGGCGAACGCCGGCTGGGGCGCGACGGTCGTCCCGTTGCAGGAGCTCGTCGTCGGGGACGTGCGCATGTCACTCGTGATGCTGCTCGCCGCCGTCGGCCTCGTCCTGCTGATCGCCTGCGCGAACGTGGGGAATCTTCTCTTCGCGCGGACGCTGGCGCGCCGCAAGGAAATTGCGATCCGGTCCGCGCTTGGCGCGGGTCGTGCCCGCGTGTTCCAGCAGCTGCTCGTCGAATCCCTGGTGCTGGCGTTCGTTGGCGGATGTGCCGGCGTGCTCCTTGCTCAGATCGCGCTGGATGCGGGAGCCGCGCTGCTCGCCAACCAGGTGCCGCGCGCAGACGAGATCTCGCTCGACGCTCGCGTGCTGCTGTTCGCCCTCGGCGCGTCGCTGGTCACCGGAATTCTCGCCGGCGCGATGCCTGCACTTCGTGCTGGCCGCACGGACCTCAACGAGTCGCTCAAGGAGGGAGGGCGCGCGGATGGCGCCGTGGGCATCCGCACGCGGCGTGCGCTCATCGTCTGCGAGGTGGCACTATCCGTCGTCCTGTTGATGGGCGCCGGGGTCATGGCGCGCAGCCTGATGGCGCTCCGCAGCGTCGATGCAGGCTTCAGCGCGCAGAATGTGCTGACGCTGCGGGTGACACTCCCACAGACGCGCTACAAATCTCCGGCCGAGATCGGCAGCTTCTACAGACGTGCGCTCGATCGCCTACGGGCATTGCCCGGGGTCGAGGCTGCCGCGGGGGTCGACGACCTGCCCATGACCGGCGGATCCGTACAGCCGATTGTTCTCGAGGGACATGCGGAATTGCTCCCACGCGATCAGCCCACCGTGGAGGTACGCAAGGTCACACCGGGATACTTCCGGACGATGAACATTCCTGTCATGCAGGGCCGCGACGTGGCGGACAACGATGCCGAGGTCATGCTGGTCAGCCGGGCCGCAGCCAAGCTGCTGTGGGGCGATGCGAATCCGGTCGGACGACGCGTCAAGCTTCCGCTCGAGTCGAGGACCACCGTGAAAGAAGTGATTGGCATCGTCGGCGATGTGAAGCAGGGAGAGCTCTCGCAGCCCGCGGCGCCGACGGTGTACGAATTCACCCGTGAACACGAGTGGCGCGGTCTCGTGCTCGTCCTGAACACATCGGTGCCGCCGTCATCGGTTGCGCCGGCCGCAACGGCCGCGATTCACGAGATCGACGCCACGCAACCCGTGGAAGATGTGCGGACGATGCAGGCGGTGGTGGACGAGACGCTGGCGTCGCAGCGATTCAGCACGATGCTGCTCGGCCTCTTTGCGGCGGTCGCGCTGGCGCTCGCGGCGGTCGGGATCTACAGCGTGTTGTCCTATATCGTTCGTGGACGCAGCCGCGAAATCGGCATTCGGACGGCGCTCGGCGCCAGGACCGGGGATGTCGTCCGCCTGGTGGTGTTCGAGGGGATGACGCCGGCGCTCATCGGGATCGCAGCGGGTGCCGCGGCCGCACTGGTGTCGGCAAGGGTTCTCGAGAAGCTCGTATTCGGCGTCAGCGCGTCGGATCCGCTGACCCTGGCAACCGTCGCCGGAACCCTGGCGCTCGTGGCCCTGCTCGCCAGCATGATCCCGGCCTATCGCGCGTCGCGAGTCGATCCGCTGGCGGTTCTGCGCGCGAATTGATTGCGCCCGCCGTCCGCCTCCGCCCGGAGTTTGCAATGTCGGGGTTACGGCGGACAGTTCGGCTGGCCCTGTCAACCGTCGCGGTTGCCAACCCCTCTCTCGACATATCCCGCCGCAGAAATTCGGGGGTAGCCTTAGTAAGTCCAGGAGCCCCCGCATGCCTGACAGAATCACTCGACGCACGTTTGCGCACTCCGCGAGTGCGGCGGCCATCGGCGCTGCATTCGGCCGTCAACGCAGCGCGACACCTTCCCGCGGCAGCACGCAGCGCGGCGTCGTACCGGACAGGGTTACCGGGTTTCCCAGGGGATTCCTCTGGGGCACAGCGACCGCCGCGTACCAAGTGGAGGGGGCGGCAAACGACGACGGCCGTCTGCCATCCGTGTGGGACGTCTTCTCGCACACCGCGGGAAAGACGGTGAACGGCGCCACCGGTGACGTGGCGAACAATCACTACCATCTTTATAAAGGCGACGTTCAGCTGATGAAGTCGCTGGGCGTCAAGGCGTATCGGTTCTCCATCGCGTGGCCGCGGGTCTATCCGGGAGGGGACGGCCAGCCGAACCCGAAGGGGCTCGATTTCTACAACCGTCTGATCGACGAACTGCTGGCCAACGGGATCCAGCCATTCGCGACGCTGTATCACTGGGACCTGCCGCAGACGCTGCAGGATCGCGGTGGCGGGTGGGAATCGCGCGAGACGTCGAAGGCGTTCGCGGAGTATGCGGGCTATGTCGCGAAACGGCTGACGGATCGCGTCAAGCAGATCTTCACGATCAACGAGTTCGGCGCGTTCGTCGAGCTCGGGTATCGCGTCGGGATTCACGCACCCGGGCTGAAGCTGCCACCGGCGCGCTTCAACCAGACCCGTCATCACGCGGTGCTCGGGCACGGGCTCGCCGTGCAGGCGATTCGCGCGAACGCCGCGCCCGGCACGCGAGTGGGAATCGCGGAGAACATGACGATCTGCGTTCCCGTGATCGAGTCGAAGGAGCACGTCGACGCGGCAATCCGCGCGACGCGGGAAGTGAACGCACCGTATATGACGGTGATCCAGGAGGGAAAGTACACGGACGCGTATCTGTCGAATGCGGGTGCGGACGCGCCGAAGTTCACGGCTGAGGATCTGAAAATCATCTCGAGCCCGCTCGATTTCGTGGGCATCAACATTTACACGCCGATGTACGTGCGCGCGGATTCGAACCGCCTCGGATTTACGTCGGTGCCAAACCCGCCTTCCTTTCCGCACATGCTCTCGCCGTGGCTGTTCGTCGGGCCGGAGGCGCTCTACTGGGGACCCCGGCACGTTGCGAACATCTGGAAGGTCAAGGAGATCTACATCACCGAAAACGGCTGCTCGTCCTCCGATAATCCCGCCGCGGACGGCCGGGTGTACGACACCGATCGCGTCATGTACCTTCGCAACTACCTGATGCAACTGCAGCGCGCGACGTCCGAGGGAGTACCGGTGCGGGGATATTTCGTGTGGAGCCTGATGGACAACTTCGAGTGGGCGGACGGCTACACGAACCGGTTCGGCATCCATTACGTCGACTACGCGACGCAGAAACGCACGCCGAAGCTGAGCGCTGACTTCTATCGCGAGGTGATCGCCCGAAACGCCGTCGTGTAGTCGTTCCGCATCCCGCATCCCGCATCCCCCGCCTTCGCCGCGAAGCGGCTTCGGCGGGGCCTCGCCGTAGCCGGCCCGATCGGAGCGCCGGCGGAGGCGGGCGGATCCCAATCTGATCCATCATCATTGGATGCGCACGGAGCGGATTCCCACCGCTGTGCTTCTGGTTGCGGCGCTGGCCGCCGGCGCCTGTGGCACCGCCGCCGCACCGCCACCCATCGTCCAACCCGGCGCGCCGGGTCAACCGACGCGGACCGTTACGGCGTCCGCCGCGGCAAAGGCGCCTTCGGTTACGGACGCCGACGTCAAGTTCATGCAGGGGATGATCCATCACCACGCGCAGGCGCTCGACATGACGGAACTGCTCAAGTCGCGGACGACGAGCGAGGACATGAAGAAGCTGGCGCATCGGATCGAGCTCTCGCAGGCGGACGAAATCAACATGATGCGGAAGTGGCTGGAGGCGCAGGGCCAGGACGCCCCAGGCGAACACGCGCATCACATGGCGGGCGCCCCGATGATGCCCGGCATGCTGACGGAAGAGCAGATGGATCGACTCGCGGCCGCCAAAGGTCCGGCGTTCGACCGCCTCTTTCTGGAATTCATGATTCAGCACCATGGCGGCGCATTGACGATGGTGAAGGATCTGTTCGCGACACCGGCCGCGGCGCAGGACTCCGACGTCTTCGCGTTTGCCTCGGATGTCGATGCGGACCAGCGGATCGAAATCGCGCGAATGAGTGCGATGTTGAAGGAGTTTCAGAAATGAGAGTTGCCGGACGGGTGTTCTCGGCTGCTGCGCTCGCCCTCGCGGCATCGTTCGCGGTCATCGGCGCGCAGGAGTCCTCGGACCCGCGCGTCGGGTTGAAGCCGGGACTGCGCGACGCCGCGCATGCGGCGCGGAACATGGAGCTGGTCGCGTCGTTGCCAAAGCCGCAGGGCTTCTTCGATCCAAAGCAGCCGGCGGGGGAGCCCACCGCGCCGGAACGTCCCGCCGGCGCCGACAGCACCGTGACCGGGCCGGCGTCGCCCACCAACCCGCGATCGAGCGCGCTGAACTTCGCCAATTCCGATCTGGCGTTCGGCGGCACGCTCTTGTTCCTCGGCAACTTCAACGGCTTCAACACGTTCGAGGTCGAGGATCCGAGAAAACCACGGCTCCTCGGTTCCGTCGTATGTCCCGGGGGCCAGGGAGACGTGTCGGTGCACGGAAACCTGCTGTTCATGTCCGTCGAACAGACGCGCGGGCGGATTGACTGCGGCACCGAGGGCGTTGAGCCAGCGGTGAGTTCCGAGCGGTTCCGCGGCATTCGGATCTTCGACATCACCGATCTGAAGAAGCCGAAGCAGATTGCCACGGTCCAGACCTGCCGCGGCTCGCATACCCACACCCTCGTGGTCGATCCAGACGACAAAGAGAACGTGTACCTCTACGGGTCCGGAACGAGTACCGTGCGCTCCGGCGAGGAGCTCGCGGGATGTTCCAACGTCGCGCCGACCGAAGACCCGGACACGTCGCTGTTCAGCATCGACGTGATCCAGGTGCCGCTTGCCGCCCCGGAGAAAGCACGCATCGTCAATCGCCCGCGCATTTTCGCCGATCCGCAGACGGGAGCGATCGCGGGTCTTGCCCGTGAGTCGAAGGCAACTCCGGACGCGCAGTCATCGAGTGAAACGAACCGGTGCCACGACATCACGGTATTTCCCCAGATTGGCCTTGCGGCCGGCGCGTGCGCAGGCAACGGGATCCTGCTCGATATCTCTGACCCGGTTCATCCGGTCCGGCTGGATGCCGTCGCCGACAAGAATTTTGCCTTCTGGCACTCCGCGACGTTCAACAACGACGGGACGAAGGTGATCTTCACCGACGAATGGGGCGGCGGGACGCGGCCGCGCTGCCGGGCCACCGATCCGAAGAACTGGGGCGCCGACGCCGTGTTCGACATCGTCGATCGCACGCTGCGCTTCCAGAGCTACTTCAAGCTGCCGGCCGCGCAGACCGATCAGGAGAACTGTGTGGCCCACAACGGATCGATCATCCCGGTTCCGGGCCGCGACATCATGGCGCAGGGGTGGTATCAGGGAGGCGTCTCGGTGTTCGATTTCACCGACTCGAGCCATCCCGTCGAGATTGCGTTCTTCGATCGCGGCCCGATCGACGCGCAGAAGCTCGTGACCGGTGGGTTCTGGTCGGCTTACTGGTACAACGGCTACCTGTACGGGTCCGAGATCGCGCGCGGGCTCGACGTGTTCAAGCTCACGCCGAGCGAATTCCTGACCAAGAACGAGCTCGACGCCGCGGCGCTGGTGCGCCTCAGCGAGTTCAACGCACAGCAGCAATCGCGCATCACCTGGCCGTCGAGCCTGGTCGTCGCGCGCGCGTATCTGGATCAGTTGAATCGCGGCAAAGCAATCACCGCGGCTCAAGGCGCCGCCGTCAAGAGCGCGATCGACAACGCCGATCGAAAGAATCCGTCGAAGGGAGCGATCGAGCAGCTGGCGGCGACCGCTGCGCAGCTCGAGGCCGACGGCGCAAATGCGCCCGGCCGCGATCAGCAAAGGATTAAAGCGCTAGTCGAGATTCTGAAGCACCACTGACTAGCGCGCCCGAGTCGCTTTCAGCGGGGCACCGGTGTTTCCCTTCAGTTCCATCGAGTCGCCGGTGACGCGGCCGCTGTACTCGGTGCCTCCGGCAACGAAGGTGAACAGCTCTCCCTGGAGCTTGCCGTTCACGATCGGCTGTGCCGTGCCGCCGGTGCTGATCGTGCCCGTGACCTGCTGAAATTCCTGCGTCAACTGCAGCTCGCCTTGCGGCAGCCGCCAGGTGCCCGCCACTTTCGCCGGCACGATCCAGAGATGCGCGGTGCACCACTGTGAGCAGTTCGG
>Ga0070670_100002379_pt1 | contig 15492 bp, 10 predicted proteins | sample KBSS63metaG_FD_64665 | JGI IMG/M metagenome (GOLD analysis project Ga0070670, IMG submission 64665) | Switchgrass rhizosphere microbial communities from Kellogg Biological Station, Michigan, USA - KBS S6-3 metaG | ecosystem: Host-associated > Plants > Roots > Rhizosphere > Soil ... | reverse complement strand
CGCTTCCTCCGGCGGCAGCTGCCGCGACCGCTCGGCGACGAGCGCGAAGTCGATCATCATGATCGCGTTCTTCTTGACGATGCCGATGAGGAGCACCAGGCCGATGAGGGCGATGATCGTGAAGTCGGTGCCGGTGATCAGCAGCGCCAGCGTGGCGCCGACCCCCGCGGACGGGAGTGTCGACAGGATCGTCAATGGGTGTACGAGGCTTTCGTACAGGATGCCGAGCACGATGTAGACGGCCACCAGTGCCGCCAGGATCAGCCATGGCTGATTGGCCAGCGACTCCTGGAAGACTTGCGCCGTCCCCTGGAAACCGCCGTGAATCGTCGTCGGCATGCCGATGTCGCGCGCGGCTCGTTCGATGGCGATCACGGCATCGCCGAGCGACACGCCGGGCAGCAGGTTGAACGACAGCGTGATCGCGGGAAACTGCCCCTGATGGTTGACTGCCAGCGGCGCAATGGTGCGCGAAAACTTGGCCACGGAAGAGAGCGGCACGAGCTGACCCGAACCGCTGGCGACGTAGATCGCGTCCAGTGTGTCCGGATGCTGCCAGTATTGCGGCGCCACTTCCATGACGACGCGGTACTGATTCATGCCGGCGTACATCGTCGAGACCTGCCGCTGGCCGAACGCGTCGTAGAGCGCCTGGTCGACGGCGCCGGCCGTGATGCCGAGCCTTGACGCGGTGTCGCGATCGATGACCACGCTGGCCTGCAGGCCTGCCGTCTGCTGATCGGCGTTGACGTCGGCGATGACGCGCTCTTTCTGGAGCCGTGCGGTGAGCAGCGGTCCCCAGTGATTCAGATCGTCGATGTTCTCGCCCTGCAGGGTGTACTGGTACTGCGCGTTCGAACCACGTCCGCCGACACGGATATCCTGCGCCGCCTGCATGAAGACGCCGGCGCGCGGATCGTGCGCGAACTTCGGCCGGAGCCGAGCGATGACCTGCTCCGCCGTGACCTTCCGCTCGGCCAGCGGTTTCAGCGCGATGAACATGCGGGCCGAGTTGGTCGATCCGCCGCCGCCGGTGAACGCGACGACCGATTCGATGCCCGGATCGGCGCCGATGATGGCGGCATCGTCTGCCAGGATCTGCCGCATCGCCTGGAACGACGTGCTCTGCGAGGCCTGGATGCCGGCGAACATCATGCCGTTGTCCTGCTGCGGGAAGAAGCCCTTCGGGACGATCGTGAAGAGGTACCAGTTGAGCCCGATCGTCACGAGCAGGATCGCCAGCGTGACAATCCAGTGTCGGAGTGCCCAGCCCAGGCTCCGGTCATAACCCCTGAGGAGGCCCTCGAAGGCATGCTCCGTCCAGGAGTAGGCCCGGCCGTGACGCCGGCCCTTCTCGCTGTGCAGCAGCCGGGCGCAGAGCATCGGCGTCGTCGTAAGCGAAACGACCAGCGAAATGGCGACGGCGACCGACAGCGACACGGCGAACTCGCGGAACAGCCGGCCGACGATGCCGCCCATGAAGAGCAGGGGGATGAAGACGGCGATCAGCGAGAGGCTCATCGAGAGCACCGTGAAGCTGATCTCGCGTGAGCCCTGCAGCGTCGCCTCGAGCGGCCCCATTCCGTCGTCGAGGTGGCGCATGATGTTCTCCAGCACCACGATCGCATCGTCCACGACAAAGCCGGTGGAGATGGTGAGCGCCATCAGCGACAGGTTGTCGAGGCTGTAGCCGAGGAACCACATCACGCCAAACGTGCCGAGCAGCGACAAGGGCACCGCGACGCCAGGGATGAACGTCGTCCAGCCGCTGCGGAGAAACGCAAAGACGACGAGGATGACGAGCACGATCGCGATGGCGAGCGTGCGCTCGACGTCGTGCACCGAGGCGCGGATGGTGGTCGTGCGATCGACCGCGACCTTCATGTCCACGCCTGCCGGCAGGAGCGCCTTGAAACGCGGCAGCTCCGCACGGACACGGTCCACGGTCTCGATCACGTTGGCGTTCGGCTCCGTCATCACGAACACGAGCACGCCGGGCTTGCCGTTGGCCAGACCGCCGACGCGGACGTTCTCGACCGAGTCGGACACCTCGCCGAGGTCCGCAAGCCGCACGATCGCGCCGTTGCGCGCCGCGACGATGAGCGGCATGTAGTTGACGGCCTGGAACAACTGGTCGTCCGTGTAGACCTCCCAGCTCGTGCGCTCGTCGGCGAGCTGTCCCTTCGGCCGGTTCGCGTTCGCCTGCGAGAGCACGGTGCGCACCTGCTCGAGCGATATGCCGTACTTGTTCAGCACCGTCGGGTTCAGCTCGACGCGAACCGCCGGCAGCGCGCCGCCGCCCACGTTGACCTGGCCCACGCCGCGCACCTGCGCCAGATTCTGCGCGAGCACGGTCGACGTGATGTCGTAGATCTGGCTGCGCGGTATCGTGTCGGACGTGAGCGCGATGATGAGAGCGGGCGAGTCAGCCGGGTTGACCTTCCGGTAATTCGGGTTGCTTGGCAGGTTCGCCGGAAGCTGCCCGCGCGCGGCGTTGATGGCGGCCTGGACGTCACGAGCGGCGGCGTCGACGTCGCGCGAGAGCTCGAATTGCAGCGTCACGTTCGTCGATCCGAGGCCGCTCGACGAGGTCATCTCGGTAACGCCGGCGATCCGCCCGAACTGGCGCTCGAGCGGCGTCGCGACGGCCGAAGCCATCGTCTCGGGGCTCGCGCCAGGCAGGTTGGCGTTCACCTGGATGGTCGGGAACGCCACCTGCGGCAGCGGCGCGACGCGGAGCTGCGAAAAGGCCAGGCCTCCGGCAATCGCCAGCGCCGCCGTGAGCAGCGTCGTCGCGACGGGACGCCGGATGAAGGGCTCGGAGATGTTCACGCGTGCCCTTCTGCCGGCCTGGCGCCCGATGCCGCGGCCTGCTCACGGAATCCCCAGCGCGCGGCGAGGCGGTCGAATGCCAGGTAGATCACCGGCGTCGTGTAAAGGGTGAGCAGCTGGCTGAGGATCAGGCCGCCGACGATCGAGATGCCCAGCGGACGCCGCAGCTCGGCGCCCATGCCCGAGGCGAGCGCGAGCGGCAGGCCGCCGAGCAGCGCCGCCATCGTCGTCATCATGATGGGACGGAAGCGAAGCAGCGAGGCCTGATAGATCGCCTCCTCGGGCGGCTTGCCCTGCTCGCGCTGCGCTTCGAGCGCGAAGTCGATCATCATGATGGCGTTCTTCTTCACGATGCCGATGAGGAGCACGATGCCGATGAGCGCGACGATGCCCAGGTCGTGCCCGGTCGCCACGAGCGCGAGGATCGCGCCGATGCCGGCCGACGGCAGCGTCGAGAGAATCGTGAGCGGGTGGATGAAGCTCTCGTAGAGGACGCCCAGCACGATGTAGACGGTGACGATCGCCGCGAGGATCAGCCAGCCCTCATTTGCCAGCGACGCCTGGAACGCCTGCGCCGTCCCCTGGAATCCTGCACGGAAACTCGGAGGCAGCCCGATGCGCGTCGTCGCGTCCTCGACCGTGCGCACAGCTTCGCCCAGCGAGACGCCGGGCGAGAGGTTGAAGGACAGCGTCACCGACGGGAACTGCGCCTGGTGGTTGATCGTCAGCGGCGCGTTGGTGGTCGAGACCTTCGTCAAGGCCAACAGCGGCACCTGGCGGTTGTCGGAGGTGGTGATGTAGAGGTCGGCGAGCGCGTCCGGCCCGACCCGATAGCGCGGCTGCAGTTCGAGGATGACGTGGTACTGGTTCAACTGCGTGAAGATCGTCGAGACCTGCCGCTGGCCGAAGGCGCTGTAGAGCGTGTCGTCCACGTTCTGCGCGGTGATGCCGAAGCGTGAGGCCGTGTCGCGATCGATCGCCAGGTGCGCCCGCAGCCCGCCGTTCTGCTGGTCGGTGGCGACGTCCTGCAGCGCCGGCGCGTGCCGCAGCTCCGCGAGCAGCCGCGTCGACCACTGATCGAGCTGCTCCGGATCGGGATGTTCGAGGCTGTACTGGTACTGCGTGCGGCTGACGCGATCCTCGACCGAGAGGTCCTGTACCGCCTGCATATAGAGCGCGATGCCGGAGAGGTCGGCGACCTTCCGCTGCAGCCGCCGGATGATCGTGCTGACGTCGGTGCGGCGCTCGGCGAGCGGCTTCAGGTTGATCTGCACGCGCCCGCTGTTCGGCGTGACGTTCGTGCCGTCGACGCCGATGAACGACGAGATGCTCTCGACGGCCGGATCCTGGAGCAGGATCCGGACCAGCGCCTGCTGCCGTTCGGCCAGGCCCTGGAACGACACGGTCTGCGGCGCCTCGGTGACGCCGAGAATCACGCCCGTGTCCTGCACCGGGAAGAAGCCCTTCGGCACCACGTAGAAGAGGTACACCGTCGCGACGAGCGTGGCCACGAACACCAGCAGCGTCGCGCGCTGTCGCGCGAGCACCCACGTCAGCGTCCGGCCGTAGAGCGCGATGAAGCGGTCGAACCCGGACTCCAGCGCCCGCGCCAGCCGGCCCTCCTGCTCCTTCGGCGTGTGCCGCAGGATCCGCGCGCACATCATCGGCGTCAGCGTCAGCGACACGACGGCCGACACGAGGATCGTCACGCTGAGCGTGATCGCGAACTCCCTGAACAGCCGGCCGACGATGTCGCCCATGAAGAGCAGCGGAATCAGCACGGCGATGAGCGAGACGGTCAGCGACACGATCGTGAAGCCAATCTGCGCGGCGCCCTTGAGCGCCGCCTGCAGAGGCTTTTCGCCTTCTTCCACGTAGCGCGCGATGTTCTCGATCATCACGATCGCGTCGTCGACAACGAAGCCGGTCGAGATGGTGAGCGCCATCAGCGTCAGGTTGTTCAGGCTGAACCCGAGCATGTACATCACGCCGAACGTGCCGACGAGCGACAGCGGCACCGCGACGGCGGGAATCAGCGTGGTCGTCAGCGTGCGCAGGAAGAGGAAGATGACCATCACGACCAGCGCGATGGTCAGCAGCAGCTCGAACTGCACGTCGTCGATCGACGCGCGGATGGTCGTCGTCCGGTCGGTCAGCGTCCGGACCTTCACCGCGGGCGGCAGCGTGGCCGTGAGCTGCGGCAGCAGCGACGTGATGCGATCGACGACCGCGATGGTGTTGGCGCCCGGCTGCCGCTGGACGTTCACGATCACCGCCGGCGTCTGGTCCATCCACGCCGCCTGGTGCGCGTCTTCCACGCCATCGACGACGTCGGCGACGTCGGAGATGCGGACAGGTCCGCCGTCCTTGTACGCGATGATGAGCGGCTTGTAGGCGTCGCCCGACGTGAGCTGATCGTTGGCGCCGATGGTGTAGGCCTGGCGCGGCCCGTCGAACGTGCCTTTCGCCTGGTTCGCGTTGGCGTTGGCGATGGTCTGCTGGAGCTGCGACAGGCCGATCCCGTACGCGGCGAGCGCCGTCGGGTTCGCCTGCACGCGCACGGCCGGCTTCTGGCCCCCGCTGATCGACACCAGCCCGACGCCCGGCAGCTGCGAGATCTTCGGCGCCAGCCGTGTGTCGGCCAGCGACTGGACCTGCGAGAGCGGCAGCGTCTCGGAGGTGAGCGCGAGCGTGAGCACGGGCGCGTCCGCAGGGTTCACCTTGCTGTACACCGGCGGGTTCGGCAGATCGCGCGGGAGGAACGTGCCGCTCGCGTTCACCGCGGCCTGTACTTCCTGCTCGGCGACGTCGATGTTGAGGGCGAGATCGAACTGCAGCGTGATGACCGAGCTCCCGAAGGAGCTCGTCGAGGTCATCTGCTTGAGGCCCGGCATCTGGCCGAATTGCCGCTCGAGCGGCGCCGTGACGGAGCTGGCCATCACGTCCGGTCCGGCCCCCGGATAGAACGTCGCGACCTGGATGGTGGGGTAGTCCACTTCCGGCAGCGCCGACACGGGCAGCTGCTGGTACGCGACGGCGCCCGCCAGCAGGATGGCCGCCATGAAGAGCGAGGTGGCGACCGGCCGGAGGATGAACGGACGGGACAGGCTCATTGCGTCGGGGGCCGGTGGGTTCCGCGGCCCTGGCCCTGCTCCCGCCCGCGGCCCTGGCCTCGTTGGCCGGCGTCGCCGCCCGCGGCGCCTGGCGTGCGAATCTCGATCGGGCTGCCGTCGCGCAGCCGATCCGTGCTGTCGGTGACCACCTGCTCGCCGGAATCGAGCCCGCTGAGGATGACGGCGCGGTCACCATCCACGAGTCCTACCGTCACGGGCCGGACTGCCGCTTTACCGTCCCTGATCGTGTAGACGAACGTGCTCTGCGGCCCGTGCTGCACCGCCACGGCGGGAACCACGACCTGGTTGCGCTTGGTGTCCGCCAGCATCTGGATATTCACGAACTGCGCCGGAAACAGGAGGTGGTCCTTGTTGTCGAAGATCGCCTTGATGCGCACGGTGCCGGTAGAGGCGTCGATCTGGTTGTCGAGGGTCAGCACCTTGCCCGCGGCCAGGTGCGTCAGCCCGGTTCGATCGAACACGTCGACCGGCAGATCCACCTTGTCGCGGATCTTCGGCAGCACCAGCCGGAGGGTGTCTTCAGGCACGGTGAAGAGCACGGCAATCGGCTCCACTTCGGTGATCACGACGAGCCCGGTCTGGCTCGACGCCGAGACGATGTTGCCGACGTCCACCAGGCGGAGGCCGACGCGCCCGTTGATGGGCGCCGTGACGCGCGTGTAGATGAGATTCAGCTTCGCGCTGTCGACGGTCGCGCGATCGACCTTCAGCGAGCCTTCGAGCTGTGCAACCGCTGCGGCCTGATCGTCGACATTCGAGCGCGCGATCGAGTCCTCCGAGAGCAGCAGTTGATAGCGCGCCAGCTGTGTCTTCGCGTTGGCGAGCATCGACTCGTCGCGCGCAAGCTGCCCCTCGGCCTGTTCGAGCTGCACCTGGAAGGGCCGCGGATCGATCACGGCGAGCAGATCGCCCTTGCGAACGAACTGGCCTTCCTGGAAGCCCACCTGCATCAACTGGCCGTCCACGCGCGGGCGGACGGTCACCGTGTTGAGCGGGGTGACCGATCCCAGCGCGCTGATGCGGACGGGGACGTCCTGCCGCGACGCGGCAGCCACGCCGACCGGCACGTTCTGGTTCTGTGGCCGCCGGCCGGACGCGCTTGCCGCCGTTTGCGACGTGCGGGTGCGTTGGTAAATCACCGCGCTCACGACGACGGCCGCGAGCACGAGCAGGACAAACGGCCAGCGGCGTCGAGTGTGGCGAACTGCCGCACGGTCTTCGGGCGGATCGGCCACTCGACTACGGGTTAGCGCCGGGGCGTTAGCGTCTGGGGGCATCGATGGTATTCCGCCGCAATACGGTTGCCAGGGACTCTGTACAGACTATCGCCACTCCCTCCCGGGAGAACGTAACGGTGTGTGAAGTAGAGTGTCAGGGGGACGGCCCCCCGTACCCCTCGTGAGGGGGACAGTCCCCCTTATACGCCCAAATCGAGCGAGGAGTCCCCATGCCAACCCGACGAGCCGTCCTGTCCACACTAGCCACCGGCATTGGCGCCCTGGCATTGAGGCCGCTTCAGGCTGCCCACCTCGGCCAGGAGATCACCTCGCCCCTTGGCGGCCCCATCGGCCTCCAGCTCTGGAGCCTCCGGGCGCAATTGCCAAAGGATCTGCCCGGCACGCTGGCGAAGGTTCGTGCGATGGGCTTCCGGGAGGTGGAGGCGGCCGGCCTGTACAAGCACACGCTCGCGGAGTTTCGCGCCGCGCTCGACCAGGCGGGTCTCCGATGCCAGTCCGCGCACGCGGGGTTTGGCGAGCTGCGCGACGCGCCGGCGAGCGCCTTCGACCAGACGAAAGGCTTCGGCGCGACGTGGGTCGTCTGTCCCTGGATCGATCACAAGGGCGATATGTTTACGCGCGAAAATGCGTTACAGGCCGCTGAAGTCTTCAACCGCGTCGGCAAGGCCGCGGAGGACGCGGGCCTGAAGTTTGCCTATCACTGCCATGGGTACGAGTTCGTGCCATCGACCGAGGGCACTCTCTTCGACACGCTGGCAGGCGCGACGGACCCCGCGCGCGTCTCCTTCCAGATCGACGTGCTGCACGCGTACCTCGGCGGCGCGGACCCGGCCGCGCTCATCACGAAATACGCGCCGCGCGTGAAGTCGCTCCACCTCAAGGACCTCGTGAAGGGCTTCGTCGTGAAGGCGGGCACCGCGATCGCGCCGGCGTCGAGCGATGTGCCGGTGGGCACCGGTCAGGTCGACATGAAGGCGGCGCTTGCCGCGGCAGTGAAGGCCGGCGTTTCGTTGTTCTACGTCGAGGACGAGAGCCCGGACCCGCTGGGCCACATCCCCGAGAGCCTCAAATACCTGCAGGGCGTCAAGCTCTGACGCGCGCGAACGCGCCGCCGTACGTCATTCGCCGCCACACCCACTCGGCGGGGCCGTAGCGGTGCCGCGCGCCCCACAGCCCGCTCACCACACGCTGCACCGCGAAGATGGCGAGGCCGATCGGCAGGCACGTCCAGACCGGCAGCGTCAGCGCGAGGCCGAAGCCTGGCGAGTTGAGCAGCAGCACGATGCAGGCCGTCTGGAACAGGTAGTTCGACAGCGCGAGCCGTCCGACCGGCTCGAAGTGAGTGAGCACGGCGCGACCCCGCCCGATCCACAACAGCAGGAACGCGGCGATGTAGCCGATCGCGAGGAGGTGTGTGCCCACGCAGTAGATAGCCGCATACGCGACGCCGGACGCGCTTGCCTCGTAGTACATCCCGCGATGGTCGGCCCATCCGAGCAGCCCCGCCGCCACCAGCCCCAGGGGCAGTCCGATGAGAGCGAGCCGCGCGAGCAGCGGCCGCTGCAGTTCGATCGCCGTGTGCAGCATCCGGCGACCAGTCCAGAGCCCCAGCAGGAACATGCCCATCACCTTCGCGGGCCGCAAGGAGATGATGAGGTCGTACCAGCGGAACAGCAGCGCGAAGGCGTTGGTCGCGAGGTACTCGAACACCGTGCCTCGCGTCATTCGACGGGCGATCTCCGCCAGGTCGAACGGCAGCGGCCGGTCGTTCGTCGCGGCGTGACCGCTGACGAGCGCAAGGGCCGCGTAGACGGCAACGGGCGCCACCAGGAATCCGAAGGCCCACCACAGGACCGTGCGATCGCTGCGGGTGCGGAAGGGGAGGAGCACGAACCCGCAGAGCGCGTAGAGGGTCAGGATGTCGCCGAGCCAGATGAACGCGTGCACGACGCCGATGAGCAGCAACGCCGCCAGCCGTCGGCGGAAAAACGCGCCGAACTCGCCGCCCCGCTCCGCCGCGCGCATCATCTGGATCGAGAAGCCGAGGCCGAAGAGGAAGGAGAAGATCGAATAGAACTTGCCCTGAATCAGCGCGCTCTCGAAGAACTCGAACGGCACGTTGAGCGAGGCGAGCGGCCCGAGGTCGTGTCCCTTGCCAGGGAGCAGGAACCGCAGCATGGACGATTCGAGGTTGGCGACGATGATGCCGAGGAGAGCGAAGCCGCGGAGCGCGTCGATCCAGCTGACGCGCTCGGTGGCCGCGACTGGAGCAGCAACGGCTGGCATGCGGTCGTGAGGCGACAGTATGTCACGACCGCAGAGGCCTGAAGTTCACTCTAGTTGAAGTACCGCACCCAGCCCACGACTGAGAGGACCAAGCCAAGTACGGCGATCAGAAACAGCAGACGAAGGTTCATCCGATCCGGCGCGATGGTGCTCATGACGTCCCCCTTCAACCCGCCTCAACCAGTCCCAACGTCTCGCAACGTCTCCCAAACGTCACCCAACGTCACCCAACGTCACCCAACGTCACCCAACGTCACCCAACGTCACTCCACCTTTTCCCCGTCCTTCTCATCGCCGCCGACCAGCCGCTCCTGGTTGAGCGCGGCCGCGCCGAGCATGCCGCCCATGCCCATCGACTCCACGGCGCTGCTGGGGATGAGCATCAAGGCGCCCTTCTCCTTCAATCCTTCGTAGAGCATGTTCATGGCGCGCAGGTGGAGCGCGGTCGGGTTGTTGTGGTACGACTTGGCGGCTTCCTGGAACGAATGCGCGATCTCCATCTCGGCCTGGCCCAGGATCACGCGCGCGGCCTTCTCGCGCGACGCCTGCGCCTCGCGCGACATCGCGTCCTGCAGCGCCACGGGGATGACCACGTCGCGCATCTCGACCGAAGACACCGTGACGCCCCACGGATTGCTGCGCTGGTCGATCAAGTGCTGCAACTCGGCCTCGATCTGCTCGCGGCCCCGGAGCAGGTCGGCCAGTGCCGTGCGGCCGATGATGTCGCGCAGCGCCGTCTGCGCCGCCCAGCTCACCGCCTGCGCGTAGTCCTGCACTTCGAGCGCCGCCTTCTGCGCGTCGTGCACCATCCAGAACAGCACCGCGTCCACGTTCACCGGCACCGTGTCGGAGGTGAGCGTCTGTTCGGCCGCGAAGCTGGTGGTGATGGTGCGCTGGTCGATCCACGACGACACGCGGTCGATGAACGGCACGATCCAGAACAGCCCTGGCCCGCGCAGCCCGATGAACCGTCCGAGCCGCAGGACGACGGCGCGCTCCCACTGTTTCGCGACGCGGGCCGCCTGCATCAGGATCACGCCGATCACCGTCATCGCGATCACCGGAATCGGGTTCCCGGCGGCGACCGTGCCGACGAGCCCCAGGGCGATCGATCCGAGCAGGATCAGGGCCGCGATCACGTTCAGCCGCCCGACGGAAACGGCCTCCGAGCGGCCACCGGTGATGAGAGGGGACATTTACGCTTCTCCTTTTCGCCCGTCGCGAGGCTCGGGGCGTTGCGCGCTCAGGGCACCGACCACATCGTCCAGAGTGAACCCGGCTGCGTCGGCGTCGGCCAGCATGCGGGTGACGAAGGCCCGCAGGCGGCGATCGTGCTCGCGCGGTGGATGCGCCCGCGTGGCGCCGGCAGTGACAAACGATCCGACGCCGCGCCTGGTCTCGATGACGCCGGCGCGCTCCAGCTCGGCATAGACGCGGGCCACGGTGTTGGCGTTGATCCGGAGATCGACGGCGAGCTGGCGGACCGTCGGCAGTTGATCGCCCGGCCGTACGCGGCTGGTGGCAATCGCGGCGCGGAGCCCGCGTTCGAGCTGCGCGTAGATGGGCGTGGGGTCGCGTGGGTCGACGGAGAGCAGCGCCACTTCAACTATTATACTAATTAATTAGTACAACTCTTGTCAAGCCGGCCGGCCGCTGAAAGGCAGCCCGACGGCCCTGTACAAAAGCGCACAGCGCCTCCAGCCAGGACGAGATAACCTCATCGCCAGCCAAAGGAAATCAATATGTCGATACTTGCTTGGATCGTTCTGGGACTCATCGCCGGGTTCATTGGCAGCAAGCTTGTCAACAAGACCGGCGAGGGGATCGTGCTCGACATCGTCCTGGGAATCGTCGGGGCGGTGGTCGGCGGCTACCTGTTCAACATGATGGGCTCCGCCGGCGTGACGGGCCTCAACATCTACAGCCTGTTCGTGGCGGTGGTCGGCGCGGTGGTCGTGCTGGTCGCGTATCACGCCGTCCGTCGCGTGGCGTGATCGTCTTCGTGTCAGTACTGTCGCTGGTTCCGTTCGCGACGCTCGCCCTCGGGCTCACGATCAGCCCGATGCCGCAAGACGACGGGCATCGAGGCCGCGGCGACGCGACCAGGTATGCCTCCATGGATCGCAACCACGACGGCGTCATCACGCGCGACGAATGGCACGGGAGCGATCAGTCGTTCCGTGTCCACGACTGGAATGGTGACGGCGTGCTCTCCGGCGAGGAGCTGCGGCCGGGCGCGCATCGGCCCGGCCGACCTTCCGGGCAGGACGACTACACAGGCCCGGACACCTATCGGTTCAGTGACTGGACCGAGTCGGGGTTTCGCGGTCTCGATCGCAGTCGCGATGGCCGGCTCTCGCGCCAGGAGTGGTACTACGATGCAGAGACATTCACGCGCATGGACGCCAACCGCGACGGGTTCGTCAGCTTGCGCGAGTTCCTGGGCACGACAGACGACGACCGTGAAGATCGGTTCGACGACCTCGATGCGAACGGTGACGGGCACGTAACCTGGGCCGAGTGGCACGGCGGCCGTGAGGCGTTTGCCTGGCTGGACAGAAACGGCGACGGCGTGCTCACGCGCGCGGAGATCATTGGCAGCCAGTCACCGCAGGCGCCCGATACGTTCGCGACTCTGGACGTCAACCGCGATGGCCGATTGTCGCGCGACGAGTGGCAATGGTCCCAGGGCAGCTTCGCCAATCGCGACCGCAACGGCGATGGCGTGGTCACGCGAGCCGAGTTTGCGGATCGGACTGCCGCGTCGAGTGGCCAACAATCGGCGGCGTATCGCGCCGGCTTTGACCGGGGCACGTCCGAGGGCCGGCAGGCCGGCCGCGAGGACAAGACGCGACGCAACGCGTGGGACCTCGAAGGCCAGCGCGAGTTGGAGCAGGCCGATTCCGGCTACACGACTCAGGTCGGTTCGCGGAGCGACTACCAGGCGGGGTACCGCGACGGATTCCGCCGTGCCTATGCCGAGGGTTTCGGCCCGCACTGAGCGGCAAAGCCTCGACGGAGAGTACGACTCGGTCATCGATTCTTGCACTTCACCCTAGGAGCAGACATGAGACTACGAACGATCGGATTGACGCTGGCACTGTGCGTTGTTGCAGTCGCCGCAACTTTCGCCTCCGACCCGAATCTGGGTACTTGGAAGCTGAACGAGGCCAAATCGAAGATCGCGGCCGGGATTGGCAAGAACGACACCGTCGTCTACGAGGCCATGAGTGACAGCGTCAAGGTCAGCATCGACGGTACCGGTGCCGACGGCAAGGCGCTTCACACGGAATGGACGGGGAAGTTCGACGGCAAGGAGTACGCGGTCACTGGCGACCCGACATCGGACATGCGGTCCTACACGCGAGTGGACGACAACACGCTGGCGTTCGCGGCGCAGAAGGCCGGCAAGCCCACGCTCAGCGGCCGCATTGTCGTCTCGGCCGATGGCAAGACCCGCACCGTGACTACCGATAGCAAGGACGAAAAGGGTGTGAAGCTCACCAACACGGGCGTGTACGACAAGCAGTAGCTCAACGTGATGCCCTTCCGCCCGGTTCCGGGCGAAAGGGCATCAGGCTACTGTTTCAGGCGAGCGCGAAGCCTGGAGCCCGGAGCCTGAAGTCCGGACCCCGTAGCTGTCTGCGGTCCCCACCGACTCGGCCGTCCGTCTGACAATCGCGTCGACCACGCGGCTGGCATCCCTGCCGACGCCGTGAATCATCGTGGACGAAAGCGCGTACAGGAAATGCAGGCCGACGAAGTAGAGGCCCGGTTCGCTTGCGACCAGCCCGCGCTCGTGCCGCGGCTCGCCGTCCTCGTCGAGCACCGGCAGATCGATCCAGTCGAAACCGGCGTGATACCCGGTGCACCAGATCACGTTGGCGACATCGCTCATCACGCGGCCGTCCGTGAGGACAGGCCAACCATCCTTCACGCCGGCCACTCGGGCCACGCGCTCGACACCTGCCGTCCTGAGGTTGCTTCGCCTGGTCCGAATGAGCGGACCGCCTCGCGACAGGACGCCCGGCCGGACCTTTCGGCCGAGGGGCGTGTTCACGGTCAGGATGCGATGGAACAGCACTCTCAGGACGAACGGCGCGAGCAGATGCTGGCCGACCCAGCTACTGATGCGGAAGGGCACCTCGCCGACGTCGCGGCCGGACATCCACGTGCGATGTGTCCGTGCGACCTCGATGGCGATTTCCGCTCCTGAATTGCCTGCGCCGACCAGCAGCACGCCACCTTCGCGCAGTTGCGCGGGATTTCGGTACGCACTCGAATGGAGCTGCACGATCGATGGATCCAATTCCTTCGCGAGGCGGGGAATTCTCGATGCCTGGTACGTTGCCATCGCGACGACGACCTGATCGGCGGCAATCGAGCCGCTGTCGGTGTCCACGATGAAGGTGCCGTCGCGCTTCGACAGCTTCGTGACACGAGTGCGAGCTCTGACTGGAAGCGAGAAGTGCGCGGCGTACGACTCGAGGTAGTCGGCCATTTCATCCTTCGTCGGAAAGACGTCGGGCGCCGCAGGGAACGGCCAGCCGTCGAGGCCGTTGAACCGCGCAGGCGTGAAGAGCCGCAGCGAATCCCAGCGGTGACGCCAGGAGTCCCCGACGCGCGCGTTGGCGTCGAGAATCACGAAAGGCAGCCCCCGCCGCGCCAGGTGGTAGCCGACCGAAAGCCCTGACTGACCGCCGCCGATGATGACGGTGTGAATGCGTTCAAGTTCGCGTCGGCCTTCCATGACTACGCCTCCGTGAGTGATGTGCGATGGAACTCATCGTAGGGGATTGGCCAGCCGGCCGCATCGGCCGAACGTCGCAGGCGCGCGAAGGTCGGCGCATGGGTATTTCTACCCACGCCATGAGCCTGTAGCCAGAAGCCTGGAGCCTGCCTTCATACGATCCGATGCTGGAACGCGTATGCCGTAGCGGCGGCCCGGCTCGGCAGGTCCAGCTTGGTGAAGATGTTGCTGAGGTGCCGGGCGACGGTCTTCTCGCTGATGCGCAGTTCGCCGGCGATGGCCCGGTTGGTTCGCCCGCTGGCCACCAGCCGCAACACTTCGATCTCGCGCGACGTCAGGCTGTCGCTCCGACGGGGAACAGGCGCGGCCAGCAGTCCGTCCACAGCGGCCAGGTCCGGCGACGCACCGAGCTGGCGGAACACCCGGCGAGCCGCTTCGAGCTCGAGGCGGCCGCTGTCGCCGTCCCCCATCTGGCGGCACGCCAGCCCGAGGAGCACGTTGACCCGCGCCGCCTCGTAGGGCGCTTCGATCTCGTGAAGATGCTCGCAGGCGCTGCGCAGTTCCGAGAGCGCCGCTTTCGAATCGCCCTCGGCCATCAGCACGGCGCCCATCGCCCTCGCGGCGATGGCACGGATGTACGGCGTCCCCAGGACCGACGCGATCGTCTGCAGCTCCTCGGCGGCGCGACGCGCCTCGGCCTTGAGACCGCCCTCGAGCAGGATTTCCACGGCTGGTCCGAGGAGTCGGGACCGGGCACGGCGATCGCGTGCCTCGTCGAGGACCCTGCAGATAGCCGCCGTTGCGTCGTCACCACGACCCTGCGCGAGCCGCAGCAGGGCCATGCCTGGATGTGGCGAGCGGCCGGCATCGGTTGCCAGGCGGTACGCCTCCTCGGCTTTGGCGAACTCCCCGCGCAGTCGATGGACCTCCGCGAGCTGGTAGTAGGCGGCCCCCGCCGGCCCGCGGCGCGTCGGCTGCGTGAGTTGATCGCAGGCGTGCCTGGCCTCGTCCTCCGCATCCGGCCAAAGGCCTCGCAGCAGCTTGATCTCGGCGCGCCGAACGAGACACTCCCCGCGATACGCCACCAGGTCGGGCTGGGCCTCGCACCAGTGGCCGAGCGCCTCGGTCCATTCCTGCACGCGGCGCATGTCGAACAACTCGAAGCAGGCTTCGACGACGCTGCAGTAGATTGTGCCGACGATGATGGGCGAGAGCTCGCCCGAGGTGACGGCAACCATCACCTCGTCCATCA
>Ga0070670_100002378_pt1 | contig 15493 bp, 11 predicted proteins | sample KBSS63metaG_FD_64665 | JGI IMG/M metagenome (GOLD analysis project Ga0070670, IMG submission 64665) | Switchgrass rhizosphere microbial communities from Kellogg Biological Station, Michigan, USA - KBS S6-3 metaG | ecosystem: Host-associated > Plants > Roots > Rhizosphere > Soil ... | reverse complement strand
TCGTGGTTTGTATTTTTTTGAAGGATAACGAACTACGGAGCCGCACGAAAGTTAAACGAAATCACACAAACCAGCTCAGACGCTAGTCCCGGGGGCGGCTTGGGGCGCCCGTTTCAATTCAAACTCCGGCGTCACTTCACCCACCACGTCACCGCGGCGATTGAGCACCGGATAGAACGCATATCGGGAAACTGCTTCGAGCGCTTCATCGGTAAGCACGCCGAGTTGTCGCAGCGACTCAATCACAACTGTCGGTCGCGCGCGGCGGTCATCGCCGTCTTCAATCTTCAGTGCCAGTCCCAGCCCACGCGGCCAATCATCGCAGGGCAGAATGCCGACTGTGTAGACGCCTTCCGCACCCACCTTCGACACCAAACGGCCTTTCGCAGCGCGCATCATTTCGGTATCGAGACGCTCTGACGTTCCGCCGATCAGCTCAGGATATTCCGTCATGGCTGCAACTATACGTGTGCAAGCCTTGCGTATGTCGTCAGCAAAATCCGGCGGTGGCGCGATCAGCCGTGCGTACATCAGGGCCATTGCTTTTACGGTGATACCAAACACCGGAACGCCGCAGCCGTCCGTCCCGATAGCGATGTCTTCCACGGGAATGCCACAAAATTGCGAGACGATATTGCCAATCGCGAGCTGCACTGGATTGCTCGGCTCGTCGTAGGTTTCGGTTGGGGCACCGAGATGCAGCGCAAGCGCAAGCATGCCGGCGTGTTTTCCGGAACAATTGTTTTGCAGCACGTTTGGCTGTTCGCCTCTTTCGCGAAGTTCGCGAGCGACCTCAGCGCTGTAGGGTTCGTGGACGCCACACTTCAACGCTTCCGGACCGAGCCCAATTTTCGCAAGCATCGAGGCGGCCAGTTCAGTGTGAATCGGTTCGCCGTTGTGCGAAGCACAGGCGAGTGCAATTTCTTTTTCAGTAAAGCCAAAGCGATCAGCGGCGCCGGATGCAATCAGGGGGATGGCCTGGTGCGGCTTGGCCGAAGAGCGCAGGTAGGTGACGGTTTCCGGCGCGCCGAGGTGAGCGACGATCGTGCCGTCGGATTCAACGGCCACGACATGACCGCGATGCCGCGATTCGGTGATGCCGCCGCGCGTGACCTCAACGAGCGGTTCCGCAGCCGGTATTTCTTGATTGTTTTCAGACGGCTGCCTGGAAGCCTGCATAATCGTGCGATGACCTCGCTTATTAATGATGGATTAGCGCGAGCATGTTAACACGACGCTCAGACAAACTTCACCGATACAAAAGACTCAGCCGCGGATTTACGCGGATGTGCGCGGATTGTTTAGAGGCGGGCACCGCCCGCCGGTTCAAGTCGCGGAGAAACGTGCGTTTGCTCAAAGGGGGTAACGGCGGGCGGTGCCCGCCTCTAAACGATCCCGTTTCTGATCTGATTCGCGTTCATCCGCGCAAATCCGCGGCCAATGTGATCCAAAAGAAAAAGGCGGAAGGTTCGGAACCTTTCGCCCTGATTTCATTCGCTGGATGCTGATTCAACCCTTGCCGGTTCGCTTCGCCCGGCGACCGCCATAGCTAAGCACCGTCAGTTTCACCGTACGTCTGCCAAAGCGCATCGCTTCACCCGAGCTAGGTGTCCAGATATCGATCCGGCGTCCGCGGATTGCTCCGCCGGTGTCGGCAACCAGGTATTCGCCGCTGTAGCCGGGATGTTCGAGTCTCACGCGTGAGCCCAAAGGTAACACCCGCGGGTCGGCGGCAATCAAACCTCTGCTAACCATCCGGCCACTCGCCGTGCGGCCGCGAAGGCTGTAGGCAGTGGCCACGTATGGCGAAGCAGCCACCGCGGGTTGTGCCTCTTCGGCTGTGCGCTTGGCGGAGCATACTTCAGAGGTCTCAACTTTGCCGGTCACGCCCAACACGTCTTCTTTTGTCTGTTCTTTTTGTGACTGAAACTTCGACGAGGCACTATCGGCGATTGAAGGTGTAGCGGAAAAGATTATCAATCCGGTAAGAAGCGCACACGCAATGATGGCGCTTCGGCTAACTAAAGATTTCATTGGTTCGGGTCTCCTGTCCGATTTTTGATTTACTTCTCAGCGCTCTGCGCGAGTCCGTTCTTTCCTATGACTCGACCTCCGGCTCAAGGAGTTGAGAGCAACGTCAGCCGGAGTTGGGGGCTTGCATCCTTGATGCATGCGCTGAAAACCCACGTGCTGTAAAAGGAAAAGCGGGCTCGATACCCGCTTGATAGGCAAGGAGGCTAGCACCTGAGGGCGGGGGTGTCCAGCCGAGCCGAACCCGAAAAGACACAGAAATGGGCGCGATTTGCGTAACTGTAGGAATATTTGAACTTAGAAAGACTAAAAAATGGTGGGAATTGTTCCACTTCCTGTTTTAGGGCCAACGGTGCGAACGCCTGGGGCGGCAACGAGAATGAGGCCCGAAGGGCCGGGAGTTAATAGCCACGCCCGTGAGGGCGTGGATCGATCAGGATTTAAGACGGAGCGCCGAAGGTACGGCAGTGGAACTGTCGCACCTTCGGCGCTCTATCTCGTATGCGCGCGCTTCCCACGCCCTCACGGGCGTGGCTATTAATTGTCAGCCCTTCGGGCCTGGATATTTTGCACGCAGTGCTGAAAGGAACAATTACATCGCCAGGAAGTTCTCCAGCACCCGCCGTCCATCGGGGTGACCATCGTCAAAGAGCTCCGGGTGAAACTGCACTCCAAACAACGGACGAGTAGCGTGCTCCATCGCCTGAATCGCTGAGCTTTCGTTCCAGGCAGTGCGGCGGAAACCCTTCGGTAGTTCTTTGACCTCATCGAAGTGCGAGTGCCAGACAGTGATTTGCCCAGACAAGTCTTTGAAGAGTCCGGTGCCGCTGGTCTCGACCGGAAAGTATCCCCGCTCGCGCCGGGCGCCTTTGTATCCCTCCCCGGGTTCGAGCCGCTCCATCAAATCGACGGGGGCGCCAAACACCAAGGCGATCTGTTGATGACCGCCACAGACGCCCAGCATCGGCTGCGGCGCTTTCTTGATCACTTCGAATACGCCCACCAGCGATTCGGCCGAGTACCGGTCCCAGGGATGACTCTGCCCGCTAAGAATAATGTGCGAAGGATTGAGCGACTTGACTCGTTTGAGAGAAACCGAGTGGTAAGGCTCAGTCAAAATTTCCACGCCTTCGCGCATGCGGCCCAGCACGGCTCGCAGTTCGCGCGGGCTGGCGCCCTGACCGTCAAGCGTGTTGTCGACGAGGTAAATCAGAGAGGTGCTGGAACTTTGCACAAGGATTAAGATAAGTGCGTCCGAAGGCCGAATCAGAACTGGGAGCGGTAGCGACCGGCCAGACATTCAACTTTTGAAATAGAGCAAATAATGAGGCTAATGCGCATTTCCCAGTCTTGCTTCTGTGGCCGGTCGCTACCGCTCGCGGTTCTGATGCAAGTCCTATTGCTCACCTGGCGAATCCCGCGGCTTGCTGCCAACCCGGCCCTTTCGTGCTCACGCAATAAAGCTTTCCGTTGAATGCCCCGACGTAAATCCGGCCATCGATAACGGCGGGCGTGGAGTTGATGTTCTCGCCAATCTTTAGTTCGCCCAGTCGCTGACCGTCTTTCGCCGAAAGCAGGTACAACCAGCCGGCTTTATCGCCGAACACCAGTCGCCCGTCAACCAGGGGCGCCGTTCCCCAGATTGGGCCGCGCACCAGATGCTGCCACACGACTTCGCCCTTGTCCGCGGTCAAACAATACATGTAGCCGTTGTTTGAACCGATGTAGACTCGGTCTTTCACCACCACCGGACTGGCCCAGAAGCCACTGCGCTCTTTGAAGTTTTTGCTCAGTCCGCCTTCAGCTTTGAACTTCCAAACCTGCGCACCGTTCGACTGCCGAAAACAATAGACATAACCATCTTCAGCTGCAGTGTAGATAAAACCATTAGCGAGCGCGGGCGTCGAATCCGAGTCGGCGCCGATGCGTGCTTTCCAAACCACGCTGCCGTCGGTTTGGTTCAGGCAGTAGAGATCGCCGCTTTCGGTGCCGGTGTAGATTCTTCCGTCGACAATCGAAAAGCTGCCTTCCATCGAGCCGAGCCGCTCAGTTTTGTAGACGAGTGAACCGTCGGCGAGACTTAGACAATAGAAGAACCCGTCTTCGCTGCCGAGGTAAACGCGTCCATCGATCACGCTGGAAGAGCAATCGACCTCGAATCCGGTTTCGAAATCCCAGAGCAGCGAGCCGTCGGCAGCGCTGAGGCAATAGACGTGATGATCGAGGCCGCTGGCAATGATGCGATCGCCGGCGAGGGTGGGCGTGGCTTTGAAACTATCTTTGCCGCGAAACTTCCAGATCACGCTGCCGTCTCTGCTATTCAGGCAGTAGACGTTGCCGTCGGCTGAAGGAAAATATACGCGACTGCCGTCGACTGAAGGTTGACCCGGCCACGAGGTGCCGCCCCATGGATCTTTATGCAGCCGGCCGCTGATTAGACCAGTTTTGTTCTCCCAAACAATTTCCATTGGCCCTTCCTGCCATGGTCCGGAGCCGTAGAAACTGCGATGCGGATTGCCCAGCCAGTTGGGCAGGACGGCGGGAGTTTCTTTGTTGGTTTGTTTCGCGCCCGGATCGACCGACGGCTTCGAGATCACTTTGCCGCCACATGCAGCCAGCAGCGGCATTAAGAGCAACGCGAGCGAAATCAGAAGAATTGGTTTTGATTTTCTCTGCGTAACCTTTGTGCGCTCTGTGTCTCTGTGGTGAATGACGGTTAGGCCCGCACTCACCACAGAGGCACAGAGGCCACAAAGGTTGCACAGAGTGTCGATGCTTAAGCTGCCAGCAGAGATACAGCTGGAGTGTTGGGAGTATTCGTCGGGTTCACTCATGGGGGAGTTCCAACATTAAAACCGAACCGGCGTTTCAGCCTGGGCCAGGCGAATCCGCCAGCCAATCGCCGTCATAAATTACTTCAGCTGGCCCGGTGATGACAACCTCGCCGCGGTCTCCCTGGCCCAGCCAGCGAATCTTCGCGCGACCGCCCGGCATGATCACCTCGACCGCGCGATCCGTTTCATCCTTGATCATCGCGGCCACCGCCGCCGCGCACGAGCAGGTGCCGGACGCTTCCGTCTCGCCTACGCCGCGCTCCCAAATGCGCAACTCGATGGTTTGCCGGTCGACGACGCGCACGAAAACCACATTCGTGCGATTGGGAAACTGCTCGTGGATCTCAATAGCGCGCCCAATTTCGCGCCAGTTAAGCGCCTCAAAGTCGTCGACAAACAAACAACAGTTTGGGTTTCCCATCTGCAATGCTGTGACGCGAAACGAACGGTCCGGGAAATCGAGTTTATAGTCGACGACCTTCTCGAGCGGCTCTTCCGTGATCATCGGGATCGATGCCGTGTCGAACTTCGGCTCGCCCAACTCGGAATCAAAAATGTAACGGCCCGGGCTGGTTTGCTCGCGCAAGGTGTAAAGCTTGACTCCGGCGCGCGTGCTCAAACGTAGCTGCTCCGCGGTCCAGATGTTCTTGTAGTAGAGATATGCCGCCGCACAGCGCGTTCCATTTCCTGAAAGCGAGGCTTCGCTTCCGTCGGGATTGAAAATGCGCACATGAAAATCGGCGCTACTGGACTGGCTCACAACGGCGATGCCGTCCGCGCCGGCGCCGTAATGGCGATTGCAAATGCGTCGCGCGAAATCTGAGAGCTGGCTGGTTCCGGAGATTCCCGCCGCGGCGAGATCGACAGACTGGATCACGATGTAGTCGTTACCGAAGCCGTGGAATTTGGTGAAACGGGGAGGCATGTTGAGAGTCAGTCTTGTTTAGATCCGTGCTTATCCGCGTTCATCCGCGGCTAATTCCCATCCGTCTTCCCGGCAAACGACGTCAGCAGCAGCGCAATCGGATCGATACAACTCGCGCGCACGTCTGCGCCTTCCGGGTAGTTGTTGACCATGATCGAAAACGCGAGCTGTTCCCCCGCCGCGTCGCGAACGTAGCCCGAGAGGCTGCTGGCTGAGCTTAGGGTTCCGGTCTTCGCGCGCAGATTGTTTTCCGCAGGCGTTCCTTTGAACCGGTTTCGCAGCGTGCCGTCGATTCCGGCAATCGGCAGGGCATCGCGAAAGGCCGTCGCGTAGCGATGACGATGCATGTAAGTCAGCAACTGATTCGTGGCGGCGGCGGTGATCATGTCGTTGCGAGAGAGACCGGAGCCGTCGGTTAGCACGAGGGTCGAAGGAGTTATGCCCGCTTCGCGCAGGAACAATTTCACTACTTCGATTCCAGCCTCTTCACTGGTCCGATTAACATTCGTGGGAGTGGCGGGAGCGGCGGAAACTTTGCCGAGAGTGCGCAGCACCAGCTCTGTGTAAAGATTCTGGCTGGGTTTCAACGTATTCGCGGCAACCAGGCTAAGCGGCGGCGATTGCAGGTTGGTCAATTCCACCAAGCCCGTGGAATCAATCTCAGGTTTCGCCGATGCAAACAAGACTGGTCCAACCGTGCGCGTTTTTCCTGAAAACGTGACCCCGCGCTGGGACAGCGACGCGCGCAGCAGGTAACAAAACAAAAGCGCTGGGCGCGATATTCCGAGGCCGCCAGAATAACCCCGGTCGTCGAGTGGAATTGAACCCCGGATTTCCAGTTCATCGCCGCCGAGTCCGCGATAGACCATTATGTCGCGCCGGGTATTTCTGGCGCCGGTCGACACTTTGTTAACAATCGTCAGCAACGGATCGGGTGGGCCGGTGGTGACGACTGCAGGCGCGCCCACCTGCGGGCCGGGCTTGATCGAAAGATCGAGCGCATTGTCGTTGACCGTCAACGCGCTGACTTCGGCACCATACCACCACTGCAGATCTTCCCATTCCCAACCGGCGCCGTATTGCGGCCCCACGAAATAGGTTTCATCACCAACCAGATCGCCCTCGACTCGTTTCACGCCCGCGGCGACGATGCGCGCGGCGAGATCGTCGATGCCTTTGAAATAATTGCCGGCGTTGAAGCGCGCGGCGATTGAAGGATCGCCGCGTCCGTAAATCGTCAGGTCGCCATGGACCAGGCCCGCGGCATCAGGCTTGGCCGCCGCGTAAACAGACGTAACAAAACGGTAGTCAGGCGATAGACGATCGAGGGCCGCCGCGATTGTGTAAAGCTTCATGTTCGAAGCGGGACGCAGCAGCTTGTTTGCGTTCTCCTCGAAAAGCACGCGACCGGTGTCGAGCGAAGTAACCTTGATCCCGATCATCGCGGGCTCAAGCTCGCTCTTTTGCAAAACCTGCGCGATGCGTGCTTGCAGTTCAGGCAGCGTGCGCGTGGTTGTAGTGGCTCTAAGCGTGTCCGGCGTCGGCGATGACTGCGGAACTTCTTCGGGTGTTTCCGTCGGGGCTGGAGACGCGACCGGCAGTGCCGGTGAGGGACGCGGAGTCGGCGTTGGCTGGGCCTTGGCTGGTTGCGCGACTCGTCGTTCTCGCTGCGGCTGCTGTTGCGCCACCAGCGGCAAGTTACCCAGGGAAAAGATGAGAAGGAGACTGAGACAGGTTACTACACGAAAAGTTTTAGGCATTTATTGATTGAACCCTGCGACGCAATTTAAGTCTGATTTGTTTCTCGTCCCGTAGGGACGAAATGTTTATAGAACCCAAGCAAAAATAAATCCCTTTTCGCTCCGGCGGAGCGAAACGCTCTGCACATTCATTCACCGCCAAGAATATTGCGCTCCGCTGGAGCGCGGATCCGTCGGCCCAGTGCTGTGTCTATAAACATTGGGCTCCTCTGGAGCCTTTGAATGCGGTTCGTGAACGTCGGCTCTAAAGACTTGTTTGAGCTCCTCGCGCGGCATGCGCCGCTTTGACCTTCGCCATCAAACTCTGAAACCCTTCATCGCTGCGCAAGGAAGTCCAGTTGGGATCGCTTTCGAAGCAGAGTTGATTCTCGTTGCCGAGCGCAATCGAGCGCGCCAGCCACTCGAGCGCTTCCGCGCGCATCCCTTCCAGCGCGTAAACCGAAGCGACGGAATACGCGATGTCCGCGTCGACCTCGGCGTTTCGGATCACCGAGCTGTTTAGTTGCGCGAGCGCTTCTTCGTGCTTTCCCTGCGCGCTTAAGAACATCGCCATGAACGGACGAATGCCGTGCATGTTGGGATGATCGGCGACGACCTGCTTCATCAATTCGGCGGCCGCGTCGGTTTGGCCGGTGTAGTACAAGGTGACGGCGCGCAAGGTTCTCACGAGCGGGTTATCCGGATCGCCGGCCTGGTCCAATTGCCGGTTCGTCTCTTCAAAATTTCCCATGTACATGTAAACGAGCGCGCGGTTGTAACTGGCCACCACGTGCGCCGCCGGGTCGAGACGCATCAGCCGATCGTAGCTCCGCAGCGCGCGTCCATATTCACCGTCCAGCCGGTGCAGGGTCGCTTTAACAAAATGCACCACGGGTTCGTCGGGAGCTTCGCCACGCGCGCGCGCCACCTCCTCGCGCGCCTTTTGTTTTTGCCCGCGCCAGAGATAAACAAACACCATCAGCATGCGCGCTTCAACCAGCTTCGGATCGATCTCCAGCGCCTTGGCGAAAGCGACCTCCGCTCGTTCGTAGTCCTCGGCGCCGCCAAATCCTTTGAAAACGCGGTTGACGTACGACGCGCCGAGGCCATCGAGCGCGAGCGCAAAGTTCGGATCGAGTTCAATGGCCCGCTGGAAATGTTCGATAGCAGCGTCGCAATCCTCCTGCGCAATCGTGCGGAAGATGAAGCGCGCAAAGAGATCGCGCCCGCGCAAATATTGCTCGTAAGCCGCGGGATTTTGCGTCGCCGGTTTGGCGATGCCGTCCTGCTCGGCGGGACTCAACTCCAGCCGCAAACCTTCCACGATTCGCTGCGCAATTTCATCCTGCACGGCGATGATGTCTTCAGTTGACGTATCGATCCGATCGCTCCAGAGGATGTCGCCGGAAGCGACGTCGAGCAGTTGCGCGGTTACACGAAAGCGGCCGCCGGCATGGATGAAGCCCGCAGTCAGCACGGCGTTAACGTGCAGTTCGTTGCCAATCTCGCGCGGGTCCATATGTCCGCCCTGATATTTTGCAATCACAGACGACGGCCGCACCACGAGCGAACGCACGCGGGCCAGTTCGGTTATCACCGCATCGGCAAGTGAAAACTCATAAAAGCTCGAGGCTGGATCGTTGCTCAAATTTCGGAAACAGAGAATGGCCAGACTCTTCTTGGTGGGATCGGCAATCGTGGTAAACGGCGTTTCGTGAATCGTCGGCTTGGTGGGCGTGCCCATGCCAGGCGCCGAAGTTGATTCCGTTCGGGTTTTGCCCTTGAGCCAACGCATGGCGCGCGACATAGGACTTGCGCCCGATAGATGTCGCGCGGGTTCAGGTATCACACTCGTAAACGGCTGGCCCGTCGTTTCCGAAGTCGAAACTTCGCGCAACACTTCGCGCAAGTCGTCGCGTACCTCTTCCATCTTCTGATAACGATCGCGCGGTTCCTTCGCCAGGCAACGATCGAGAATCCGCTGCAGGCTCGTGGGAATAGGCTCCTTGCGCAACTCCGAAACAGGCACGGGCGCGTCGTGAAGCACGGCGTGACGCACGTCGATGGTGGTCTTGCCGCGAAAGGGCCAGGTGCCGGTCAGCATTTCGTAAAGCAAGACGCCGGTGGAAAAAATGTCGGCACGCTTGTCGACGCGATCGCCGCGCGCTTGTTCCGGCGCTGCGTAAGTCGCCGTTCCGTAGGGGACGCCAACTTCAGTCAGGTCGGTGCGATGAATTGTCGACTTGGAACTGTCGTCGCTGTCGTCCAGCAATTTTGCCAAACCGAAATCAAGAATCTTTACCTGACCGGAAGGCGTGACCATCACGTTTCCCGATTTGATGTCGCGATGGATGATGTCTCGTGCATGCGCGGCGGCCAGGGCGTCCGCAACCTGGATGGCGATCAACAGCGTGCTCTTCAACTCGAGCGGATGGCCGTTGACGAGCTGCCGCACGTTTCGACCTTCCACGTATTGCATGGCGATGAAGTGGAGGCCTTCCGCTTCGTCAAGATCGAAGATGGTGCAGATATTGGGATGGTCGAGCGACGAGGCGAGTCGGGCTTCGCGTTCAAAGCGGCGCAGGTTTGCTTCGCGGGCAGTCAATTCGGCAGGCAAAACTTTGACGACAACGGTGCGGCCGAGCTTACCGTCAGTGGCTTTGTAAACCGTGCCCTGACCGCCCACGCCGATCTTTTCGAGAATTTTGTAATTGCGAAGAGATTTGCCGATCATAGAGCCGCTAACCTAATATGCCGCGCCTGTCTCTGTGTACCTCAGTGCTCTTTGTGTCTCTGTGGTGAGTGTTTTTAGTCTCTGAATAACCACAAAGACACAAAGCACACAAAGGTCACACAAAGAAAGCCGTATCAAACGAACGTATCCAACAGTTCCTCGCCGCTGACCGTCGCCGTTCCCACTTTGCCGACGACAATACCCGCCGCATGGTTAGCTAAATTCGCGGCTTCCAGCATCGTTGCGCCGGCGGCAAGGGCTGCAGCCAGCGTCGCAATAACCGTGTCGCCTGCGCCCGTCACATCATAAACTTCTCGCGCCGCAGTGCCTACGAATACGGGCGCGTTGTCGCCTTCCAAAAGCATTATGCCGCGATCGCCGCGCGTGATAAGCACCGCATCGCATTTCACCTTTTCTCGAATAACGCGCGCTGCCTGGTGCAGGCCTTCGTCGGAATCAACTTCGAGGTCAGACATTCGCAGCGCCTCGTGATGGTTTGGTGTTATCAAGGACGACGGCTGATAGTGAAGAAAGTTTCGCAGCTTCGGATCGATGAGGACGGGAATGCGCGCATGAGCGAGCGGCAAAACTTCGCCGAGTATGCGCGGCGTTACTACTCCTTTGTCGTAATCGGAGACGACGAACGCGTGAGCGTCGTTGATAGCTTCTTTCAACATCTCGATGATGCGCGCTTCGATGGGACCGTTAACCGGCGTTCGCTGTTCGCGGTCGGCGCGCACCACCAGTTGATTGTGAGCGATGATGCGCGTCTTAGTCGTTGAAGGCCGTCCTTCGTCAACCAGCAGGTAATCATCCTTCTGTGACGGACTCGACTCTTTGAGGCTCGCGCGCAGCCGCGTGCCCGCCGCGTCGTTTCCGATAACTCCGATAACACAAGCCTCGGCGCCGAGCGCGACCAGGTTGGCCAACACATTAGCCGCGCCACCCAAATGCACCGACTCGCGCCTGATGTCGACAACCGGCACCGGCGCTTCGGGCGAGATGCGCGTGACGTCTCCCCAGACAAACTCATCCAGCATCACATCGCCAAGCACCACGACCTTGCGATCGTGCATGGCGTGAATCAGTTCACCGGCGCGTTGTTTGGTTAATTGAGGCATGATGAATAGTTGTAAAGCAAACTGTTAGTTTGCTTGAAACTCGCAGAGGAGTCTCCTTGCCAACCAATCGCAAACTAACAGTTTGCGTTACACCGCACTCTCCCGCAGCACCCGCTCAACTGCAGCCACCACTCGCTCAACCGGCACGCGCTTGATGCATTCCGGCTCGGCAAACTTCTCGCAAAAATATCCGTGGCAAGGTTGGCATTCCAGCTCTTCGAAAACAATCTCCGCCGGTCGACGCGCCCAGGGCCGCCAGTGCGCCGTATTCGAAGATCCGAAGATAACGACCGAAGGCGCTTCTACCGCCGCAGCAATGTGCGCGATGCCACTATCGTTCCCGACGAACAACCGCGCGCGACTCAGCAACGCCGTAATCTCCGGCAGCGACAGGTCAGTGAAAGCTTCGACTGCGTTCACAGCCACGCGGTTCATCTCGTCGATGATCGATTTTTCGTTCGGCGTGATGATGGCAATCGACCGGAGACCCTGGCCTCTGAGTTCTTCGGCTACACGTCCAAACTTTTCCGCTGCCCACTGCTTGGTGGCGAAGGCCGCCGCCGGATGAATAACGGCGAACTGACCGTCCGACAAGTTCGCCGCTTCCAACCGCGCCGTTATTTTTGCCGCCGCTTCCGGAGTGACCGCCAGCTCAGTTGGTGGTCTATCGCTAACCGGCACGCCCGTCCATCCCAGCAACGCGAGCTGTTGCTCAACCGAGTGCGTCTTGTCGCGTCCCCACAACACGGACGAAGCGGGAGACAATTCATTGTGCAGCCGAGCGTATTGATAGTCACGGTAACCAACTCGATGCTTGGCGCCCGTCGCGCGAGTCAGCAGCGTCGCAGTTGTGCCGCCGTGCAGGTTGTAAACCACGTCGTAGCGAGCGGCCCGCAACTGCCGCGCAACTCGCGCGCGCGATGAAGTGCTCTTGCGCTCGAGGGTTATCACGTTGTCCACGTGCGAAAAGCCGCTGAGCACCGGAGCTACCCAGTCTTCGAGCAGGATATCGAGGCGCGCGTGCGGCAGAAATCTTTTGAGCGCGACCAGGGAAGGCGTCGCGAGCACGGTGTCGCCGATTGAACGCAGCCGAACTACGAGGACGCGCTCGACAGCTTGCCAGTCCCAGCGAGCCGGCGCGAGCGGCTGCGGTGAAACTTCACCACGCAAACTTTGCATTCGAAGTGCACGTAATTGGGGAGACGTCTCGACGATGTCGCGCAGGCTGTTCAAGGTCTGTTTAAGATCGCTCGGCTGGATTGCTTTCGCTCTCGGTCTCGATCGTTGCTTCGTCAATCAGCATTACCGGTATATCGTCGCGAATTGGATAAACCCGGTGACACTGCACGCACTTTAAGCCCTTGCTGCCGGCAGTCAACTCCACTTTCGCCTTGCATGCCGGGCAAGCGAGTATTTCCAACAAGTCCTGACTAATTGCCATTGGTGCGCGTCCTCATCTCGTAGTTTTCCGGAGTATACACGGAAGCGGTGGGCGGTGGGCAGGGAAGTGAGCGGTGAGCAGTATGCGGTAAGCAGTAAGCAGCACCGGAGGAGCGAAATTCCTACGCGTCGTGCCCGCAGTTCAGAGTTCAGCCTTTAGGCTGCAGCTCGTTGGCAAACAACAACGCAAGCTAGAGCTTGCACTCTAAACTTCCTGAGTGCCGCCGAGAGTTGCCCGCGTCTCCTGGCTGTGTTACTGATTCTCACGAACAAGACTATTAAAATCATAGCAACCAATGTCACTCGAATTCGCCGTTCAATACCCTTGCGCCTTACGCGCTCGTTACTCCGAAAAGCACTTGCGCGACTGGGGCCGGCTCAGCAACCTGCATGCGCGCCTGACCACTGGCGACACGGGCGCACCTTCGCCTGAAAAACTCGAGTGGGTGGAAAACGCGCGCGACGATATCGAGCTGATGCAGGTGGAGACCGCGATCTGTTTGACTTGTCCCGCCTGCCTGCCGGAAGGGGCGGACGGCACCGCCGGTGATGGCGAGAGCGTCGGCTGTCTCGGCCGCATCACCTATCCAATCGAAGCGCAGTTTGAAAAGTTTCTCGCCGATCGCGTACAGCTCGCGCTCGACACTATCGATGTCGCCGATCAGCCGCGGCTGCTGCGCATTCTGGTCGATGCCGAGTCGCCGTTCGACGGTGAAGCGACGAAGGAACTACGGCGCGTTACCACTTCTGAGGGTCTCCGCTTCTTTGAACTGCGGGTGCCGATTCGCTTGTCGCGAGAAGCGGGCAGACTTACCACCGATAACGTCTTCGACGTGCTCGCCGGATTTCGCTCCGAAGACAGCGGGGAGACTACTTACGTCCGCGAGCTGCCACCCCAGGCAACCGCCGACTACTACGACTTTCTCGATCTCGTGCTTCGCAACGATCTGAGCCAGTCAGAAATCGCGCGTCTCATCGCGCGCGGACGGAATTATTCGCAGTACCTGCGTTTGCTGTCGGCGATTGAACGCGCGGAAGCGCTGGTTACGAGAGTGCTGCTGGATTGAACGGCCGCGGCGCGCCCTGGCTGAAGAGGCGTCAACATCAGAACCGAGAGCGGTAGCGACCGGCCAAATACTGTCCATGCGTTTTGCAAACTCTTTGTTTTTTCAAGTTGAATCTTTGGCCGGTCGCTACCGCTCCCAGTTCTGATGCGACGACTCATGTAGGCAGAGCCTTTCTGCACGGACAGCGGTCGAGCCGCATATCATCGTTCAACTTCATTATCGAGCACCCTCTTCGCGTTAACATCGATTTAAGTTGACGTTCACGCCGCCTTAAGACAAAAGTTACATTCTCTTGTGGTTTGAGGCTAGCAGTTCAGAGTTCAAGCTTTAGCTTGCGTTGTTGCCGCCTAACACCGCAGCCTAAAGGCTGAACTCTGAACTGCAAGAGTTTCTTCAGTCATCTCTCCAGGCAAAGGACGACGAACATGTTTACGAAATCGAATCAGCCTGACGGCAGAAAACTTTTCGTGACGCTGCTGTTGCTCGCTTTTTCCCTGCTTGCGTTTGGCAACAGGAACGCGCACGGTCAGGGCGCGTCGCCATCCAACGCCCCTGATAGCTACAGCCTTTTGCGCGACACGCCGAAGAAACCAGACGATGCACCGACCTCGTCAACCTCCTCAGTCAACAAGAAGTCGTTGACGACCGACGAGAAGCTCAGCGCCCTCGAGCAGATGCTTGAGCAACAAAACGAGCGGCTGAACCGGTTGCAACAGACAATCGCCGAACAGCAGGAAACGATTCGCTTGCTCGTTAGCCATGCGAGCAGTCAACCTGAAGCAACTCAGCCGCGTGGCGGTACTGACCTCGCGACCTCAGTGACCACAGATACTCACAACTCCGCGGCGACTCCCGAGCAAGCGATTGAAGATCGGCTGAAGAAAGTTGAAACGCGCGTCGCGGAAATCGGCGCGATCAAATTCAGTGGCGATGTCCGGCTGCGAGCCGAATCGTTCTTCGGCCTCTCGAACAGCCTCGCAAACGGAGATAATCCGGCCATTTTGGGCAATCAACTCAGCTCGCGTCATCGCATGCGTCTGCGAGCGCGCTTACAAATGCGTGGCGTAGTCAGTGATGAGTTCGACTGGGGAATCCGCCTAGCCACCGGCAGCTTTGCCGACAACATTTCAACTAACCAGACGCTGACGGATTTTTTCAATCGCAAGCCTTTCGCCCTCGATCAAGCTTTCATTACTTACAAACCCAAACGTGCGCCGGGTCTGCGTCTCCAAGGCGGAAAGTTTGAGCCGCCCTGGACGTTCACGGAGTTGACGCTCGACAACGATGTGATGGTGGAAGGTTTCAACGAGTCGTATACCCGCGGCTTCAAGAAATCAAAACTCAAGGAACTGACCCTGGTTGCCTGGCAGCTTCCTTTCCTCGAGAGAAACTCCGCCTTCGTTCGCAACGCTAATGGCACGGTGAATATCGATCAATCCCGACGCGGTGGCCGCGACCTGGCGCTTTATGGCGGACAGGTGCGCGCGCGTTTCGAGCCAAGCGCGAAGACGGCGCTCACTCTTTCAGTCTCCGATCTGTTTTTCTCGGGAACGCAGTTCATCTCGCCGGTGCAGGTGTTTGGCAGTCAACTGCTGCTGCCCG
>Ga0070670_100002376_pt1 | contig 15505 bp, 11 predicted proteins | sample KBSS63metaG_FD_64665 | JGI IMG/M metagenome (GOLD analysis project Ga0070670, IMG submission 64665) | Switchgrass rhizosphere microbial communities from Kellogg Biological Station, Michigan, USA - KBS S6-3 metaG | ecosystem: Host-associated > Plants > Roots > Rhizosphere > Soil ... | reverse complement strand
GTGCGCGACAGCGTATTGGTCGACAACTGATATGACAGTTCATACACGAGCGGCCCTCGAACGTGCTGCGCCTCCACAGTCGCGAGATCGCCGGCGACATGGCGGTGACCCGCGGCGAGATCCGGTCGAGTGACGTAGTCACCGTGCGAGTCGACTCGATCGTGCAGATAGCGCCCGGTCAATGACCAATTCGGTGACCCGTGGTAGTCCGCACGTACCAACTCCTGCCGGGTATCGAGCGCTCTCGTGATCGTCGTCCGGTACTGATTCGTCTCCGGAACATTCGGTAACGGCCATAAAGGAAGCAGTCGGACGGCGTTCGGGTCACGCGCCTCCGGGGCGACGTAGTTGGGGCTCGCGGTGTTGGTCAGCCATGTGGGGTCAGGAACGCGCTCGAGAACCGTATTCGTGTCGCGGGTGCTGCGTCGCCATTCCTGCGAAAAAAAGAAGAACAGCTTCTCGCGCCCGGGGAGTGCCGGCCCGCCGATCGTGTAGCCGAAGTTGTTGTAGCGTAGCCGCGGCGGCGCACCGTTAACCGCCGGTCGCGGGTCCATGTTCCGGAAGAACGAGTTGGCGTTGAGGCCATCGTTACGCAGGAACTCATAGGCGCTGCCGGAGAATCTCTTCGTCCCCGCTTTCGTGATGACATTGACGACGCCGCCGCCGTTGCGCGCCCATTCGGCCGCGTAACTGCTCGTAATGACGTTGATTTCCTGGATCGCGTCCAGCGACGGCGTGGTCACGAGAGTGTAGTTGTTCCACCCGTTGACATTGGAGGCGCCGTCGAGCAGCCAGTTCACGGCGCTGCGACGGGCGCCGTTGACAGTGATATTCAGGTTCCCCTGGTCGCAAAAACAGGCATCCTCTCTCAGATCGCTCGACACTCCGGGCACCAGCGTCACAAGCTGTATCGGTGTACGGGTAAGCAGAGGCAGCTCTCTGATCGCGGCCTGCTGAATGAGCGTCTGGACGGCGGATGTCGGTTGAACGAGGCGCTGCGCCGTGACCGTCAGGGTTTCCACTGCCCCGACATTCAGCTTGGCGTTGACCTGAAGACGATCGTTCAGGTGCAGCGAAATCCCCGTGGTTGTAAACGGCTGGAACTGAGGCAGGTAAAAACTGATGTCGTACCGGCCGACCGGAAGATCCGCCGTGTACTGACCGCTGCTGTTGGTCGTCACTTCACGCGTCTGACCGGTGTCGGCGCTCTTGATGACTACTCTGACGCCGGGAAGCACAGCCGCCGTCTGGTCGATGAGGCTGCCGATGATGGTCCCCGTCGTTTCCTGAGCGTACACGTGCGCGACGACAATGATCGCCGCCGACCCTGCCGCCACCGCACGACGAATGGATGCCACCCGCATGCGCCCTCCCCCGATCGTCACGGATCGGAACCTAGCGTTTGTCGAGCCGACCGATAGCCGCCAGCAGCCCTTGCGCCTCGTCCGCACGCGCGCCGCGCAGTCGCGTGACGGCGCGGAGCTGTGCCTCGGCGGCGGGAATGTTGCGTTGCCGTAGATACGCCTTTGCCAGGTAGAGGTGCGCTTCCTCGAGGTATGGTGAGTCGCCGAGTTCCAAGCTCTTACGAAGGTGTCCGACCGCCGCCGTGTCCTCGCCAATCAGCAGTTCCGAAACACCGAGAAAAAATTGAATGTGCGCCGCATCGGGAGCAAGTTCGGCGGCCGCACGCAGATCCGTCACGGCGCCGCTATAGTCCCGCTTTTGATACTTCTCCATACCGTGACGGAAGCGTGAGGTCGCCTCGTCGAGTGGCCCGCGTAATGTCATCCGTTCGTACGGAGCCGGCTCAACGCGCGCGAGCTGCTCGATCGGAGCCACGGGTGTCGCGGCTGCTTCCGGCGCATCCGGACGCCTGGCTGCGGCAGCCTGCTGAGGCGACGGCGGTTGGGGCTTCGCCGGGACGGCCGCCGTGGTGGCGGCGGTATGTCGAGGCGCCAGCTGCACCCAGAGCGTCAACCCGACACCGACGACAAGCGCGGCGGCGACGGCGGCGACGGCCCATCGCGACACTGACCGGACGGCAGGCCGTTCGAGTTCGACCTCACTCCTGCGGAGCTCGTCTGCGATCAACTGCACCGTCTTCAGCTCGTCGAAACACCGCTCGCAATGGAAGTAGTGCTCCTCGAACGCTTCACGGTCGGGGTCGCTCAATTCTCCGGTCACGTATCGTTCGGCGATTTGCTCTCGGGCCACGGCGTGACAATCCAGGCTGCGCTTCGGAGAGGTAGTGGGGTTGGCGGTCATGATCGTGACAGGCGCCGGACCCGCTCGATTGTTTTCTTGAGTGCTCGGGATTTGCGCGCCCGAACGACTTCAGACTTGAGTCCCAGGCGGGCGCCAATCTCACCCGGCTTGAGACCGGCCACCATCGTCAACAACAGAATCTTCCGATCGAGCGGATCGAGGGCGGCCAGGGACCGCTGGACGAGTTGCAGCCGCTCGGCCTGCTCCGCCGCGTCCGCGGGATCGGCTACATCCGCCGCAGCATCCATCGGGTCTTGTGGCGGCAGACGCCCCCGATTGCGCAGGTGATTGTTGATGACGTTCCGGGCCGTGCCGTAGACGAATCCGGCCAGCCGCTCGGGCTCGCGCAACTGACCGCTCCGAAGCGCGAGAAGCACTGCGACCAGCACGTCCTGGGCGACATCGCGCGCCATCTCCGGATCTCGCGTGCGTGCGATCGCGAGAAACACGATCCGGTCCCGGAAATGAGCAACGAGCTCGTCCTCAGCCGCACCTTCGTGGCCGTGGACGCGCTCGGCGAGCGATTTCTGATCCAGCGGAGACAGTAAGGCACCGGCAGCACCGGCCTTCCCGTCGCCCGGGCGAAATACCACGTAAGGCTCTCCTCGAAGGGACGCTGATTCTACACCCATGCCTTCGAACTTCAGGGCCAGATTAAGGATGAGATGCAGTGGTCGCCTGTTTTCTTTTGCCTCGTCGTCACATTGCGGTTCATGCCGACCACATATAGGTGGAACGTCAGCCAACACATTCGGAGGTCGGTTCATGAACGCCGGAACTGTTGCCTTGTGCATAGCCGCTACGCTCGCGCTCGCGTTGGAGCAGAGATCCACCGCAAGCAGCCTCACGGCGACGTACGTCAAGCTGCCCGCACTGGCGGGTCCCAGCGAAGCGCTCGCCGTCGACCAATCGGGCAAGTTCATCGCCGGTCATACCTGGGATCGACAGGGTTTCATCCACGGCATCCGATGGACGTTCGCAAATGGCGCCTGGACGATGACCGACATGCCGCTGCCGCCGAACGCAGGTGCGATCTGCGTGATTGCGAGAGCCGTGAACAATAACGGCGACGTCGCCGGCAACACGACGCCGGCATCGAGTTCGCGACCGGTGCTCTGGCCATTTGCCGGGGGATCCCTCTTGCTCGACTGCGGCGGCGAAATCGGCGCGGCAACGCCGTTCGGCATGAGCGCTGGGGCGCAGATACTGGTGGGTGGTTTTCGGCAGGATACGAGATCAACCGCGTCGGTATGGCGCCCTGGAACATGTCGGCAGGCGCTGCCGCCTCTCGTTGCGGATACTGCTGCAACCGCATACGCCGTCAACGGCGACGGCACCGTAATCGGTGGCACCGCGGCCAACCCTCAGTCTTCTAATTCGGTTCCCGTTCGATGGCGCAGTGAATCGGGGTGGCAGATCGAGCAACTCGACATCCGCGGCGGCGGGGTAGCCGCCGCCAACGCTATCGGCGATCTGGCAGGGCATGTGACAGTGTCCTGCGCGGTGGCCGATGGCTGCACCCGCGCGAAGATCTGGAGTGTTAACGGGAGCGCACGAGAGCTCGCCACACTCGGCGGGACGGACAGCTGGGCGCGTGGAATCAATGCCAGCGGCGAGGTCGTCGGAGGAAGCACATTGTCCAATGGGACCAACACAGCTTTCTTCTGGTCCGGGTCGACCGGCCTGGTGCAACTCCCGATCAAGACTCGCTGGGGCGCCGCGAACGCAGTGAGCGATGTGCGACCGGACGGGAGCCGCGTCGTCGTGGGAATGGACGCAGCCGGCAACGCGATCGCGTGGACGGTGAAGATTCAATGAGGCGACGACGGTTCACGTCGCGGCGCCTTTAATAGAGCATCGAGGCCGTCATGAGCGTCAGACTTGTGAAGATCGGTATCAGCACCGTCGCCCTGCTCGGAGCAGTGTCCGCGGTGCTCGTCGCCCAAAGTAGTACGTCGCCCGGGAAGCTTGCCTTCATCGCCACAAGCTGCACGAGTACCGGCGGCGGGCCATGCCTGGCGCTGATGAATGCGGACGGCACCAATCTCGTCGAACTGACCAGCACCGATGCGTCCGAGCCGGTCTGGTCCCCGGAGGGATCGAGAATCGCGTACACAAATGCCACCGGTCTCTTCGTCATCGCGGCCGAGGGCGGCATTCCGACGAACCTGGTCGCCAGTACATACGCATCGTCACCCTCGTGGTCCCCAGACGGCACCCGAATCGTCCTCTCGAACGCGGGCGTTCAGGTGGTTCCGTCCTCGGGAGGGGCGCTCGTCAGCTTGACCGCATTTGACTCCAGCAACGGCAATCCGGCGTGGTCGCCGAAAGCGGAGCGGATCGCTTTTCTGAGCAATCGGGATCATCTGCCCGATTGGGCCACCTTCGAACTCTACGCGATGAACGCCAATGGTTCCGGTGTGTCGCGCCTGGCCGCGGGCATTCGCGCGACCGGGAAGCCCGCCTGGTCCTCTGACGGATCACACATCGTTTTCAGCTGCGCGTCCGCATCTCAGGCGGGCGTGTGTGTGGTCGGAGCGGACGGGATGGGTTTCACGGTTGTGGCAAATGATGGCGGCGTGGACAATTCCCCTGCCGATGCGACCATGCCGTCGTGGTCTTCGCAAATGAAGATCGCGTACGGCGCCGCTGCAGGCAGCGATCCTTATTGCGGCTACCGGTTGTCGACTGTCAATGTCGTGGGCGCGGACGGCAGCGGGCTGATGCAGCTCGGGGCCGGGACGGGAACCACGGGCACGACTGTCCGCAGCCCGGTGTGGTCGCCGGCCGCCGACCGAATCGCCTTCACGAACTGGGACATCGACTCCTGGGAATATATTCCTTACTGCGCAGGACCAGCCTGCGATGCGGGTATCTACTACTACTGCTCCGCCACCCCTTCCGTGTACGTCATGAACGGCGATGGCACGAACAAGCTGTCACTCGCGGCAGGTTACGACGACGCCTGGCAGCCGGCCAGTGCCGGGGCAGCGCCACTCGTTGCGGCGTTCACATATCTGTGCAGCGATCTCGCGTGCACCTTCGATGCGTCCGGCTCGCAAGGCGCGGCGAGTTACGCGTGGAAGTTCGCCGATGGGGCGACCGGCTCGGGCCAGATTGCGACGCACACGTACGCCACCGGCGATTCCACTTTCAATGTCATTCTCACCGCGACCGGAGCGAACGGCGACCTGGCGGTCATGTCGCAACCGGTCGTGCCGACTCCGCCGGTCGCCGCGTTCGATTTCATTTGCAGTGGTCTGACGTGTACCTTCGATGCCTCGAGCTCTAAAGGGTCGATAGCGACGTATCAATGGACTTTCGGCGATGGCACGAGCGGTTCGGGCGCGGTGACAAGCCACACCTATCCCGCCGGTCGCGAGTATCCGGTGACTCTGACCGTGATTACTGCCGGCGGCGTCAAGGCACTCGGGTCGCAGTTCGTCATTGCGAACAATCTCCCCGTGGCCTCCTTCACCGTGACCTGTCGAAGTCTCACGTGCACGTTCGATGGATCGGGGTCTCAAGACCTCGACGGAACGATCGCGTCATACGCCTGGGCGTTCGGCGACAAAGGCACTGCGTCGGGGAGCACCTCCACTCACACGTATCGCTCGCCAGGAACGTACAAGATCGCGCTGATCGTCACGGACAACCGCGGTGCAACCGGGGCGCAGGATGTGACGATTGCACTGAAGCGCCAACCGGCCAGGTGACGCGCGGGACGAGCCCCTTAGGAAATGATGGTGCGGAAGAAAGGATTTGAACCTTCACGACCTTGCGGCCACAAGCTCCTGAGGCTTGCGCGTCTGCCAGTTCCGCCACTTCCGCACGAAGAGGGGACAACGACCGTCTGGAACTTCCAATTGTAGCCGATCCCACCGGCCGAGTCGACAATCCCGGCCGAAAACACGCCCCCGACGTCTCAACCGCATGTCCCGACGATGGTGGGGCGGCCCCTGGATTTCGATGGTCCTTCATGCCGCGTTGCTGGCGGCCCTGCTCTATGTCGCGGCCCGGCAGTCGCCGGTCACCGCCACAGACAGCGGCGCCGCGACCCCGGTCAAGATGGTGTATATCGCACGGCCTGGCGTGCCCGGGGCCGGCAGCGGCGATCCGCTGGGGGCGAAGCCGCGAACCATGCATGCACCGGAGACGAGCCGAATCCAGATCGTCGCGCCGCCGTCGGTGACCAACATGGAGCCGCCGCCGGTGACGACGGTGCCAATGGTCGCCGCGCAAGATGTGGATGTCCTCCCCGGTACGCCGATGCCGATCGATGGCTCGACCGTGGGAAGAGGATCAGGGCCGAGGCCCGGCGGCGGCGGCAACGGACCGGGGATCGGACCGGGAGACGGGCCAGGCGTCGGCGAGATTTACGCGCCCGGCACCGGCGGCGTCAGCAATCCGGCACTCCTCCACGAGGTCAGGCCGAACTACACCGTCGAGGCGATGCGCGGCAAAGTGCAGGGCGTCGTGATCCTGGAGGTCATCGTGCTGCCGAACGGCACGGTAGACCCCGCGTCGATCCGGATTACGCGCTCGCTGGAACCAGGGCTGGACCGCGAAGCGACCATCGCCGTGCGGCAGTGGAAATTCCGTCCCAGCCAGCTCCTCGGACGGCCCGTCGCGTCGCGTGTCGTCATCGAGCTCGGATTCACACTGCGCTGACAGTCCCGCGCTCATTTCTCGAGATCGGCAAGCCAGTTGAGGACGACAAAGATACCGGCCGGTGTCAGCTTGGAATCCGCGGTCCCGCCGTCCTTGATGAGAAGGAGGCGTGTTCCGTCCGGCGCGACGTCGTAGGCACGCGTGCCGTCAGCGGTATAGATCCGAGCATCGAAGAGCGCTTTGGGATTCCCGGATGTAAACATATTGCCAGCGGTCTGCACCGGCACGGCCGTCATCGCTGTCGCTCCGTCCAGGTAGAACAGCTCCGCGCCATCCGCTCCCCACATCGGATTCGAGCCTCCCTCGGTGGTGACTTGCCATCGCGCGCTACTCACATCCGGATACGGCCGCACGTAGACCTGGAACCGGCCGGATTCATTTGATTGGTAGGCGACGAACCGCCCGTTGGGCGACAGCTGGGCGTTGACCTCTTCGTACGCCGTGTTGATGAGGATCTGAGGATGCGATGAGACCGGTCCGCGAGACGACAACGCGAGCTGGGCAATGGCGACCTGGCTGTTCATCAGTTGATTCAGCAGCACGCGCAATCCATCACGGCTGACAGCGGTCGGGTAGGTGGCACTGGCGTCTGCCGTAATTCGTTCGGCGGAACCGGTACCATCCGCGTTCTGCGCGTAGACGTTGAACGCGCCGGCACGGTTGGACGCGAAGAGGACGCGCCGACCGTCCGCCGTCCATACCGGTGACTGATCGATCGCAGCTCCGAACGTGAGCGGAGAGAGCTTCTCCAGCCCGAAGTCCCAAATCCAGAGGTCGTGTTGCTCCGCCCGGATCTCGACGGCCAGGCGCTTGCCATCGGGTGACAATCGTGGCACGGCATAGGTTCGAAGCGGCGCATTGATGCGCTCTTCGCGGCCGTCGCGGCCGACCCACACCAGCGAACGCGGTGGTGCCTGCTCTCCCGTGAGATAGGCCAGTGCGCCCTGCCCGCCGGCTGCGTAGTTCGCCGCGCCGGTGACAGCCATCTGCAGATGATTGACCAGAGCGGTCGACGCCCCACGAATCTGCAACGTGGCGAGATCGAATGGCACGACGCGTAAGGCGCCTTGATCGGCGTAAAGGAGATGTCCGGTTTCTTCTCGCCCGGCCGGCGCCACGTACTCCGGTTGACTGCCGGTAATCAGCACACGTCGTGCGCCCGTTCGGAAGTCCAGCACGGCGATCTGGTGAGCCGGGGATCCGGTTCCGCTGATCGTGAACAGCACGCCGCGGCCGCCCGGGAGCATCGACGGAAAGAGATGGTCCCGTTCATCGCGAGCGGGATCGGGTGTGGTCAGCAACGTCGGCGTGCCGCCAGACGCCGGCACGCGCCAGAGCCCGCTCGCCTCGTCGGCCGTCGCGAAGACGATCGTGCCATCGTCGCCCCAACTGCCACCGCGAGGAAATCCCTCGAATGAGCATATCGTCGTCGCCGACTCGCCGGTCAGAGGGATCCGCCTGATTTCAGTCCGATCAAAGAAGGCAACGAACCGCGCGTCGGCCGAAAAGAACGGACCCCGCGCGTTCGTCACGCCGGAGAGCGGCTGCGCATCCAACCGGTCGAGCGGACGCCACAGCAGAGAGCTCCCGTTGTTGGACCCGCCCGAACGGTACACGAGATGACGGCCATCCGGTGAGATCGCCAGATTGCGATCGTTGTCCTGCGCATCGAGCGATTGGGCGGCTGGGGGAACGATGACGAAACGGGTGGACGGGGCCTGTGGCTCGACCCTCCGGCGCGACCACATGACCACGGCACCGGCAAGACTTACGGCGATGACCGCCAAGGCAATCACAAGAGAGGCAAACGATCGTGATGGAGTTGGCCTCGTCCACTTCTGTTCAACGGCCGCGGACGGCAACCGTGCCTCGTCAATCTCCAGACGCGCATCCCCCGCATCGGCGAGGCGTTTTCTCGGCTCCTTTTCGAGACAGCGGCGCAGCAATCGCAAGACGGGCGCCGGCACCGAGTCCGGCAGCCTGGTCCAATGCGGCTCGCTGTTGAGGACGGCCTCGCGCACATCCAGGAGGTACGTTCCCGAAAACGCAGGCCGGCCCGTCAACATTTCGTATACGACACAGCCAAGCGCCCACAGATCGGTGCGCTTGTCCAGCGGCAACCCACGCACCTGTTCGGGACTCATGTACGCCGATGTCCCGAGAATCGCGCCGACCTCAGTCACAGGCGTGCCCGTCACCGTCTCAGCGTTGGCGCGAACAGTTGCCTCAGTGTCAGCCGGCGCGGGCTCGATTGTTTTGGCGATCCCGAAGTCCAGGATTTTCACAGTGCCGTCAGGCCGCACCTTGATGTTGGAGGGCTTGAGATCGCGATGGATGATTCCCCGTTCGTGCGCCGCCTGCAAAGCCTCCGCGACCTGGGTCGCGACGGCGAGCGCTTCGCCCAGCGGCATGGCCCCCTTTGCGATGCGTTCCGACAACGTGGGGCCGTCCACCAGCTCCATGACGAACAGCGGTACGCCACCGGCGTCGTCGATGCCGTGGATCAGGGCAATGTTGGGGTGATTGAGCGAGGCGAGAACGCGAGCCTCCCGCGTGAACCGCGCCACGCGGTCGGGATTCGTCGCCAGGGCTGGGAGTAGCGTCTTGATCGCGACATCGCGCTTCAGACTCGTGTCGCGCGCGCGGTAGACCTCGCCCATTCCCCCGGCACCGATGACCGCGAGGATCTCATACGGACCGACGCGACTGCCGACAGCAAGCGCCATCCCGGGGCGGCATATTCTGCTCTCTGAAGGCCGGTTTGTCCAGACGTCGGGGACAGTCCCGGCGTGAACGTCAGATGTGGTCGGCCATCATGTCGACCATCCCGACATTGAGGCGGTAATACAGGTGGTCGAGGAACGCCCCCGAGTCGACCTTGGCCATCAGCGGACCGTTCGTGGTGCCCACCACTCGGATCCGCCCGGCGGACTGCTCCATCCAGTTGCAGAGCCTGGATTGATCGATGGGGGACAGCGCGGCGACGTTTCGGAGGATGAGTGTGCCGGGCTGCGACGGATGTGGCAGCTCCAGCGGATCGGGGGCGGTCCAGGTCCTGACAGGTTTCGCGAGTTCCGGCCCGAGAGAATAAAGGGTGTCCTGAATCACCCCCTCAGGCCCAATCAGCAGCAGGTTGACCTTCCGCCTCGTCATCAAGTGAAGATCCATGTCCGCAACCCCTGGAATCGGCCCCGCGACAGCGGCGTTCGATCTGTTCACCATGAGCGCCTTCCCTGACGATCGCGGCGACTCTATGCCCGCGCGGGACCATTTGCTATCGGGATCACGCGCGGAGCGCCTAGGGAAGATCCCTAAGACAAATACGGGGGATCAGTCAGGATTGGTCGAGCCACCCCTGGAGGATGGCGTACTTCACGATGTCGATGCGGCCGTTGAGGTCGAGCTTCCGCATCGCATTGGCTTTATGCGCCTCGACGGTTTTCACGCTCAGCGACAGCCGGCCCGCGATCTCCTTGTTGCTGTAGCCGGACGCGATCAGCCGCAGCACTTCGGCCTCACGCTCCGTGACGGTGCCGCTTGGCTGGGCCTGCCGTCTGGCTTCGCGTCCGAGAAATCCCGCAGTCACGCGCGCCGTGAGCGCCGAGTCGAGATACTGCCCGCCCGAACCCGCCGCCCGCAGCGCCTGAAGCAGTTCGCTGGGCGCGCTCTGCTTGAGCACATAACCCGCCACGCCGGCGCGCAGCAGTTCCTGCAGATAGGCATCATCACTATGCCGGGTCAGTGTCACGATGGCGACGTCCGGCTGCAGCTCTTTCAGCTTGCGGCTGGCAACCAGGCCGTTCATGCCTGGCATCGAGATGTCCATGACCACGATATCAGGGGCGTGCTTGCGCGCGCACTGCAGTGCAGCCTCGCCGTCACTGGCCTCGGCCACGACCTGCATGTCCGGCTGACTGTCGATGAGGAGCTTGAGACCGTGGCGGACGGTGACGTGATCATCCACCAGCACGATGCGGATTCGTCGGGACTCACCCATGCGTCGTGACGCCCGCCGGCGATGGAGCCGCCATACGGACCAGGATGGTCGTGCCCTGCCCTGGCGAGGACTCGATTTGGAGGTTGGCGCCGACGAGCGCGGCGCGCTCCTGCATACCCAGCAAGCCAAAGCCCTCCGTACCCCCAGCCGGATCGAAACCGGCGCCGTCGTCCTCGACAATCAGTATGACGTGATCGGGGCGACGATCGAGGATCACCTCGACGCTTGACGCGCGCGAGTGCTTCGCCACGTTGGTGAGAGCCTCCTGCGCGATACGGTAAAGGGTGGTCTCAGCATCCGGCCCGAGTCGATCATCCAACCGGCCGGAGGTATGCAGCTCGGCGGCAACACCGGTGCGCGCCGACCACGCCTGCACATAATTGGAGAGCGCCGCCCGCAGACCCAGGTCGTCGAGCGCCGTCGGTCGCAGCTCCCAGACGAGATGGTCGACGTCGCGATCGATCTGCTGCGCGACCTGCTGCAGCGCCTCGAGCGCCGACTGCAGTTCCGGCCGGCCCGCGGCGGCGGCCTCGAGGGCAGCGATCCGCTGCGTGAGCGCCGTCAGCTGCTCCCCGAACTGGTCGTGCATCTCACGCGCGATCCGGCGCCGCTCGTCTTCCTGTGCGAAGACGAGCCGTCCCAGCATTTCCGCCCGCGCACGCTCCGTTCGTTCGGTGAGATCGAAATGCGTGCCGACAATCCGCACGACCGGACCGCCAGGTTCGCGGCGGACTGGAAAGCCCCGCGACAGGACGTGCACGTATCGGCCGTCCTTGTGCCGCAGCCGGAACTCGGCTTCGTAGGTGCTGTCCCCGCGCGCAACGGCTTCGTTCGCGGCATCAGCGCGCGCGCGATCGTCGGGGTGCACCAGCCGCTCCCAGGCGCTGACATTCGGCTCGATCTCGTCCTGCTCGTAGCCGAGCATCTGCCACCAGCGCGGCGAATAGGTCACGCCATTTGTTTCAAGGTTCCAGTCCCAGATGCCTTCCTGCGCGCCGGCAAACGCCAGCCTCAACCGCTCCTCGCTCTCACGCAGCGCGGACTCGGTCCGCTTCCGCTCCGTGATGTCGAGATGCGTGCCGACGATGCGCACGACCGGCCCGCCGGGGTAGCGACGCACCGGAAGTCCGCGCGACAGCACGTGGATGTAGTGACCTTCCTTGTGCAGAAGTCGGAATTCTCCTTCGTAGCTCGCGGCTCCCCGCGCCAGACGGTCATGCAGCTCATTGGCGCGCGGCACGTCGTCGGGATGCAGCAGGCGTTCCCAGGCGCTCACGTGAGGGGCGATCTCATGATCGGCATAGCCGAGCATTTCCTTCCAGCGCGGGGAGTAAACAACGGCGCCGGTCTCGAGATTCCAGTCCCAGACGCCCTCTTGCGCGCCGGCAAACGCCAGAGTGAGGCGTTCTTCGCTGGCGCGGAGCAGTGCCTCGGCGCGCTTGCGTTCGGTGATGTCGCGAACGATGACCTGGATGGTCTCTCCGTCGCTCTCTTCAACGCGAGTCGAATTGACCTCCACGTCGATGACGTTGCCGTCGAGACGGACGATGCGCTCTTCGGCCGGCGGCACCGGGTGGCCGGACATCATCCGGGCGACCCGCGATCGCATCAGCTCGTGACTGGCGGCGTGAAAGATTTCGAACGGGGATTTTCCGAGAATCTCTTCGGGCGCGGAGGCGCCGAAGAGGCGTACGGCCGCGGGATTAATGAAAACAATCCGGTTGTCCTGGCTGACGAGAATGCCGTCCGGGGACAGTTCCACCAGTCGACGATAGAGATTCGCGGGCTCGGTGGCCACCTACCCTGCAGTGTAGCCCACCTCGGAGCACGCACTTCGGACCTCGGACCTCGAACCTCGGACGTCAATTCGCGATCTTGTAGAGCTTGGTCTCCGTCCGGATGTATAACGCGTTGCCGGCGACCGCCGGAGATGCCAGTGACATCTCGCCCAGATCGTTGCGCGCGATTTCCTTGTACTGCGGGCCGGAATCCAGCACGAACGTCGTCCCCTCTTCGGTGAGCAGCAGCACGTTCGACCCGACGCCGATCGGCGACGCCGAGAAGGTCTGTCCGCCACCGCCGACGCGAACCTTGTACAGCTGCTGTCCTGTCTTCGCGTCGCAGACGGTCAGGATGCCGGTGTCGTGGACGAGGAAGGCGCGGCCGTTGTGCACGAGCCCGGACGGTGTGTAACCCGCCGCGCGCGGATGCCACCAGGCGATGAACTGGTTGCTGTTCTCGTTCGGCTTCAGCGTGATGTCGCCAGTGGCGCCAGGCTTGATCGCGTAGAACGGACGGTTGGCATCTCCCTGCGATCCAGTGCCGACGTAAAGCAGGCCGTCGGCAGCGAACGGCGACGCCGTGGGCATCGTCATGCGCGTGATGCGCCAGAGTTCTTTACCATCAACATCGTAGGACACAACCGATCCCTGGCCGGTCGTGATCAGCTCGGTGCGTAGCGCGTTCGTCCATACGAACGGCGTCATCCACGATGACTTCACCGGGAAGCCCGTACCGGCACGCGGCGTACGCCAGAGCTCCGCCCCGGTCCTGGCATCGAGCGCCGCAATCGACGGCTGCTCCTCGTTGTCCTGCAGCAGGAAGACGCGTCCGTTGTGGACGACAGGGGAAGACGCCGTGCCGAAATCCAGATAGATCGGCTTCGGCGTCCACTGCTTCTTCCACAGCAGCTTGCCGTCGAGGGAATAGACGAAGAGGCCGACGTTCATCCCGAAGGACACGTAAAGGCGCTCGCCGTCGGTGAACGGCGTCTCGGACGCGTAGGTGTTCTTGCGATGGCGGCCGCCGAACGGCTTCATCCTTACTGCCTCGCGCTCCCAGCGCATCTTCCCGGTGTTCGCGTCGAGGGCGTAGACCATGTAGCGAATGTCGTTGGCCTCGTTCGTGAGCTCGTTGTCGCGCGCCTGGGCACGCTTGCCGATCTCGTCGTCGGACACGCCCTGTGATTGCATCTCGGCGATGTACTCGTTGCCGTAAAGACCCGGTGTGGGCTTCTTGAACCCGCCGCTGCTGATCGCGGATGTCAGGAAGATGGTGTCGCCCCAGACGATTGGGGACGACCAGCCGTGCCCGGCGATGGGCACGGCCCACTTCACGTGATCCGTCGTGGACCATTTGTCCGGCACCGTGTTCGCGATGGCGATCCCGCTCATCTCACGTCCGCGAAATCCCGGCCACGTGTCTTCGGGCTTGGGTGCGGCCGACGCCACGACTGCCCCGAGACAACATGCTGTGAACAGCGCCAGAGTTCTCATCGGCTCCTCGAAGAACAGCAGACTGCACACCGCGAAACTGCGGACTGCAAACTGCAAACTACAAACTGCCTACTGCTTCCTGAACCTGATCGCGTAGTGGCCGGGCACAATCCCGCTCTCTGCCTCGCGTTTGAATCCGGCCGCGGTGGCGAGCTTGACGACGTCCTCGGCCTCGAGGCCCACCGCCTTCTTGCCGTCGTTTTCCTGCGGAGCGTCCACGACGAGCAGTACGCCACCGGATTTCACCGCGCCCGCAAGGCCATCGAACAACGGCTTGTACTGGTCGGTGGATGTCAGGGCGCTGACCAACGCGACCGCGTCGACCGATACCGGCTCCAGGTTGGTGCCGCCCGTCTTGACGTCCAGTGCGGCGGTGATTACGCGTCCGCTGGTGGTGACGACCCTCAACATTTCGGGCGCGACGACGCCCGGTGTAGGATTCACTTCGGCCGTTGTCATGCCGGGTTTGAGCTGCAGCAGTGCGACGATCGCCGCGCGGTAGCGATACGGGGCACTCTGCTGATCCGGCTGCGCATTCGCCGTCGCGGTCGACACCACGGCCGCGGCTACGAGCAGTCTTCGCATGGCGATGAGCCTAGCACGGTGGTGACGTCACGCCGGCGGCAATGGGATGAGCCGGTTGACGAGAGGGGCGGTCTTACAGCGACAATTGAACATCGCTCGCGACCGCCTTGCCATCGTCGCCGCCGACGGCGTGTTCTCGTACCAGGACCTGGCTGCGGCGTCCGCGGCCGTCGCGGAGATGCTCGTCGAAGGCGCCGGCAATCTGCGGGATGCGCGCGTCGCCTTTCTCGTCCCGCCCAGTTTCGCGTTCGTCGTCGTGCAGCGCGGGATCTGGCGGGCTGGCGGCGTCGCCGTCCCGCTCGCGGTTTCCCATCCCCCCGCGGAGCTCGAACACGTCGTCCGCGACTCCGAGGCATCGATCGTTGTCGGCAGCGGCCGCCAGGCGGAGGCCCTGGCAGAAATTGCCACCCGCCACGGCGCCCGCTTCGTCCGCACGCCGGATCTGCTCGCCGGAAACCGGGACAGTCCCGGTCGTCCGGAAACCGGGACAGTCCCGGTTTTTTCGCCGGACCGGCCGGCGATGATCCTCTACACCAGCGGAACGACGGGGAAACCCAAGGGCGTCGTAACGACGCACGGAAACATCTCGGCGCAGATGGCGTCTCTCATCGAAGCGTGGGAGTGGACGAGCGAGGATCGGGCGCTCTCAGTGTTGCCCCTCCACCACGTCCACGGACTCATCAACGTCGTCGGCTGCGCACTCGCCGCGGGC
>Ga0070670_100002375_pt1 | contig 15509 bp, 10 predicted proteins | sample KBSS63metaG_FD_64665 | JGI IMG/M metagenome (GOLD analysis project Ga0070670, IMG submission 64665) | Switchgrass rhizosphere microbial communities from Kellogg Biological Station, Michigan, USA - KBS S6-3 metaG | ecosystem: Host-associated > Plants > Roots > Rhizosphere > Soil ... | reverse complement strand
CATCGCGCGCGCCTTGCTCCAGGTCTCGGCGGCTTCGTCCTCGAGCTTCGAGTCGACGACGATGCCGCCGCCCGCCTGGTAGTAGGCGCGGCCGCCCGAGACCAGGATCGTGCGGATGGAAACGTTCAGCCCGAACGAGCCGTCGAAGCCGAGCCAGCCGATCCCGCCCGTGTACTGCGCGCGCCGCGTCGGCTCGAGCTCCTCGATGATCTCGATCGCGCGGCGCTTGGGCGCGCCGGTGATCGAGCCCGCGGGAAACGCGGCGGCGATCGCCTGCCACGGCGTGACGCCCGTCCGCTGCGCGCCGTGGATGGTCGAGGTCAGGTGGTGCACCGTCAGGAAGACCTCGTGGCCGGCCAGCGTCTCGACGACGACCGAGCCGTAGTCGCTGACGCGGCCCAGGTCGTGGCGATGGACGTCGACGATCATGACGTGCTCGGCGCGATCCTTCGTGCTGGCGAGCAGGTCGGCGATCAACTGCGTGTCCTCGGCGCGATCGCCGCCGCGCGGGCGCGTGCCCTTGATCGGACGCGTGATCAGGCGCGAGCCGTCGCCGGCAAGGAAGAGCTCGGGCGAGGCCGACACGATCGCGCGTCCCGGCGCGGTCAGGAGCGCCCCGTACGGCGCGCGCGCGCGCTCGCGCAGGCGGGCGTAGAGCACCGACGCCGGGTCGTCGCATGGCGCATCGAAGCGCCGTGTCAGGTTCACCTGGTAGACGTCGCCGGCGACGAGGTAGTCCTGCACCCGCGCGAAGGCGTGCGCATAGGCGGCGTCGTCCATGTTCGAGTGCAGCAGGGCCTCGGTCGCGGCATGCGGGCCCGCGTGCGGCGCGTCGGTGGCGCGCGCGGCCTCGAGCTCCTGCGCCAGCTGCTCGAGCGCGGTCTCGGGGCGAACGAGTCCGGGATGGCGCGAGGCGACGGCGAACGCGCGCCCGCTCGGATGGTGGAAGGCGAGCAGCGAGCCGACGAGCCGTAGGTCGAACCACGGCCAGGCGATGTCGCGCTCGGCGCGTGCCTCCCAGGGCGCGAAGTCGGGCAGCGCGCGCGCGGCGTCGTAGGAAAGCGCGGCGACCATCCCGCCACGGAACGGCGGCACCGGGTGTCCGGCCGCCGCCCGCCCGGCGCCGGCGGGCAGCGGCGCGCGCGCCTTCTCCCATGCCGCCGAGAGCGTCTCCCACGGGTTCGCCGGCGCGGCGGCGAGCGCGTCGTAGAGCGCATCCGCGCAGGCGACGCCGGCGCGCTCGTCGGCCCAGGCGAGCCCGTCGTGCGCGAAGGCGCCCGGCGGGTTCCAGGCGAGGAACGTCCAGATGCCCCAGGGTGATTCGGGCAGTCCCGACTCGAGCAGGGCGATGTGCGAGGCGCCGCGGGCCTCGAGTGCGGCGGCGAGCCGTCCCGGGTCGACCCAGTCGACTTCGCGCACGAGCGCGTCGGTCATGGCGAGGTCGGTGTTGGTGGCCATGGCCGAGAAACTACCAGAATCGCCTGTGCAAGGCGGCCAGCTGCCGCACGAGTTCGCCGCGAGTGTGCGCGTTCCGGCACGTGGTTTCGACTGCACGGGCGTATTCGAGATTCAGTTGCTCGAGCGAATCGAGCTCGCGCGACCTGGCCTGGGCCTCGAGCGTCGATCGCCATCCGATCGCCTCGCCCTCGACCCCGTTACGCGCCGTCGTGTCGAACGAAGAGTCGCGATCGCCGCCCGAGTCGGACAGGCTCTCCTCCCATTCGCCATCGACGAGATCGAGGAACTGGCGTGAGGCGAGCAGCGGGCGGTCGGCGAATCGGACTTTCCCGACGAATCGGCCCTCGAATTTCTGCGCGAGGCCCGGGCTGAACCGGATGCGGATGTCCTGCGCCGGGCGAACGTCCTTGTACTCCCAGCGGGCGACGCCGCGTTCGATGACTGCGGGCAGGGGATCGAGCGAAAGGCTCGGGAACGGGGTACGCGATCCGGTCTGGAGTTCGATCACGCTGCTCTCGATCGGGTCCCGCCACAGCGCGCCTGTCTTGAGCACGTACGACGTCATCAGGGGATACAGGGCCATGTCCGCCGTTCCCCACGGCATGACGTACTCGACCCGGACGAGTCGAGTCTGGTTTTCGGCGAAGTGGACTGGCCAAAGGAGTACGAGCCCGTGCTTCGCCGGGGTCGCCTTGACGATGGCGCCGTCGACCTTGACCTGGAAGCCGAGGATGGATGTGTCCGGCGCGACATCCTCGAATCCCTCGGGAGCAAGGGGAAAGCCCATGCGAATGGTCGTCGCCTTGCCGTGATTGACGAACTCGAAGCGACAATCGAAACGAACCGACGAAGTGGTCCATCCGGCGTCGTCGCCCTCGACCATCAGAAGGATGTGCTCCCGCCTCATCGAGATCTCGTGGTTCTCGATGGGATAGACATCGCTGCCTACGCCACCGTAGGTGGCGCCGTTCGCTCGGGCGAGGGCAGGAACGAGCAGGAGGGACAGGACCAGGACACGCAAGGAATCCTCGCTTGTGGACCGGGGGACACGGGCCCGGCGCTCCGAGCGGACATCATGCAGGTCCTGTGCCGGGACGTCCAACATGGACAGGTTCGGGGCCGTGTGGCACGCTCCCCGCCCATGAGCGCACTCCGCCTTCAGGGCCTGACCAAGACCTACGCCGGACACGAACGTCCCGCGCTGTCGAATCTGAACCTCGATGTCGCGCCAGGCGAGTTCCTGGTGCTGGTCGGGCCGTCGGGCTGCGGGAAGTCGACCGCGCTGCGCTCGATTGCCGGCCTCGAGGAGCCCGACTCGGGCACGATCACGATCGGCAATCGCGACGTCACGCACCTGCCGCCGCGCGACCGCGACATCGCGATGGTCTTCCAGAACTACGCGCTCTACCCGCACATGACCGTGTTCGACAACCTCGCGTTCGGCCTCAAGCTGCGCAAGACGCCTCGCGAAGAAATCGACAAGCGGGTCAAAGACGCCGCGAACACGCTCGGCCTCACGCGCTACCTCGGCAGCAAGCCCAAGTCGCTGTCGGGCGGCGAGCGCCAGCGCGTCGCGCTCGGGCGTGCGCTCGTGCGCAGCCCGTCGGTCTTCCTGTTCGACGAGCCGCTCTCGAACCTCGATGCCCAGTTGCGCGTCCAGATGCGCGCCGAGCTCCACCGCCTGCACCAGACGAACTCGGCGACGATGGTCTACGTGACGCACGACCAGGTCGAGGCGATGACGCTCGGCGACCGCATCGCCGTGCTGTCGGCCGGCGTGCTGCAGCAGGTCGACACGCCGCTCATGGTCTACGAGCGCCCGGCGAACCGCTTCGTCGCGGGCTTCCTCGGCAGCCCGTCGATGAACTTCCTCGAGGGCACGGTCGGCGAAGGCGGGCGCAGCGTGCGCGTCGCCGGCGCGCAGTGGGCGGTCGACGGTGCGCTCGCGCTCGCGCTGGCAGCGCGCGCGGGCGAGAGCGTGACGGTCGGCGTGCGGCCCGAACATCTCTCGGTGCGGGCCGAAGGCGCGGACCCCGCGCTGCCCGGGCGCGTCGAGTTCGGCGAGGCGCTCGGCGCCGAGACGCTTCTCTACGTCGGCACCGACGCGGGCCGGCTCGTCGCCCGCCTCACCGGCGATGCGCGGCGCGCGCCCGGCGAGCCGGTCCGGCTCGTGCCCGAGCCCGGATCGCTGCGCGTGTTCGACCAGGACGGCGCCGCCGTCGGCCGCGCCGAGGTTGCCACCGCCCACGCCTGAGGCCCGCCATGGCCCACCTGCTCGTAGCCGATGACGATCCCGGGGTCAGGCAGTACCTCGTGACGGTGCTCGAGCGCGACGGCCATGCCGTCGATACCGCGGAGGACGGCGAGCAGGCGCTCCGCATCCTGCGCGACGTCGACTTCGACCTGGTCGTGATCGACGTCCACATGCCGAAGCTCACCGGCCTCGAGGTGCTCGAGCGCCTGCACGAGGCCGGGCGCGAGATCCGCGCGATCGTTCTCACCGGCGACGAGGCGCCCGACGTCGTGATCGGCGCCGCCGAGCAGCAGGCCGTCCGCTACCTTTCCAAGCCGATCCGTCCCGACACGCTCACCGCGCAGGTACGGGCCGCGCTCTCGACCCGGCCGGTCGGGCGGCCGATCCGCGTGGTCTCGGCCAAGCGCGACTGGGTCGAGCTCCTCGTGCCCTGCTCGCTCGACGCGGTCGAGCGCGTGAGATCGTTCCTCGTCCACCTCGACGCCGACCTCTCGGAGTCGCGGCGCGAGGCGATCGGTCAGGCGTTTCACGAATTGTTGTCCAACGCGATCGAGTGGGGGGCGGGCGCCGATCCCTCGTGCGACGTGCGGATCGCCTACCTGCGCACGAAGCGCATGGTGCTCTACCGGATCGCCGACCCGGGGCCGGGGTTCCGCAGCGACGAGCTGGCGCACGCCGCGTCCGAGGGCCTCGAGCACCTGAAGGTGCGCGAGGAGAAGGGCCTGCGCCCGGGAGGCTTCGGCATGCTGATGGCGCGCGCGCTCGTCGACGAGCTGATCTACAACGAGGCGCAGAACGAGGTCGTCTTCGTGAAGTACCTGGACGAGGAAGAGCGCTAGCGTGACCGACTGGTTCGCCCGCCCCGTTCTCCACGTGACCGATGTCGAGGCTTCGATCCGCTTCTACGTGGACCGTCTCGGCTTCACGGTCCCCTGGCGTTTCGAGGAGGGCGGCGAGACGGTCGTCGCGCAGGTGGAGCGGCAGGGCTGCGCGCTCCTGCTGTCGAGCCAGTGGCGCGAAAAGGTCGGCAAGGGCCTGGTGTTCGTCTCCCTGAACGCCGAGCCGGCGACGCAAGCCGCCGCCCTCGATACGTTGCGGGCCGAGCTCGAGGCCGGGGGCGTCGCGGTCAAGGACGGTCGATGGGGCTACCGGCTCCTGGTGGTCGAGGATCCCGACGGCAACCAGCTTCATTTCAATTATCCGAACGAACCCATGGGCGACGGTGCGCCCAGGCCCTAGATGTGGAATCTCAAGACGTTGTTCACTGAACCGGGGAGTGTCCACCGGGGACTTTCTGTTGGAGATTTGGGGTGCGAACCAACCAAATCCGCAGAGAGGAGCCCCGGATGGACCTGCATAGTGGAGCACGGACATGCCCCCGCAGTCGAGCCTTGCTGGTTCAGCGCATCACGGTTGAGGGACATGAGTTGGAAGCAGCGGCCGAGGCCGCGGGGATCAGTGTTCGGACCGCGTACAAGTGGCTCAAGCGTTACCGAGAAGAGGGCCAGGCTGGTCTCTTTGACCGCAGCTCGCGCCCGCGCCGGATGCCGAAGGCGACGGACCTTGGGCGATGTGAAGTCGTGCGGACGCTTCGCGCAAGCCGCATGAGCGCTGCGGCGATCGCCGAGAAGCTGCGGATGCCGCGTGCCACGGTGGCACGGATCCTGGTGCGTGCAGGGCTCGGTAAACTCAGCGCGCTCGAGGAGCCCGAACAGGTCGTTCGCTACGAGCACAAGGGCGCCGGCGACCTGTTGCACCTCGATATCAAGCGGCTGGCCAAGATCGGACGCGTTGGCCACCGGATCCACGGGGATCGCACGACCCGCGTGCGCGGCATCGGCTGGGAGTACGCGCACGTTGCGATCGACGATTACTCACGCGTCGCCTACGTGGAAATCTTGCCGAACCAGAACGGCGACACGACAGCGGCGTTCCTGCGCCGCGCCATCGCCTGGTTCAAGCTGGAGGGAGTGAAGATCCTGCGGATCTTGACCGACAATGGCTCGGCCTACCGGGCCAAGGTCTTCGAAGCAGTCTGTGGCGGGTGTGAGATCAAGCATCGCTGGACGCGGCCCTACCGACCGCAGACCAACGGCAAGGCCGAACGCTTCATCCAGACCTTGCTCAGGGAATGGGCCTACGTACGGCCCTATCCGACGTCAAACAAACGAACGGCGGCACTGAAGCGCTACATCGAGCGCTACAATCGCCGCCGTCCGCACGGAAGTCTGAACCGCCAGCCACCCTTCAGCCGACTGAAGGTCCACGATGAACAACGTGTTTAGAAACCACATCTAGTCCGCGGACTCACGCTTTTTGAAAAGCGTGAGTTGTCATTCAGTTGTTGCGGGACAAGGAGTTACCGCCGCCTGCGCGGTGGGACGCGCTTTTTAAAAAGCGCGTTCGGGCATCCAATCATTGCGGCGCAACGAGTTAGGGCGTCAACCGAGCTAATCGTTGCGACACAATGAGTTAGCTGATGCGCCTGCCCGAACCGTGCGCTTCAAAGCGCACGCTCGGCCATCCGGCCCTTGCGGGACAATCAGTTGCGGCGACTCGGCGAATGGCGCGCACGCCGGCGTGCACAGTTCGCCAATCGCCCCTTGCGGCGCAACAACTTAAGACGTTCGGGCCGAGCAGGTGCTACGTTCCGCCGCGCAGCCGCCGATATCCTGAGCTGGGGGCCATGACATGCCGCGTTCCATCGTGCTCGGCAACGACCGGGTGCACGTCAACTTCGACTCCGACTACCAGCTGAGGGATTTCTACTACCCGAACGTCGGGATGGAGAATCACTCGGGCGGGCACGTGTTCCGCTTCGGGCTGTGGGTCGACGGGACGATGACGTGGGCCTCGAGCGCGGACTGGAAGAAGTCGATCGGCTACGCTCCCGCCACGCTGGTCTCCGACGTCACCTTCACGCACGCCACGCTCGGCATCGAGGTCAAGCTCGCCGACTGCGTCGACTTCCACGAGGACCTGTTCGTCCGGCGGGTCACGGTCAAGGACACGAGCGGCAAGGCCCGCTCCGCGCGCGTGTTCTTCCACCATGACTTCCATTTGTATGGATACGACGTGGGCGACACGGCGGCGTTCGACCCCAAGTACCGCTCGGTCACTCATTACAAGGACCGGCGCTACTTCCTGGTCAACGTGGTCAAGAACGGCAAGCCGGGCGTCGACCAGTACGCGGCCGGCATCAAGGAATCGGCCGGGCGAGAGGGCACGTGGCGCGACGCCGAGGACGGCCACCTGGGCGAGAACGCGATCGCGCAGGGGGCGGTCGACTCGACGGTGGCGGCGCACCTGGAAGTGCCGGCGAACGGCGTCGCGACGTGCCACTACCTGATCGCCATCGGCAAGACCTGGAAGGACGTCACCGACCTGCACAAGCGCGTGCTCGCGCGCGGGCCGGAATCGTTCATCAAGCGCACCGCCGACTACTGGAACGTGTGGGTCCGCCAGGGCGGCAAGGACTTCGACGGGCTGCCCGAGTCGGTCGTCCAGCTTTACCAGCACTCGCTGCTGATCCTGCGCACGCACCTGAACCACAACGGCGCGGCGCTGGCGGCGAACGACTCGGACATCCTGCGCTTCGCGCGCGACACCTACTGCTACATGTGGCCGCGCGACGCGGCGCTCATCGTGTACGCGCTGGACCTCGCGGGCTACGGCGAGTCGGCGCGGCGATTCTATCGCCTGTGCGGCGAGATCATCCAGGAGCGCGGCTTCTTCCTGCACAAGTACAACCCGGACGGGACGCTCGGCTCGTCGTGGCATCCCTGGCTCGCCGGCGGCGAGTCGCAGCTGCCGATCCAGGAGGACGAGACCGCGCTCGTCCTCTGGGCGTTGTGGGAACACTTCCGCATCTACGGCGACGTCGAGTTCGTCAAGCCGCTCTACCGCCCGCTGATCAAGGGCGCGGCCGAGTTCATGGCGTCCTACGTCGACGAGGTGACCGGCCTGCCGCTGCCGAGCTGGGACCTGTGGGAGGAGCGCCGCGGCGTCATGACCTACACCGCCGCGACCGTCGTCGGCGGGCTGCGCGCCGCCGCGAACTTCACCGAGGCCTTCGGTGAGCTCGATGTCGCGCAGAGATACCGCGCGGTGGCGGACCGGATGCGCGCCGCGATGGACACGTACCTGTGGCGCGAGGACGTGGGAAGATTCGCCCGCCTTGTTACGTTAGGTCCCCGCGGAGAACACGCCTGGGACGCGCTTTCAGGGGCGTACGGCGCTCGCCCCGAGGACGCCGCGACGCCGCCGATCGACCATGTCGACACGACGCTCGATTCGTCGTTGTGGGGCCTCTTCGCGTTCGGCGCGTACGAGGCGAACGATCCGCGCGTGGTCAAGACGATGGAGGCGGTGCGCGTCGGCCTGACCGTGCAGACGAAGGTCGGCGGGCTCGCGCGCTACACCAACGACTACTACCACCAGGTGACGCAGGACCTGGCGAAGGCGCCCGGCAATCCGTGGGTGATCTGCACGCTGTGGCAGGCGCAGTACGAGATCGCGCGGGCGACTTCGCTCGAAGAGCTGCAGAGAGCGCTCCCCATCCTCGACTGGACCGCCGCGCACGCGCTGACCTCGGGCGTGCTGCCCGAGCAGGCCGACCCGTTCACGGGCGACCCGATGTCGGTCTCGCCCCTGGCGTGGAGCCACGCCACGGTCGTCACGGTCGTGCGCGAGTACCTGCGCAAGCGCCAGGAACTGGTCGCCTCGGCCGCCCAGGCGCACGAACCGATCGGCTTCGGCGGCCGGCCGCTTACGGCGCTGTCGCAGAAGGCGCGCTAGACTCCACCGTCAGCTCGAGCTCGTTCCGGCACACCGGGCACTGCACCTTCGCGTGGGTCTTGAGTCGCCCGCTGGCGATGAACGTGCGGCGCTCGCCGCACTTCGGACAGTCGCCGGACACCGAGACGATCGTCGCGTCCTCGCCCAACTTCTTGACCAGCAGCCAGATTCCCAGCAGGAAAAATCCGGGCACGAGCACGAAGTGCGCGATCGGGATGAGTACGGTCAGCGCCGCCAGGCCCCAGCAAGCGGCGAGCGCGAGCAACCCGCGCTTGAGCCGTGCGCCGGGATCGTGGCGCGCGACGTTGAGCTGGGCTTGCGTGGCGGGAAAGCCGAAATAGTGCAGGGTTCCGCGAGTCTGGGCTTCATTTTCGGCGGGGGACATGTCCAAATTGTACGTCGCGCCGCGCCGCGGCTGTACGTTTTGTCCGGCTCGGACGTATGAGCAAATGTGCGCATATTGGTCCCAGGTCCATCGATCCCGGAGTTTCCCGCATGAGCCGCTACCTTCCGCTCCTCCTGCTTTGTCTCGCCTGCGAGATCGCGGCCGCCCAGCCTGCCGGCTTCCCCATCGGAACGCGCCGCACCTATCCCGTAGGGACGAGTCCAAAGGCGACCGCCGTCGGCGACTTCAATCGCGATGGCAACCTGGACTTCGCCGTCACCCTGCGCGACGTCGACTCGGTCGCCGTGCGCCTGGGGGACGGCAAGGGATCCTTCGGCGCCGTTGCGCGCTATGCGACGAACGGGCCCCCCTTCGCGATCACCGCCGGGGACCTGAACGGCGACGGCCGGCTCGATCTGGTGACGGCGAACACCTCGACGAACACGGTTTCGGTGTTCAAGGGCCTGATCAACGGCCAGTTCGCCACGAAGGTCGACTTCCCGACCGCCATGGCGCCCGCTGCGGTCACGATCGGCGACGCCAACGGCGACACGCGGCCCGATGCGGTCGTCGCGTGCACCGCGGCCAATGCCGTGACAGTTCTGGTCGGCACCTCGGTGGGACCTGGGCTCACGGGAACTTCGTTCAACGTGCCGACGGGCCCGGGCCCGAATAACGCGGCGATCGCCGACCTCAACGGCGACGGCCTCAACGACATCGTGACCTCGAGCGAGTTCACGACCTCGATGTCGGTGCTTCGGGGCCTGCCGAACGGCACCTTCGCCCCGAAGGTCGATCACCTCGTCGGAGCCGCCCAGGCCATGGTCGCGCTGGGCGACGTCAACGGCGACGGCCTGTTCGACGCCGTGACGGTCGATCACGAGGTCGACAAGGTGTCGGTCCTCCTGGGCGACGGAAACGGCGGGTTCGGGCTGCACGACGATCGGATCTGCGGGAGCCGCCCGACCTCAATCGTCATCGCGGATGTCACCGGCGACGGCCGTGCCGACCTGGTCGTGGGGAACACGAACGGGGCCTTCGTCAGCATTCTCGCGGGGACCGCAGGCGGGATCTTCCTCCTGACCGACGTTCCCACCACCGGTTCGGGGTCCGGGGGCCTTTCGGTCGCGGACCTCGACGGCGATGGCCGGCGTGACTTGCTCTTCCCGGGTGCTCTCAGCAACGTCATGCTCATGTCGGCCAACGGTGCCGGCGTCTTCGGCGCGCAGACGCCGATCACAGTCGGCGCCTCCCCCGGTCGGGTTGCTCTCGGCGACCTCGACGGCGACACCGACAATGACATGGTGGTCGTCAACTACGAGGGTGCGAACGCCTCGGTGATGCTCAACTCGGGCAACGGGTCGTTCGCGCCCCGCGTGGACTATCCGACGACGAACTACCCGGCCGCGGTGGCGCTGGGGGATGTCGGGTCCGACGGCCTGCGCGAGATCGTCGTGGCGACATCGAGCCCGTTCAGCCCGGATACAAACCGCGTCGTCGTGCTGCCGAACCTGGGCGGGGGCGCGTTCGGCCCCCGGATCGAGTTCGGCCTCTCGCACGAGCGTCACGATGGCATCGCGCTGGGCGACGTGAACACCGACGGCAAGCTCGACATCGCGGTTCCACAGGCGCCGGCGAACAATGTTCAACTGTGGCTCGGCGACGGGCTCGGCGGCTTCTCCCCCGGCTTCGGACCGATTCCGACGGGGACGGATCCCATCACGGTCCGGCTCGTCGACTTCAATGCCAATGGCGCCCTCGATCTCCTGGTCGCCAACAGCAGCGAGTCGAGCATCAGCGCCATCGGGGGGAACATTCTCGGCCAGTTCGGCTCGAGGGTGGACTACATCACCGGCACGACGCCCGCCGGGATCGCCACCGGCGACCTCGATCTCGACGGGGACCTCGACGTCGCGGTGACCAATATCCTCGCGGCTTCGGTCTCGATCCTGCTCAACAACGGCACCGGCGCGTTCGTCGCGGGAACCTCCATGACGGGACTGGGAGGCCAGCCCGGCCTGGACGCGCTCGGGGACGTGAACGGCGACGGCTTGCTCGACCTGATGTATCCGATGTCCGACCAGCTCATCACGCGGCTGGGCCTTGTGGGCGCCAAGTTCACCCCGGCGATTGGACAACCCGTGGGAGCGGAGCCGTTCGGACTCGCGCTCGCCGATCTCGATGGAAACGGGACGCTCGACGCCGTCGTCTCCAATCGCGCGTCGAACAGCGTGTCGGTGCTGTTCGGCCTCCAGCGCACGCGCACTTCGCTCACGGTCACCCCGCCAACGAGCCAGGTGAACGCTCCGCTCACGTTCGCCGCCACTGTCATTCCTGCCGGTCCCGACACGACGACCCTGACGGGGACGGTGCGGTTCTTCGACGGCCAGACCCTGCTCGGGACGGCGCCGGTCGATCACGGCGTCGCGACGACCTCGCTTCCCGGGACGCGGCGATGGGAGCGGCAGTTCCGCGCCGAATATCTCGGGGATGCTCGTTACTATGGCAGCCTCTCGCCTCCGGTCACGCACGTGACCTACGAAGCGTCGACGGCAGTCGAGCCGGGCCTACCGCCCGTTGCGCTCGCCGTGGCGCTCGCGCGGAACCCCGTCGTCGACGGGTCGCTGCGGGTCCGGCTGAGCCTGGCGTCCCCGGGTCAGGCCGCCGAAGTGTCGGTCGTCGACGTGCGCGGGCGGGTCGTGGCGCGCGCGGCCGCGTCTTCCGGCGAGCAGACGCTCGAGCTCGCTCGCGGATTGGCGCCCGGTGTCTATCTCGTGCGGCTGGTCCAGGGCGGGAAGGCCGCGGTCGCGCGGGCGGTCGTGTTGTAGAAAGCGAAACGCCGCCCCCGGGACCTGCAAAGGCGGCGCTCGCGTACGACCAGGCTTGAGCGCTTAGCCCTGGTCGTCCTCGTCGTAGTAGCGATCGTCGTAGCGTTCGTTGTCGTAGCGGCGATCGTCGTAGCGGTCGTCACGCGAGTCGCGCCACTGCGCGTAGCCGTCGCGATCCCAGCGCCGGCACTCGATCCGCGTGTTCGCCGGGCGGTAGCCGCAGCTCTGCACGTGGTTTTCCCAGCCGCCGTACGAGGAGAAGTGCGCCTCGCAGAAATTGCAGCCGTAGTCGTAGTTCGACCAGCCGCCGCCGTTGCCGAAGACCGCGCTGATGTCGACCGAGCCGATCCGGGCTCCGACGTGGACGTACGGCGCCGGCCGCACGACCGCGACGTGCTGCGGGCGATAGACGACATAGCGCGGCGCGCAGGCCTGGTAGACGACCGGCGCGGGCTGCACGTAGACCGGCTGGGGCTGGTAGTAGACGCGCTGCGGCGCGTAGTAGACCTGCTGGCGGGGCGCGCAATACGAGCGCGAGGCGTAGTGCTTGCTCTTGTGGCGACCGTGCCCGCGCCCGTGACCGTTGCCGTTCCCCGCGAAGGCCGGGGAAGCGATCACGAGACAGGCAGCCACCGCGATCATTCCATTGTGAAACCGTCCCATATGCCCTCCGATGCAGGTGGGTGATTCCTGCCAAGAGAGCACGGCGCGTGCCAGCGGGCGAGATTCAGCATTTCCACGTCAAAACAAAGGTCGCGCCCCTCAAGTGACGCGCCCGGTGCGGCACGAGCGCCACAATCGCGCTGCGGGAAGGCTACGGGATGGTTTTCTTTCCCGAGAACTTGTCCGTTCTGTACCCTTCAGGCGTTTGAATAGGCAGGCCATCCATCGACGGCCGCGTGACCAACTCGAACAGGGCGGTCGTCTCGGACGGCACGCGCCGTGGTGCTCTCCCATGAAACTCGCCCTCATCGCGCTGATCGCGTTCGCCGGCGCGGCTTCGGCCGCTCCATTCGATCTCGGGACGCAGCGCAATCTCCCCGTCGGCGCCGCCCCTTCGGGTGTCGTGATCGAGGACTTCAATGGCGACGGGAACCTGGATTTCGCCGTCACGCAGCGCGACGTCGATTCGCTCACGGTCTGGCTGGGACTCGGCTTCGGCAAGATCGGGGCCCCGACGCGCTATCCGACCGGCGACTTCCCGGTCGCCATCGCCGCGGGCGACCTCAACGAGGATGGTCGCCTGGACCTCGTGATCGCGAACCAGGCTGCGAACACGATCACCCTCTACCGGGGCGCGGTCTTCGGGACGTTCTCGAACCGGGTCGACTACGCGGTCGGCAGCCAGCCCACGAGCGTCGCGATCGCCAATCTGGACGGCGACACGCATGCCGATGTGGCGGTGTGCAACTTCCTCTCGAACTCGGTGAGCGTGCTGAAGGGCGGCTTCAAGACGGGCCTCAACGGTTCCGGGTTCGTCGTGCCGACGGGGACGGGTCCGCGCGGCCTGGCAATCGCAGACTTCAACCGCGATGGGCTCAACGACCTGATCACGGCGAACGTGACGGCCGACTCGGTCTCCGTGATCCCGAACACGGTCAACGGGTTCGCGCCGCGCTACGACCTCGACATGTTCGGGGATCCCTCGGCGGTCGCGGTCGGAGACGTCAACAACGATGGTTGGCCGGACGCAGTCGTCGCCCGAACGGCCCCCGGCTACGTGACTTTCCTGAAGAACACCAACGGCATCCTGACGAACGAGTTGACCTATGGAGCGGAGGCCAATCCGGATTGCGTCGTGATCGCAGACATCCACGGCGACACCAGTCCGGACATCGTGGTCGGACACTCGACCAGCGGGCTCGTCACGGTCCTCACGGGCGGTGGGGATGGGCAGTTCACGCTTCCGCAGAGCGTCATGGCCGGCGGCTCGGGCGTGCTGGCGCTCGCCACGGGCGACCTCGACAACGACGGAATCAAGGACATCGTCGCCCCGAGCCTGGCCCCGGCACTCGTCTCCGTCCTGTACGCCGACCGTCACTACGACGCCGGGCCGTTCGGCGGAGTGGGCTTCTACGTGATCGGTCAGGGCGGGGCCGGTCTCGCAACGGGCGACTTCAATGGAGACACGTTCATCGACTTGGCGGTCACGGCGCGCTCCAGCGGCTACGCGAAGACGTTCTGGAACGACGGAAACGGGGTGTTTCCCGAGGAAACCGAGCGCTACATCTTTGGCCAATGGGGAGCGAATGCGCTCGACGCCGCGGACTTCAACGGCGATGGGTTGACGGACCTCGCAATGACGACTTTCCTGACGGGCCCCTCGGACACGAACCGCGTCCGCGTGTTCCTGAACCAGGGCAAGGGCGCCTTCGAGCCGTACACCGACTACGACATCGGAGTCCCGGGGCGCATCGGCATGCAAATCGGAGACCTCACGAACGACGGCAAGCTCGACCTCGTGACGGCGCACCAGGGAACAACGGAGGTCCGGATCCTGGCAGGCAACGGGCTCGGGGATTTCTCGCTGGGACCCCTGCTCACGACCCTCGCCGGTCCCACGACGGTGGACCTTGCGGATGTGAACGGGGGCGGCCTCGACGTGTTCGTGGGCGGGCCCGGCTTTGTCAGCGTCTTCATCGCCAACGGCAGCGGCGGGTTCCTGCCCAGGGTGGATTACAACGTCAGCGCCCCAGTCCTCTCTCTCGTTCATGCCGACCTCGACGAGGACGGGAAGATGGACTGGGTTTGCGTGATCGCGACCGGGTACCTCGTCTACGCGCGTGGGGACGGCCTGGGCGGATTCATCACCACATCGGCGATCCCGATCCCGAACGCGACCGCGGTTGCCGCCGGCGACTTCAATGGCGATGGCGACGTCGACCTGCTGGTGGGACGCAATGCCACCTATGCCAACATCCTCTATGGATCCGGCGACGGGACGTTTCCGTCACCTGTTCCCGTGTACGCCGGGAATGCGCCGGTCCTGATCGCGAGCGCGCCGCTCGACAAGAACCCGACCCCCGACCTTCTGTTCGTGGGGGCGAACACGACCGCTTCACCGAGACTGACGAAGGTCCGAACCCGGACGACGCTCGCCGTCACCCCGAATCCGTCGGCGATCGGGCAGTCGATCACCTACAAGGCGACCGTCACCAAGGCGCTGCCCGACAGCAGCAATCCCGTCGGCACGGTCTATTTCTTCGACGGAACCACGTATCTCGGCTCCGCCGCGGTGACGGGCGGCGTGGCCACGCTGGTCCAGCCGGGGAACTACCCGTGGGAGCGGAAGATCAGCGCGAGTTTCAAGACGGATGTCAACGGGACGTTCCAAGGGAGCTCTTCCCGTTCGGTCGATCACATGACCTACATTCCGAACGTCGGAGTCGAGCCCGGGCCGGTCGTGAGTGCGCTGGCGCTGGCGCCGCTGCGCAATCCCGTGCGGGCCGGGGAGGCCTTGCGCGTGCGCCTGTCGCTGGCATCGGCCTCGGCGGCGCGCCTCACGTTGCTCGACGTTCGGGGGCGCGTCCTCGCTGCTCGCGACGTGCTCGAGGGCGGAGTCGTCGAGCTCCCCTCGCCGACGAAGCTCGCCGCCGGCGTGTACCTGGTGCGGCTCGAGCAGGATGGCCTCCGGGCGACCACCCGCGCCGTGGTCCTCTAGAACGAGCGGCGCGCCCCTTGCGGAGCGCGCCGTGCGCGGCAGCGAAGGAACAGGGCGCGGCTAGGCGGTCGCGCCCACGAGCTTGAGCTTGAGCGCCCGCGCTTCGTCGAAGCGGGTCGCGATGTC
>Ga0070670_100002374_pt1 | contig 15514 bp, 9 predicted proteins | sample KBSS63metaG_FD_64665 | JGI IMG/M metagenome (GOLD analysis project Ga0070670, IMG submission 64665) | Switchgrass rhizosphere microbial communities from Kellogg Biological Station, Michigan, USA - KBS S6-3 metaG | ecosystem: Host-associated > Plants > Roots > Rhizosphere > Soil ... | reverse complement strand
CCGCGCGGAATGATGGTTACTTTATGGACCGGATCCGCGTTCGGCACTTTCAAACCAACCAAAGTATGACCAGCTTCGTGATAAGCAGTGACGCGCTTCTCCTCGTTTGAGATCACCATGCTCTTGCGCTCGGCGCCCATCAACACCTTGTCCTTCGCCAGCTCGAAATCGCCCATCGCCACGAGCTTCTTGTTGTAACGCGCGGCGTTGAGCGCGGCTTCGTTCACCAGATTGGCCAGGTCGGCGCCCGTGAAGCCCGGTGTGCCTCGCGCAATCACGCTGATGTCGACGTCTTCGCCAAGCGGAATCTTGCGTGTGTGAACTTTCAGAATGCCTTCGCGACCGCGTACATCGGGACGGGAAACAACCACGCGCCGATCAAATCGCCCGGGCCGAAGCAGCGCAGGATCCAAAACGTCGGGACGGTTTGTTGACGCGATCAGGATCACGCCGTCGTTCGATTCGAAGCCGTCCATTTCAACTAACAACTGATTGAGCGTTTGCTCGCGTTCGTCGTGTCCGCCGCCCAGACCGGCGCCGCGGTGACGACCGACAGCGTCGATCTCATCGATGAAGATAATGCAGGGTGCGTTCTTCTTGCCCTGCTCGAAGAGGTCGCGAACCCGCGACGCGCCCACGCCGACAAACATTTCGACAAAATCAGAACCGGAAATAGAGAAGAAGGGAACGTTAGCTTCGCCCGCAATCGCGCGAGCCAGCAAAGTCTTGCCGGTTCCCGGCGGGCCCATCATCAGCACGCCCTTGGGAATTCGTCCGCCGAGTTTCTGAAATTTCTGCGGCTCTTTAAGAAACTCGATAATCTCCTGTAGCTCTTCCTTCGCTTCTTCCACGCCGGCGACGTCCTTGAACGTCACCCGCTTCTGCTGATTGTTGAGCAGCTTGGCGCGCGACTTTCCAAACGAAAGAGCTTTGTTTCCGCCCGACTGCATCTGTCGCAACATGAAAACCCAGATACCAATGATGAAGAGCAACGGCGCCCAGGTGATGAGCATGGGCCAGATGGGGCTGCCGCTGTCCGAAGCGTCTTCAAACTTAGCAACTTTGGGTTGGCTTTCGGCATTTTTCTCCGACGCCTTATTGAACACCGTGTTCTTAATCTGGTCGCTGGTGAGTTTAATGCGCAGTTCCTGGCCGCGGTTATCGATGGCTATGGCTTCATTTTGATTCAGCGTAATCTGCTTGATCTCGCCAGCATCGATTTTCTGAACGAGGGTGCCGACGTCGATCGGGGTGGAGCTCTTGCTGCCGGGATTGACCAACCGGTAGAGCAGCAACGCTCCTGCGACGATCAATAGCCAAAAGATGATTTGTCTAGCTGTGGAACTCAAAGTCATTAATGCCTCCGACTGCGATCATACCCCATACCAACTTCCTTTGTCGCTACACCACGATAAGTCCTAAACCCGGCGGTGACTTAACAAGACGAGCACGCGCTTGGATGCCGTCTGGCACAAAGCTGGTTGTGCCTGAAACATTGCGCTCGACACTTGGTTAGACACGCCCGGCAGGCAACGCGTTCCCTGGTGCATCCCGCCGCCAAAACTGAAAACCGCCGGCTGCGGGCTGGCGGCGTTCAAGCGCCTCGAATTTTAGGCCGCGACGACCCTCTTTTCAACACTTTTTTGCCCGAAAGCTCAAGGGTTCCGCGCTTTCGTGTCACGACCATGCCGTCCGGTAACTCGGCAATTCGTCCGCCTCGACCGGGCTCCATCAGCTTATCCACGGCCAGCAAATGCACCATTTCGATCCGGTTCAGATCGCCGCGTTCGCGGGCAATCCACTCGCGTAACGCTCGCCGCCGCACCGCCGCCGGCCTTTGCAACAGAACACTTACGCTTAATCGGGGCGCCCCGGTTTCATTATTCTTCCCCCCGTTCTCCGTGGCGGCTTCAAGCAGCCGCTCGGCGTCATCCGCGAGCGCTGACGCGTCCTCGTTTAGTAGATCTGCCGTCCGACTAAGGGTTTCCACGATACGCTTATTGAACGACTGCATCAGCGGCAACAACTGTTTGCGCACCCGCACGCGCAAGAAGCTTTCGTCGTCGTTCATCTCGTCGCTAAGGAAATCGAACTGGCGTTCGCGACAATAGTCTTCCGTGTCACTGCGCCTTGCCCAGCTAAGCAGCGGTCGAACGAGCTGCACCTTCGAGTTCTGCGTGATTGGGCGGACGACTGGCGTGCCACTCAAGCCTTCCGCGGCGCTGCCACGCAATAGTCGCATCAAGATTGTTTCGGCCTGGTCGTCTAACGTGTGCGCCGTTAACACGTAATCCGCGCGGTTTTGTCGCGCCGTGTTTAGCAGGAACTCGTAACGCGCTTTGCGGGCCGCCTGTTCCAAATTCTCAGGAGCATGTTTCCGCGACTTCAAATTCACGCGGCCGAGGGCGACGTCGAACCGAAAATGTTTTGCCAGTTGCGCGACCGACTTTGCGTCCTGACTGCTCGAGGCGCGCAGCCCGTGATCCAGATGCGCGACGATCAAGTTGAACCGGAGCTTTTCCGTTTCTAACAATTCCTGAAGCGCGAGGAAGAGTGCGGTCGAGTCGGCGCCGCCGGAAACAGCCACGACGATCGCCGCGTCAGATTCCGGCAACGCAAGCCGTCGCCATTCCTTCAATAGACTCTTTGTGAAGGACGAAAGTCTCGCGAGGCGAGAGGAAGGAAAGTCAGGCTTGTTTGGTTGAGTCGATTGCAATCTAAGGTTCTTCGTCCCGTAGGGACCTAATGTTTATAGAAGACAAATGCCAAGAGACTACGCTCGGAAGCGGCGGAACGCTACGAACCTCGATATTGTCACGAGAGATATTGCGCACCTTCGGAGCGCGGGCCTTTAGATGCGTTGGTTCTATAAACGTTCGGCTCCTCCGGAGCCCGGCGAACGAATCCCCACCTTGACAATCATTGGCCCAAGGCGCTACTAATTCAACCACCCCAAGCAGCAGTTAGTTCTCCCGCAAAAAATCTTAGCGAGGTTACCGATGATACCGAGGACATTCATGAATCGTCGTATGTTTGTTTGCGCGCTGATCGTGGCGCTGTTTACTTTCCAGTCTATTCCGGCAATGGCGTACGACGAAGGAATGTGGACCTTCAATAACGTACCCAGGGAAGATATCAAACAAAAGTATGGGTTCAACGTCACTGACGAATGGCTTCGCAAGGTTCAACTCGCAACCGTGCGCTTCCCTAATGGCACCGGCTCATTCGTGTCGCCCAACGGCCTCGTGCTTACAAACTATCACATCGTGGAAGACGTGGTGGGTGAGCTTAGCAGTGCCAGCAAAGATTACGCGAAAGAAGGTTTTGTAGCGCGCGAACAAGCTGATGAATTAAAAGCTGAAGGTCTGAGCCTCGATCAGCTCGTCAGCATTGAAGACGTAACCGCTCGCGTTAACGCCGCAGTTAAGTCTGGCATGTCAGCATCGGAGGCGAATGCTGCTAGACGCGCCGAGATCAGCGCCATCGAAACCGACTCAACTAAGACGACCGGCCTGCGCAGCGATGTGGTGACATTGTATCAAGGCGGTCAATACAACCTTTACCGCTACAAGAAATATACCGACGTCAGGCTCGTATTTGTGCCCGAGTTTCAGGCGGCCTTCTTCGGCGGCGATCCTGACAACTTCAATTTTCCGCGTTTCAATATCGACATGGCGCTCGTGAGAGTTTACGAAAACAATCAGCCGCTGAAGGTCGACGATTACTTCAAGTGGTCGAAGACGGGCGTGAAAGACGGCGAGCTGGTTTTTGTTACCGGTCATCCGGGTTCGACGCAGCGACTGAACACGGTGGCCCACATCGAAGCGTTGCGCGATACCAGTATTCCGCTCGTCCTGCGGATGCTGGAATCGCGCCGTACCGTGCTCAAGCAGTACATGGCCCAGGGCGAAGAGCAAACGCGTCGGGCCCAGAACGAGCTGAACAGCGTGGAGAATTCGATCAAGGTATATAAAGGACAGATTGCCGGGCTGCAGGACCCAAAGCTGATGGCCAAGAAACGCCTCGCGGAGCAGGCTTTGCGCAACTCGATCAATGCTGACCCGCGCAAGAAGAAAGAGTTCGGCGACGCCTGGGAGGCGATTGCGAAAGCGCGCCGCGACCTCGCCACATATGAACGCGACCGGCGCTTCCTCGATCCGACAACGGGCACCGTTCCCGTCGTCCCCGCTGGTTTCAATAGCCAGTTGTTCATGTACGCGCGGACGCTCGTGCGGCTCGCCGATGAGAATCAAAAGCCCGACGTCGAGCGACTGCCAGAGTTCATGAACGCGCGTCGCGTAGCCATGGAAGCAACGTTGTATTCCACCGCGCCAATCTACGACGACCTGGAAAAGGCGAAGCTCGCCAATTCGCTGGCGTTCATGCAAAGCGAGTATGGCGCGAACAGCTCGCTCGTGAAGAAAGTGCTGAAAGGGAAGACTCCGGAAACGCGCGCCGCGGAGTTGATCGAAGGAAGCAAACTGAAGGACATTGAGTATCGCCGGCAAGTGGCCGCCGCGGGAGTAAGGATGATCAATAGCGGCGACGATCCGTTGATCGATCTGGCGAAAGACATCGACAAGGAATCGCGCGCGGTGCGTAAGCGTTATGACGAGCAGGTGACGGCAGTGGAGCGGGCCAGCTACGCGAAGATTGCGCGCGCGCTGTTTGAAGAGCACGGCACTGATCTGTATCCCGACGCCACCTTTACCCTGCGGCTTTCATACGGAGCAGTGAAGGGCTATCGCGAAAACGGCAAGTGGGTGCCGCCATTCACCACACTGGGTGGACTCTACGCGCGTTCGAATCAATTTCATCACGCGTTCCCCTACAACCTGCCGCCGCGTTGGACCAGCAAACGCGCCGCCATCAATCCACGCACGCCGTTCAACTTCGTTTCGACCAACGACATCGTGGGCGGCAACAGCGGCTCGCCGGCGATTAACAAGAATCGCGAGCTGGTCGGCCTGATCTTTGACGGCAACATCCAATCTTTGGTGGGAAACTTCGAATACGACGAGTCGGTGAACCGCGCAATCTCGGTGGACGCCCGCGGCATGATTGAAATCCTGCGCAAAGTCTTCGGCGCCAACGCCGTCGCCAACGAACTCCTGCGCGGCTAGTAGGACAGACATTCCTGTCTGTCCCTCAACGCCAGGAGAGAGTATCCACAGATTAGGCAGATTTCACAGATTGCTAGAGCCGGTATTCTGACTTGATGTCAGAATCTGTGAAATCCGTGTAATCTATGGATAAAAATCTGCAGTCCCATCTAGAACCAGGCGTTCAATCGGCTTATTCTAAGAGCACAAGAATTCCCGAACTGAACCAGTGCCCTTAAGCCATCTTTAACCTCCGATAGCAACTTTCGCGACGAAAAGGATTTAGTCGCCGGCGATTGCTGTGACTACACGCACGCACTCCACTGACAATTCCCTGCGCCTGCTCGTTGCCGAACAGTTGCTCGCTGCGCTTTCGGGCGCGGATCCGGCGGAGCAGGAATGGGCCAGGAGTATTTTTGTCGCTCAGGGTTTTCTTGCCGAAGCGATCGACAAACTTCGCAGCGCCGACGATGCTCTTGAGCGCGCCGCCGCAGCTCGTACTCTGGGAATTGCCCGCAGTCAATTGGCGACGCCGCACCTCGTCGCTGGAATGTTTGACAAGGCGACGGAAGTTTCCCACGCGGCCGCCGAAGCGCTCGCTCGCATCAACGATCCCGCTATCGCAATCGATCCACTGAATCTCCTGTGGAGTAATCAGGAACCGGTTGGTGAGCTCGCGAGCGGACTCGCTCAGTCCGCTGGGCCAGAGACGCAACAGTCAAACGAAACAAAACAGCATGGAACCGATCAGCTTGGGGATGTGCACGCGCAGAAGCCTTCGTCTGCCCCAGATCCTTCAGACGTCGCATTTGATGTATTCGACTTCGTCGTCGAGCTTCAGAACGAGGCGCCGCAAAAACGTATCGAGGCTTTAGATCGGCTGGCGCGTTCGCGCGACCCGCAAGCTTTTGAGTTGATCACAAGTGCCTTCGACGATCTTTGCGCCGACGTCCGCAAGGCCGCGGCCCATGCGCTCTATGAACTCGATGCCGAGAGCGCCGCGCAATCTTTCGGACGCGCCGTGGAAGAAAGCACTCCCGATCGCCGCCGCAATATCGGTGTGGCCCTGCACGCGTCCGGCTTGGCGCAGCGTGCGATTGACGACCTCGTCGGCGACAGTCGAGCGAATGCTTACAACGCGCTGTGTCTGTTGTTTGTCATGGCGAAGACGGGGCAAATCGATCCATTGCTTCAAGCCATTGAAGGACACGGCAGCGTCGAGGTGCGCTGTGCCGCAGTGCGACTGCTGACTCTGAACGGTCAGTCAGAGGCAGCCGCCGAAGCCGCAAAGCGACGACTCAACGTGCACGGATGATGAGGTGAATCACGCGTTGATGACGCAACAACTGCTGCTATTCCTAACGTTGGCAAACCACCACAACCTTAACCGCTTATGGGCACCACTTTAATAAAAGAGAAAGCGTCCAGTCTCAATCGCTCAAGACTGGACGCTTTGTTGTCCCCTACCAAAAGGTGAAGGTTAGTTGATTAGCTGCAGGTTCAGGATCTGCTGCAGGATCGTGCCGAGGATTGACGCTGTCCCATTCGAATAGCGGCCGTACTGATACCTACTGTAGTAGCCGTCTTCGTAGCCACGGCGGAAGCCCTCGCGGAAGTAGTACTGGTACTCGCTCAGGTCGACGTAGTAGCTGTCGTAGCCGTAGCTGCTGTCCTGGTACCCGAAAGCATCCTCGGGGCTGAACTGCCAGCCGTCTTCACGGTCGGCCTGGCCTGCGCGGAATCCTTCCTCGTAGCCATTGTTTACCGCCTGCTGCAGCATCTGTGCGCCGTAGCGATTGGTCTCGTAGTAACTGCCGCCACGGTAGTAGCGATAGTTGGTTGGACCATAGTCGTTGTAGCTCCAGCTCTGCAGACGCAACTGGTCCTGACGCAAACGGTCTAAGTAGCGCTGTTGATAGCGTAACTGCGCGCGGCGTCGCTGCTGCTCATACAGACGCTGCTGTTGCAAAGCGTAACTCTGCCGGCGACTCCACTCCTGGCGATACTGGTTGGCACGCTGTTCCTGGTAACGTCTCCAGTCGCGCTGTTGATCGTTGGAACGATTCGAATAAACGCCGCCAGACTGTTGGCGACGAATTGAATCTTCCTGCTGCCGTCGCTGCCAGTCACCGTTCTGCTGCTGTCTTTGCCAGTCACCATTCTGTTGGCGTCGCTGCCAATCCTGGTTCTGCTGAACCTGGCGCTGTTGTTCTAAACGTCTCTGTTGCTCAGCTCTTTGCTGCGCCTGATTCTGCTCGACGCGCTGCTTGTTCTGTTCCCAACGTCGTTGCTGTTCCTGTTGGTTCTGCTCAACACGCTGCTTGTTTTGTTCCCAGCGCTGCTGTTGTTCAGCCCGTCGTTGTTCCTGATCCTGTCGCACCCGCTCGCGATTCTGCTGCCAGCGCTGGTTCTGCTCGGTTGGCTGTGCCGCACGCTGCGCTTCTCGCTGCTGCTGTTCGGCAGCGCGTTGCTGCGCGGCCTGCTGCTGCTCAGCTTGACGCTGCTGCTCGCGCGCCTGCTGTTGCTGCTCACGCGCCTGGCGGTCGGCGTTGCGACGAGCCTCTTGCTCGGCGCGGCGCTGATCACCCTGGCCCTGGTTACCCTGATTACTTTGGTTACTTTGATTTGACTGTTGCTGGGCTTCTTCGCTGCGCTCCCGGCCGCGGCCGCGACGCCCCTGCGCATTTGTGACATCGGCGACGCCGACCAGCAGTGCCAATCCGAGCGTGGCTGACGTTGCGAGCCCCTTGTAATTTACTTTCATTGATATTCCCCTTTTGATAGCTGCTCTGCTGAAGAGTCTTCTCCCAGCGAGTGTTTGGCAAGCGGCGGGCCAGTGAAGAGTGATAAATGAAAAGTGAAGAGACGGACGGAAAACTAAAGAAGTTTCAAGTTCCAAGTTTCAAGTTTCAAGTCCAGAGCGCAACGATATGATTCACGCATGTACGGTATGGGATGGAAGAGTTCAAGAGTTTCAAGTTCCGAGCTTCAGGTTTCAAGTCCAGAATGCGAGCTTCCGGACTTGGAACTTGGAACTTGAAACTTGGAACTAATGTTTCCGGACTTGAAACCTGGAACTTATTTAATATCCGGCGCCCCGCCGTTAACGACTGAGTCGCGGCCGAATTGTATGTAGTAAGGATCAGAGCGGTTCCCGGTTGCGGGTGGCGTGTTCTTGAAAACCGCGTAGCCGCTTGCGTCATACAAACGTCCGTTGGGTGAGTTGCGGCGCACGCTCACGTAGTCACCCCAGCGCGGATTCGCTGCGTCGCTCAACTCCGGATACCAAACGACAAAGTCGCCCAGAATTCCCACCGCATGATTGCCGAAATTATTGCCGGCATTTTTCTTGCCGCCCCAGGCGAGCGAAATTCCCACCTCGCCGTTTTCGTTGGTCGCCAGGCTGGGGTAAGCGAACGCGTAGTCGTTGTTCCAGATTTGCCACTGCGAAATGACGCTGTAGTTGGTGATATTTATTTCGACGACCTGCACGTGCGTGTTTTGAAATCCGTTACCCGGTTTCGCACTCCACGCGAACCACACCTCGTTGTTGTTCCGGCGCGTGATGCCGAGCACAGCGTTGCCGGGGAAACCAAAACTCAACCAGTCAGTCCCGTCAGGCGCAATTGACGTGATCGCGCCTTTGTTCCAGCTGTTGATATTTATGTCGCGCCAAAAATACTGATTGTCGCCTTCCTTCATCGAGAACACGCGCATCTGGCTACTGTTGTTATGGCCCGCCCAAAAAACCTCGTTGCCGGTGTTTTGCGAAATATGGCCGCCGCGCGGCACGAGCCCGTTCGCCGGATCGGTGTAGCCCATGTTGATGGTCTGACTATTTTGGATTTCACTTAACGGTATGCGGACGACGAAGAGACCGCTCGCAACCGCGTCGGAGCTGAGATAGAGAAAATTGTCACCTACCGACATCTCGGGGTAGTCCATCGTGGTGTTACCGAGATTGAATGTAGCCGAGCTCAGGTCCCAATAAGTCCAGGCGGTAAGATTGCTGTTAACGATATCTTGAGGACTGGCGGAGGCGATGCGCAGTTTGTTAATGCCGTTCAAACAACTGCCTGGGCCAGTGCCGCAGAATTGCATCAACCAGATAAAGCGATCGATTTTAGGAACGTACTGAACGATCTGATCGCAACAGAAGCCGCGGTCGAGGTTATTGCCATTTGCATCCTTCGCAGCACCGCTGGGAAAGATGGTCGTCGGATCTCGCTCAGTCCAGTTCACGGCGCCGTCGGTGGTTAGCTGGACGCGCGAGTTGTATGACAACAGCGCCACGTTGCCGCCGCGCGCGGCATTCATGTCAGGCGGACTGCCGACATTTGAAGTGGTGCCGAGCGGATCGTAGTCAGTGAACACGACCGGATCGCCGGCGCCGCCCAGCGGTGTGTCTTCCTTCTTCTTTTTGATTTGTAGAAATTGCGAAGCATTGGCGGTGGGCGCAAGCGTGCCGCGCAGTGGGCCATCCGGAACCGGGTAGGCAAACTCGTCGTTGCGATCGTTTTCATCACCAAGCGGAGTGAAGGCGGGATATTTCCCGCCTTCAACTCTGTTAGGTTTTGCCGTTGCGTAATTCAGCGGTTGGCTAACTGTTCCGTATGGCCCGTTTGGTTCGATCGAGCCGCGCCGGTAACACCGGCAATAGAACAGCCAAACCAGGATGAAGATGAGAAAAAAGATCACTGTAATGATCAGGATCCTCAGGAGTGGTTGCAGAGGGTTCATGACTCAGTCTCCTTTGTGGTGAGTTGTGCGCAGTCCCCGACGCGGGCTCTGGACAATCACCCTTGTTGGAAAGAATTCGAGTTCCGGTCTGCTAGCTGGAGTTTGAGGAACTCGAGTAACGATGATGTTTCAGTCTCAATGTTGATGAGAATCGGCGTTGATCTATTTCGGATGGAATATGAGTGAGAATACGCGATTTTAGCCGCGGATTTGCGCGGAGTAGCGCGGATCAGATCCGCAAGAAGAATAATTCACTAATGATTTTAGATTCGCGAGGTCGCAAGCCATCCCTGACGGTCGGGCTACTGCCCCGCACTTGTCACTCGTGAAACCGCGGCTGATTTGTGAGTTAAGCCTTTTCGAGGCCGGCGTATTTTTCGATCAGTTTCTTTTGGCCGTAGCCGGGGAAGGTGACGGTAAGCTTGAGAGAATCGCCCACGCCTTCACGGCGCAGCACGAGACCGCGACCGTACTTGGCGTGCTTCACGTAGGAGCCGGGAACGAAGTCGGCCGGGGAAGAAGTTTCGAGTTTTGAGTCTCGAGTTTCGAGTTCCGGATTTTGGTACGACGACGAGCCCTTCCTGACGGTCGGGCTACTGCCCGGTTGCGGACGTTGGACATTGGACGTTGGACGTTGGACACGCTTTTCGCTGTCGGCGCGTTCGCGAGTGGATTGAAAACTGCCGCTGGTGTTGCCCAATTGCGTGGCGCGTTGTTTGAAAAACTCGGCGATTGAATCGACACTGTCGTAAGTTTTTCCTTCAAACTTTTTTCGCTCTTTGCGATAGCCACTGTCCGACTGATAACCGCCGCGCTCACCGCCGGCGGAGGCAGCGTGTCGATATTCACCATGCTCGTAATCGATCGACGAAGAACCGCGCGCGTACGAAAGCCAGGAGTTGCCGCGCGAAAGATCTTCAATCAAGTCCAATGGCATCTCGTTCAAAAACTGCGACGGCTCCGACGCGAGCTCTTCGCCGTAGACACGGCGCTTCATCGCATGCGTCACATAAAGAAATCTTTCAGCGCGCGTCATGGCGACGTAGCAAAGCCGGCGCTCCTCTTCGAGCTCGGCCGGATCGGTGGCTGAACGTGAATGCGGAAAGAGACCGTCCTCGAGCCCGACAATGAACACGAGTGGAAACTCAAGACCTTTGGCTGAGTGGGCCGTCATTAAAGTGACTGGGGCGTCGCCCTTGTACTGATCGGTGTCAGAGACCAGAGCGGAGTGATCGATAAACTCGCGCAGCCCCTCGATGCCTTGCTCATCGTAATCCACAGCGGCGTTGACGAGTTCCTGCAAATTCTCCAGACGCGCTTCGGCCTCGTCAGTCTTTTCGGACTTGAGCGCGTTTTCGTAACCGGTTTCGAAGATGGCGGCTTTGACGATGTCGGAGACTGGAGAATCGGAATCTGCGATTGTGGATTGCGAGCCCTCGCTAACGGTTGGGCTACTGCTCCTCTCGCTAGCGCTCGCGGCGGCGGGCGAGACGCCCGCGGTCCCAGTAGTTTCCGGACCTTTGACATTGGACGTTGGACTTTGGACAGCGTACTCGGACGTTGGACTTTGGACGATCCCTGCCATTTCACCCAGCTTGATAATAATCCGGCGAAAACTTTTCAGCGCCGACACTGCCCGCATGCTCAAGTTCTCTGGCTTCTCGATGACGAGCGCAATCGTTTCCCAGAGACTCAAACCAGAATCACTCGCCCGGCGAGTAATCTCCTCGACCGTTTGTTTGCCGATGCCGCGCGGCGGGCTGTTGATGACTCGTTGCAGCGCGATCGAGTCGTTGGGATTCAGCGCCAGCTTGAGATAGGCGATGATGTCGCGCACTTCCATGCGCTCGTAAAACGAAAAGCCGCCGACGATGTTGTATTGCAAGCCGGCGCGTCTCATCGCTTCTTCAAAGACGCGCGATTGTGAGTTGGTGCGATACAAAACTGCTGAACGCAGGTCGTACTCTTCATTGCGGTGCTCGAGAATTTTTCCAGCGACAAAACGCGCTTCGGATTCCGCATCAAACGCCTGGTAATAACGCACCCGATCCCCGCGCGGATTCGAGGTCCAGAGAGTTTTTCCTTTGCGTTCGACGTTGTGTTTCACCACCGCGCCGGCAACGTCGAGAATCGTTTGGGTGGAACGATAGTTCTGTTCGAGCCGGATAGTTTTCGTGTTAGGAAAATGATGTTCGAAATTGAGAATGTTCGTGATGTCGGCGCCGCGCCATTTATAGATCGACTGGTCCTCGTCGCCGACTACGGCAATGTTCTGCTGTTTCTCGGTCAGCAAACCAATCAGGGCAAACTGCAGCGAGTTCGTGTCCTGGTATTCATCAACCAGGATGTAACGAAACTTGTTGTTGTACTTCTCCCGCACCTCGGGCGTTTGTCGCAGCAGCCGCACCGTCTTGATCATCAAATCGTCGAAGTCGAGCGCGTTGTTCGCGTGCAGGCGCTCCTCGTAGGTTGCATAAACGCGAGCCTGGGCCGCGCGACGTTCGTCGACATAATCGGCGCGCGCGGCAAATGCTTCAACGTCTTCACCGCGATTCTTGGCTGAGCTGATCGCGGATTGCGTCGCCCGCAGGCCGAGATGTTTTTCGTCGTAGCCGAGGTCCTTCATGCAGTTCTTGATCAGGCGCAGCGAATCGTCCTGATCGTAAATCGTGAAGGTGCGCGTGTACTTGTCGTTCAACTTTTCGATGTCCTGACGCAGGATGCGCACGCAGAGACTGTGAAACGTCGAGACGAGCGGCATGGCGGGCAATTCCTGATGGCGCAACAGACGCTGCACGCGCTGGCGCATTTCCTGGGCCGCCTTGTTGGTGAAGGTGACGGCGAGGATGTTCCATGGCGCAACGTGTTTCTCGGCAATCAGATAAGCGATGCGATGGGCGATGACGCGCGTCTTGCCCGAGCCGGCGCCGGCGAGGATCAGCAAAGGACCTTCGGTATGTTGAACGGCGATGCGTTGTTCGTCGTTGAGAGCTGACAAAAAATCCATGTATCTCTAGCCTTTGTCTTCTCTTTCGCCACTCAACTTCAGCGTTGCGGCGCGAGTCTTCTTATCCAGACGAAAGCCTTTTCCTTCCAGATTATCCAGGATTGACCTTAACTCAATCAGCAATCCAGATTGTTTGGCTTTAAGTAAGATGCCGAGCGTGCCTGTAAATCGTACCTCAAGACTACGCGCATGTTTTCGCCCAACAGCGTCGTCAAGCAGGACCAGGCAACCGGGATTTGCAAGTGCCAGTGATAGCACCTGGCCTTCTCCGCTACCGAGCGATTTCACGATTTGCAGGATGTTCGGAACGTCTACGCTCAATACTTCGAACCGTGCCAGTGCGGCGTCGTCAGGCAGTTCAACGCCGTGTTTGCGTCCCTCAGCCAATTCATTGGCGACGGCTACGGGAATACTTATCTTAGGGTAGAGCGTGAAAAGTAAATCGAGTAATCCTATTTGGAAGAAATACTGAATTACTGAAGTATCAGCGACGACATCAGGCACGTGAGAAATCCTGTTTTAGTTCCTCTTCGTTTACGTCAAACACTGACACTCCGTATTCTGAAAGCCTGGCGAGAAAGACCGTACGCGGCACGCCGGCAAGAGAAGCAGCGGCGCCGGAAGAAAGGCGACCAAGTTCATAGAGTTTCGCTGCAGCTGCAAACCTAAACTCTTCGGCCGCTTCAACCGGAGAAAGATTCAACGCCGCCATCGCATCATCTGGGATTGGAATACTTAATTGACTCAAAACCTGCTCCTGCGAAGACTCAATCGTGACCCAACAACCAGTCTCTGTCAACTCATGGCAAAAACAGGCAAGAAGCTCAGATATGCAAAGAACCATAATCCGCAGATTGCGCAGATTACGCGGATATATATTTGTTGCAAGATGACTTTTTTCACTGCGGTTCATCTGTGTAATCCGCGTAATTTGTGGATTCATGTTTGAAAGCAAGAATCGGATAGAACGGCGCGCATGAACTGACTAACATCGCAACAGCTGACGATGAAGCAAATTTTTGGAGGTGTTAATATGAGTGCCGTGATGAAGAAACAGTTGGAACTGTGGTCGGCGGATCAGGAAGGACTTTGGCAAGCTGTCCTGGCGAAGGACGCGCGCTGCGATGGCCAGTTTGTCTTTGCGGTTAGTTCAACAGGAATCTACTGCCGCCCGTCGTGTCCGTCGCGCCGTCCACGTCGCGACCGCGTATCGTTTTTCCAACTGCCCGAGAATGCTGAACAGGCGGGCTTTCGCGCTTGTCTTCGTTGTCATCCCAACAACGAGGCCAGCGTCGATCCGCAAACGCAAATGGCGCGCGACATCTGCCGCCTCATTGAGGCGAACGAGGGCGAGCCGATCACACTGTCAGCCCTGAGCGAGCGGCTGGGTGTTAGTTCGTTTCATCTGCAGCGTACTTTCAAAAGCGTCATGGGAATTTCGCCCAGGGACTATGCGGAGACTTATCGCGTTAACAAGTTCAAGCAGGACGTGCGGGGCGGCGAGCCGATTACCAGCGCGATGTACGACGCGGGTTTCGGATCCAGCAGCCGGCTGTACGAGAGCGCCGCGGCGCAATTGGGTATGACGCCCGCGACCTACGGCAAAGGCGGGCGCGGCATGACGATTAACTACGCGGTTGCTGAAAGCCCGTTGGGCCGGTTGCTGGTCGCAGCGACAAACAAGGGTGTGTGCTCGGTCATGCTCGGCGATTCTGACGCCACGCTCAAGGCGGACCTGTCGCGCGAGTTTCCGGCGGCGCAAATTCGACACGACGAGAAACCGCTGCAGTCGTCGCTTAAATCGATTGTTGATTACTTGAAAAACAGGACACCGCACCTCGATTTGCCTCTCGACATACGTGCCACGGCTTTTCAGCGACAGGTTTGGGAGCAGCTGCGCGCGATACCTTATGGACAGACGCATTCGTATAGCGACGTCGCACGAGCGATTGGGCAGCAGACGGCAGTGCGCGCAGTGGCTCGCGCGTGCGCGACGAATCCGGTTGCGCTTGTGATTCCGTGTCACCGCGTAATTCGTGAGGACAAGACGCTGGGCGGCTACCGCTGGGGATTGGAACGCAAGAAAAAGCTGCTGCAAGCGGAGAGGGAAGCTGTCGAGTAGCTAACTACTATCCGCAGATTACACAGATTTCACGGATTGGGTAAGAAGGGTCTAAGCGGCCAGCTGGTGTGTGTGATCCTGGAATCCGTGTAATCGGTGTAATCTGCGGACAATGCATGGCCCTTTTCCTCGTCCGGCTGCGCGTTAGCAGGTAGAGGAAAACGACATGCGCAAAATATTCAGCATTTTTATTGTTATCGTAGCCGCGAGCACGATCTTATCCGCACAAACAAACGCCCGCCGCAGGCATCACGCGCCAGCGACGACTGTCACGGCGAAAGTCGAGGCAAAGGCGACTGAAGCGGGCAACGGCATCTCTTTTCCGCACACGGCGTTTAGTTATCCGGTTGAGGATTTCAAACCGGGCGTGGTGCGAGTCGGGCCACGAACCACTTATCTGAAGGACGGTTTGCGGATCGACGAAGTTGTTCGGCTGCTGGGTAAACCGTTGTCCATCTCGGAGCGCAACGAGCAGAACGTAAATGTTAAGACTTACGTGTTTCAGCGCGGCGAGGGGCAGGTTTTGATAGCCGAGTTTGAGAA
>Ga0070670_100002372_pt1 | contig 15519 bp, 14 predicted proteins | sample KBSS63metaG_FD_64665 | JGI IMG/M metagenome (GOLD analysis project Ga0070670, IMG submission 64665) | Switchgrass rhizosphere microbial communities from Kellogg Biological Station, Michigan, USA - KBS S6-3 metaG | ecosystem: Host-associated > Plants > Roots > Rhizosphere > Soil ... | reverse complement strand
TTTGGACGCCGGCATTATATTCGCCGCGCGGCTTCAAGGATGCGCCACGGCCAAGATCCGGTAGCCGATGTCGAGCGTGGGCATCGGCACGCCGACCTCTCGGCTCAGCTCGAGCGCGTGGCCCAAGGTCTCGACGTATTCGAGCCGGCTGCCGCGCAGCACGTCCTGCTGCGACGACATGCGGTGCTCCGGCGACTTGTCGAGGAACGTTTTTCCGATTCCGCGGACGATCTCCATGGCCGCTTCGTCGGTCGCGTGCACGATGCTCGGGACCGGCAGCGGAGACGCGTCGACGATCTCGATTTGCAGCGCCGTGGCGAGCGCGGCGGTCTCGCGTGCCATGCGCACGACGACGACCGCGGTCTGCGGATCCACGAGGAACTTCCACGTGATCTGCCGTGTGAGCGCGGCGACGAGGAATAGCGGAATCCAACCGACGAACTTCGACCACTCACGCGTGCGAATGTCCGGCACCGCTTTGCTGCGAACGCCCGCGGCGTCGACGACGCGCGCGAGCTCCTCGGCGCGCCGGCTCAGCGCGCCGGTCTCGTCGCCGAGATAGAGGCACACGTTGCGTGTGAATTTCACCTCGCCGCTCGAGGTGAGCTCACCGGAAAAATCCGCCATCGCACCGAGGACGCTCGACGGACCGAAAACGCGCGCGAGCAATTCGTCCTTGAGCACGCCGTTTTGCACGGACAACACCGAGTCAAACCGAACGTGACCCACGCTCGCGAGCGTCGCCGGCGTATCGATGGCCTTCGTTGCGACGATCAACGTGTCGGCCTCGAGCAGCCCTTTCGGATCGTCGAGCACGGCCGGCCGCGCCTCGACGTTCGCCAGTCCCCTCACGACGAGACCCTGTCGAGCGATGCTACGCGCTCGCTCGCCGCGCGCGATCATGACGACGTCGTGTCCCGATCGGGACAGGTGCGCGCCCAGGATGGTGCCCAGCGCGCCCGCCCCAAGGATCGCGAATCTCATAAAGTCCGCTCGGCGGCGACGCCGCGCGCCGGCAGCGCTAGGTGATCGAGGCCTGGTAAATGCTGTCGATCGACTTGTCGAGCGCGTCGTTGAACTGCTTGTCGGACTGTTGGGCCGTGAGACCTTCCGCGAGCGCGCGCGAGAAGCTCGCGGTCATCCCGTGGTTGCGCGCGAGACGCTTGTTGGCGTCGTCGCGCGTGTAGCCGCCCGACAGCGCGACGACTCGAAGCACGTTCTTGTTCTTGATCAGGTCCTGATAGAAGTCGTCCTTGTCCGGGATGGTGAGCTTGAGCATCACCTTCTGGTCGGGCTTCAGCGCGGCGAGCTCCTTCGTGATCGCGGCCTTGAGCAACTCCTCGGCGCCGGCTTTGTTCGGCGTCTTGATGTCGACCTCGGGCTCGATGATCGGCACGAGACCCGCGGCGAGGATCTGCTTGCCGAGCTCGAACTGCTGCTTCACGACCGCGTCGATGCCGGCCTTGTTCGCCTGCTTGATCACCGAGCGCATCTTCGTGCCGAACACGTCCTTCGTCTTCGCGCGCTTGAGCAGCGCGTCGAGCCCGGGGATCGGCTTCATGAGCTGCACGCCGTCTTTCTCGTCGGCGAGGCCCTTGTCCACTTTGAGGAACGGCACGACGCCCTTCACGCTCCAAAGGTAAGTCGGCGTCGGCTTGCCGTCGATGTCGCGATCCATCGTGTTCTCGAACAGGATAGCGCCTATCAGCCGTTTGCCGCTGAACGCGGGGCTCGTGATCATGCGCGTGCGCATTTTGTGCACGACGTCGAACATTTCCTGCTCGTTCTTATAGGCGTCCTCGCCGAGCCCGTAGAGCTTCAGCGCCTTCGGCGTGCTGCCGCCGCTCTGGTCGAGCGCCGCGATGAAACCCTTGTCGTTCTTGATCTTGGCCAGCTGCTTGTCGAAGTTGCTCACGAGACTGCTCCCTTTGGGATCCGATGACTCGACGGCGTAGACGCTTGGGCTCGCGAGACGCACGTGGCGTCGAGCGAGTCGGCGGCTATTCTAGCTCAGCCGTGATCGGGCAGAATTCAGCCATGCGTGTATTTTGTTGGCTGCTGCTCGTGGCGGTCGCGGCCCCCGCGGTCGCGCGCGCGGACCTGCCGCCCGACATCGAGCGCGTTCTGACCGCGCACAAGATCCCGGCGAGCGAGGTCAGCGTGCTCGTCGAGGCGGTCGATGCGGACGCCCCGATCCTGAGCCATCTCGCCACCGAGTCGCGCAGCCCCGCGTCGGTGATGAAGACGATCACGACCTGGAGCGCGCTCGAGCTCCTCGGTCCGACCTTCGTCTGGCAGACGGAGGTCTACATGCTCGGCACGTTCGACGGCCGCAAGCTCGACGGCAGCCTCGCGCTCAAGGGCTACGGCGATCCTTACCTCGTCGAGGAAGAGGTCTGGAAGCTCGTGCATGCGCTGCGTCGCTCGGGGCTCGAGCAGATCGGCGGCGACCTCGTGCTCGACGACAGCTATTTCGACGTGAGCGGTGAGCCCGACCCGGGCGCGTTCGACGGCCAGCCGTACCGCACTTACAACGTCGTGCCGAGCGCCTTGATGATGAACTTCAAGGCCGTCACGTTTCAGTTCCTCGTCGATCCGGAGCACAACCGCGTCCGCGTCGTGACGGATCCGACGCTCGACAACCTCACGGTCCGCAACAAGATCGACCTCGTCGACGGCGCGTGCGGCGGCTACAACAACGGCGTCGAGTTCAGTCACGCGAACCCGGACACGCTTGCCGAGGTCGTCGTCGACGGCAAGTTCTCGCGCCGCTGCGACGGCTACACGATGAGCCGGACCGCGCTGCAGCACGACACCTACGCGTTCGGCCTCTTTCAAACCCTCTGGCACGAAGCCGGCGGGCGCCTCGATGGCAAGTTGCGCAAGGGCACGGTGCCCGACGGCAATTTGCCCGCGGTCGTTTGGCGGTCGCGGCCGCTCGGCGAGGTGATCCGCGCGATCAACAAGAACAGCAACAACGTGATGACGCGCGACCTCGTCTACACGCTCGGCGCGGAGCTCGGCGGCGTGCCCGGCACGCGCGAGAAGGGCGTCGCAGCGATCCGCCTGTTTCTCGCGCAGCGCGGCTTGGACGTGACCTCGCTGCGCATGCAGAACGGCGCGGGGCTCTCGCGCGACGAGCGTGCGTCGGCCGACCTGCTCGCGGGCGTGCTTCGCGCCGCGTACAAGAGCCCGTTTGCGCCCGAGTTCATGGCGTCGCTGTCGCTCGGCGGGCTCGACGGCACGACGCGCGGGCGATTCCATCGCGACAACCAGGTGTTGATGCACGTGAAGACCGGGCGACTGGATCACGTGTCGGCGCTCGCGGGCTACGTGCACGCTGCGAGCGGCAAGACGTATGTGATCGTCGCGATCATGAACTCGGAGGACGCGCACCGCGGGCCGGGACAGGAGCTCGAGGAGGCCGTCGTGCGCTGGGTGCAGGCGCGGCCGTAGGGCACTTCAGCTAGCGACCAAAGAAGATAAAGAGAAGCGAGATCAACGTCTGCTCAGCACGAGCGCAACCCCGGGTTGACCTGCGTCCGGCACCACTGCGCCGCGATACACCATGTCGGTGCGCCCGTCGCCGTTCTCGTCGAAGAACCACGGCAACGTGTACTGGTCCCGCCCGTTGCCGAGTGCGAAGGCGGAGTCGGCGGGCCCTAGGGTGCCGTCCGCCTTGTGCGTCAGGAACAAGATCGAATTCATGATGTTCGAGAGCGCGACGACGTCCGGGCGCCCGTCGTCGTCGATGTCCTGGATGCGCAGCTCGCTGACCTGAAAGGTCGGCGCTCCTTCGGCGTTGCTCGCCCAAAGAGGCTTATCGAACGGCGCAAGTTTCGTAGCCGCCGCGAAGCCGGCGCCGACCTGACGAAACCAGTAGTAGCCGTTCAGGGTGGCGACCACGAGGTCTGTGCGCCCATCACCGTCGTAGTCACCGGTGCCGCCGGCCACGGTCCCTCCGGTCGGCGGCTCCGGAATGTCGTAAGAGATCGCAGCGCCGAACGAGGCTCCCGTCGACGGATACACTTCGACATACGCTGGCGCATTCGTGAAAGGCGAAGTGAAGACGCCGATGAGATCAGCGAGCCCGTCGTTGGTCACATCGGCGGTGAGTAGCGTCCTCGGCTCGCGCGTCGGCGAGATGTCTTGCTCCGTGAACGAACCGTCGCCGTTCTGAGTGAAGACGACGATCGCCGCGGGGCTACAAGAGTAGATGACGGCGAGGTCCGAGCGCCCGTCCCCATTGAAGTCCGCAGTCACTAGCGGGTGCGCGAACGTATCGACGTCCACACCGCATTGAGGCCGTGCGGGCGCGAGCCGTTGCGGAGACGACCAGCTGCCGTCTGCCTGCGCAAATATCAGATCGATGCCGGTGTAGGCGGCTTCCGCGGCGATATCGAGTCGTGTGTCCCCGTTGAAGTCGCCGAGCACGACGGCTCCGCCATTGCCCGCGCCGACGTACTGCGGAGCGGCATAGCGGCCCGGGGATACGTTGCGATACACGCCGACGGTCTTCACATTGCCGCCGGGGACCAGCCGATAACCCGTCGCAACAATGTCGGGACGGCCGTCGCCGGAAAGATCCCCGACTGCAATGCCGCGTCCCACGCCAAGCGCCCGGAAACCGACCGGGCGGTGATAGCGCAGCGGTAGCTCGTGCGCAGCGAAACGACGCGTCCCGCGTCCTTCCAGAGCATTGAAGAGACTTTGCTCGTGGAAGCCCGTGATCGATAGGCCCGTCGTCGGCAGCGTCTGGTCGGGAGAGACTTGAACCTGTTCGACGCGAGTGCCGCGCGGATCGAGCAGCATGTAGTCGTAGCGAACAGCATTTGGCGTCGGCTCGAAGGTGCTGAACGCAGTCGTCGCGGACAGCGAATGCGTAGCGGGCGCTGCGATGTCGGGACCGAGGTAGGGGCCTACGGAGACGAGGCTCGGAGGCGGCACGTGTGTGTCTTCGGCGTATGGCACGCTCAGCGAAACCAAATCGAGGGTGACGTTGCTGCCGTCCGACGATGCGAGCTCGACCGAGTAGGCGCCGGGAGCGTCGGGCACCAGCCCAGGGGTTGGGCTATGCGCGTCGAGCAGCTCGGCATTGCTGCCCGGCGGTGTGACGGCGAGGCGCCACGAAAAATCGAACCAAACGTGGCTGTCGGCGCCGGTGAAGCGCCCATTCAAACGGTACTGCTGGCCCAGCGACAACGTCTGTTCGGGTCCGGCAGCCGCGCCGAATTGCCCCGGCGCCGGGTTGGCGAGCTGCGTTTCGAACGATGCATTGGACACGAGCAGCACACTCTTGCTGGCTGTATCGAGGCCCGCCGTGTCGAGCTCGAGGGCGGTGAGCCGCGGCGTAAGAGGCGAGATCCAAACCGACGAGCTCGCGCCGCGCGCGCGAATCGAACCGCCGCCCGAGCGAAGGTAGGTGTTTTCCTGCGTCACCTGGAATTCGCCGTTCGTGCTGATTTCCGCGTAACCGACGTTCGAGTCGTAGATATGCCCCGAGACTCGCGCAGGCTGCGGCGAGCTTCGAACGGGAAACTCGAGCACGAAGCTCTCGACGCGAGCGCTGCCGCCGCTCGAGTCTTGAAGCGCGAAGTTCGAAGTGAGCTTCAGAGTCGCGGCGTCCTGAATCTGCACCGACCCCGCCATCGTGGTGGACCTGCCCCCGGCCCCTACGAGGGTCAACGCGGGAAACGTGAGAGACGTTTCGAGGCCGCTCGAATTCTTGATGCGCAGGATCGCCTTACCGCTCCATTTGGTGCCATTGCCAGGATCGCAGTCTCGTAGGGTGGCCGCGATCCAGCCGGTCCCGTCCGCTGCAAGGCCGCGACCGATAGGCAAGGCGCAAACGTCTCCACGGACGGTCCGAGCCAGATAGACACCTAGTGATTGCGTCGCCACGACCGCGTCGACGATGCGATCGGCCATGCGACCAGAGCTTGTCGGCGCCTGGGTGAGCGTGGCCGGCGACGTGTTGCCGGTATAGGTAACGGTTGGCGGATCGTCCCCTGGATCGGCGGGAATCCCGGGAGGCTGCGGCGTGGATGGGCTTGCTCCACCGCCGCCACCGCCTCCACAGCCGGACACCGAGCACCCGATAGCGATGAAGACGAGCGAGACGAGCAGTCTGCCGTTGCAGGTCACGGCATATTCCTGGGGCCGCACGACCGTTCTTGGCAAGCGGCGCGTCCTTTGCGAAGCTGTGCAGTGCACGGCGGGTACGCGAAGTTCACTTAATCTTCGATTCTGCGGCAGTGCTTTGCGTCGCCCGAGCTGCTCGTCCCACGGTGCGAGGCGTTCGGATCTCTACTGCGCCGTCATCCCGCCGTCGATCATGAGCGTGTGCCCGGTCACGAACGATGCGTCGCTCGAGCATAGCCATAGCACCGCATTCGCGACCTCGTCCGGTGTGCCTACGCGCCCGACCGGGTGAACGCGGCCGAATTCCTGCATGGTGATCTTGAGATCGCTCGCGAAGCCCGCGCCCATGTCGGTGTCGATCACGGCGGGCGCGACGACGTTCACTCGGATTCCGAGCCGCGCATTCTCGAGTGCTGCGGCCTTCGTGAGGCCGACCACCGCATGCTTCGACGCGGCGTAGCTCGCTGCGCCGCGGCCCGTGCCGACGACGCCCACGGCCGACGCGTTGTTCACGATCGCGCCCCGACTCTGCTTCTGCATTTGCTTGAGCTCGTACTTCATCGCGAGCCAAACGCCCTTCGCATTCACAGCCATCACGCGGTCGAAGTCTTCCTCGCTTTCGTCCGGAATCATATTGAGGCGCGACAGCACGCCCGCGTTGTTGAACGCGCAGTCGACCGCGCCGTACTCGCGCACCGCGCGCGCGACGAGCGCCTCGACGTCTTTTGCGACAGTCACGTCGGTGCGCTGGAAGAGGGCGGTGCCGCCGGCTCTCTCGATCAGCGCGACCGTCTCCTCGCCGTTCTCTATGTTGCGGTTACCGATCGCGACCTTGGCTCCCGCGTTAGCGAACGCGAGCGCTGTCGTGCGGCCGATGCCCGCGCCGCCGCCCGTGATCAGCGCGACCTTGCCATTGAAGTCGTACATCGTCACTCCAATCGCCGGCGCTCCGCGATCCGCCACTCGCCGAACACGGCCTTGTCCGACGCGAGCTCGTAGACCGCGTCCTCGCCCGACCGCGCGGCTAGCAGTGCGAGCAACGTAATCGCGCGGCCGTCTCGCAATTCCGAAATGCGTGAGCGAGTGCTCATCGACCGAGCTCCGCGATGATTAAAGTGTCGGTCATCATCCGTCCCTGCGTGCGCCGACTCAACTTAATGCACGTGAAGGGTATGGGCGGAGCCGGACTCTACTGCTATGGTTGCGTTCAGGGTTGGTGGGACACCCGGGGGCTTGATGATCTTTCGCTACGCGCTCGCGGCGCTCGCCGCGAGCTCGCTCGCGCTCGGCGCCGGAGCGCAGAGCATCACGGGCCGCGCGGCGCAGCGCGGTGAGGCCGCGCAGAAGATCGCGGCGAAGACCAACAGCGTCGTTCTCGATCCGACCAAGCCGCCGCCGGGCATTCAGCCGCTGGCCGTCGACCTCTTCACGACGACGAACTTCTACTTCGACGGCGACTCCTGGACCGACAACCGTTACACGCGCTGCAACACGCCGAACGAGCTCTGGAGCATGGCGGCCGAGACCGCGCACCGCGGCGTCGGTACTTGGGGCGATTGCAACCGCGGCCTGTCGGCGAACGAGATCGCGAGCCCGTACCCATACAAGACCGCCGAAGAGCACTACAACGCGCTGCTCGCGCAGGCGCGGGCGCACGGCGGCCCCACGCAGCACACGCGCGCGAGCGCGCCGGACTGGGACGGTTGGTATCGCCGCAACCGGGACAGGCAGTGGATCTACGGCGACGCGCTGCTCGCGGGCACGATGGCGTCGCTGCTGACGCCCGAGTATCGGAAGCGCATGACGCAGCTCGTCTACCACGAGGCCGTCACCAACGCGCCGCAGTGGAACGCGTCGCTCTGCTATCCGGAAGGGTTGATGCGCTGGTGGAGCGCGCCCGCGATCCGCGACATCGAGGTGCTCGTTACGCCGAAGGAAGTTCAGTTCCTGTCCGGCGTCGCGGACAACTTCATCCGCAAGATCCTGGTCGGCCAGAAGCACGTGCAGAAGGTGCCGCAGTGGTACGGCGAGACCGTCGGCTTCTGGGACGGCGACACGCTCGTCGCGTGGACGGCGAACGTGCAGGGCTGGACGCTCTCGCATTCCATGTTCGAGTTCAGCAACGAGATGCAGGTGATCGAGGTCGTGAAGCCCGGGCCCGACGGCAAAGGCCTCGTCGTGGATGCGACGTTCTACGACCCCGAGGCGTTCGTGAGGCCGCTGCACACGGCGGCGACGTGGAACCGCGTCGGCAACCTCGATGACGCGGAGCGGCGCTACACGTTCGTCGAATGCCGCACGCAGAGTCAGACCTCGGTCGGCGAGGACGGCCGCGTGAAGCAGCTCGCGCCGCCGGACGAGGGCTTCGTCGACTATCTCGGTCGTCCGTGGGCGGAGAGTTGGGAGAAGCACTTCGAGCAAGGATGGGAGCATCCGAGCTCGAAGTGATCTTCTCAAGGGTGAGCCGCGCCTTGCCGGAGGCGACGGGATATTGCGCTGCGCAAACGCGGAGGGTCAAGGCTCGCCGCTTGACCTCGGCGGAGCGTTCAGCTGCGACACGCGGCCGCCGCCGTTCACCGATTCGAAGGGCGGGGCGGCATAGACGACTTTGCCGCCGACCATCGTGATCAGCGACTGGATGTTGCCGATCTCCTGAGTCGGCACCATCAGGTAGTCGGCCGAGAGGACCGCAAGGTCGGCGAGCTTGCCGGTTTCGAGCGAGCCGCGCTTGTCATCGTCGTGCGCGAACCAAGCGCTCCCGATCGTGTAGAAGCGCAGCGCGTCCTCACGGCTCGGCGTCTCTTCGGACCCGCGAATCGCAACGCCGCCGACGGTCTTGCCGTCGGCGAACCACTGGAGCGCGGTGAACGGATTGTACGACGCGACGCGATGCGCATCGGTGCCGGCGCCGATCGCGACTCCGAGCCGCTTGCCGGTCACGACGGGCGGGATCCGCTTGCCCGCGTCGGGTCCCTGCGCGCGCACGAGCGCGTCACCGCCGAAGTACATCGCGTCTTGCACCGTCCAACCGACGCCGAGGGCGGCCATCCGCTTGAGACTCTCCTCGGACGCGTCGTTGAGATGCGCGATCGACCAACGCAGCCCTTTGATCGGTACGTCGCGATTCACGCGCTCGAAGATGCCGAGCAGGTGATCGACCGTTGCATCGGGCCCCCAGTGCATCGTGAGGCCGAGCCCGCGCTCGGCTGCCCACTTCGCGATTTGGTAGTAGCTTTCCTTGTCCGCTTCGCTTGGGCTCGGGTTGTTGTTCATCGCGAGCGTGATTCGCTCGCCGATGCCGTTGAACTTCAGGTACTCGTCGCCGAAGCCCATCGGCAACAGCTCCGTGAGCTGTGCGAGCTCCTCCCTCTCGTGCCCAGCGGTCTGGCCGTTCAAGCTGTATGCGACGCGCACGGTCATCTCGTGACGCCGCCAGACATCGAAGAGCGCCTGATAGTCGCTCGGGAACAAGTTGTTGCCGCCGGGATCGACGACGCCCGTGAGCGCGAGTCGGTTGAGCTCGCGGAAGAACGCCTTCGTGCCCTCGACCTGCTGCGCATACGTCGGCCGCGGCAGGCGGTCGAACAGCGCGACGATCGCGTTGTTGCCGCCCGTGATCGCGCCGGTCGGCTTACCCGAAGCGTCGCGCTCGAGCTTGCCGCCGGCCGGGACATCGGCGTCGCTCTTGATTCCGAGCTTCGCGAGCCCCGCGTCCGTCAATAGCGCCCAACCGTAGCCGAGCTGCACGTAGACCGGGCTGCCCGGTGCCGCGGCCTCGAGCTCGGCTTGCGTCGGCCGCCGCCGCTCCGCGAACTGCAGCTCGTTCCAGCCGCCGGCGACGATCAGCCACGCGCCTGGTTCGCGCGCGCGCGCCGCGGCGCCGACCCGTGCGAGCGCTTCGGACAGCGAGCGCGCGCCGATCCAGTTCACCTCGCTCGTGAACGAGAGCGCGGCGCGGACCGCGTGCAGGTGCGAGTCGATGAGGCCCGGGATTACCGTGCGGCCGCCGAGGTCGACGATGCGAGTCGCCGGTCCAGCGAGCTTGCGAACGTCGACGCTGCGGCCAAGCGCTGCGATCTTGCCGTCGCGGATAGCGAGCGCTTCTTGCACGCTCGAGCGTGCGTCGAGCGTGACGATCTTGCCGTTCACGAGCACAGTCTCGGGCGCCTGCGCCGCGGCGCTCAGCACGCTTGCGATCGAGAGCACCAGCACAACGAGCGCGACTCGCGTCATGACTTCCCCCGTGCACGCGCTTGGGTCGCGTACGCGCACGACACTAGCGCACGCGCGCCGCCGCGGCCAGCACGCGCGCGTGGACAGTTGGCGGCCGCCAACGCGACGAGGCACAATCGCCGCAGCTCTGGAGAACGAGACCGATCGCTATGACGTTGCGACCTCGAGTGGCTGCGAGTTTCCGGCTTCTCGCAACCGTTGCGGCGAGCGCGCTGATCGCAGCCCTGGTCGCGAGTGCCGATGCGCAGCAGCCCGCGCCGCGCTCGCAGCCCTCGCGCGTCGCGCAGGCGAAAGCGCCGCCACCCGCCGCGTCGGGCGGCGCGCCCGCGACGTCCGAGGTGTCGCGCAGGCCCCCGCTAGGCGGCTACCTCGGAGAGCAACGGTTGCCGGATTACCGCCTGTTCTTGCCCCCGCCGCCCGCGGCGGGCACTCCGCTCGCGGTCGCTGACGCGGCGATCTTCGAAGAGACTCGCAAGCTCGAGAACAGCCCGCGCTGGCAGCTCGCGGCGAACGACGATCGGATCAATCTCAAGGCGCTGCTGGCAGATTTCGGCTGCTCGGCCGGCGCCGATTTCTCCTCGGTCGACGCACCTGCGCTCACGCGGGTGCTCGTGCGCTCGTCCGCGGACTTGTTCCCGCTGATCGGCGCGGCGAAGGACGCGTACAAGCGGCCGCGGCCGTTTGCCGAGCACGAGGGCCCGATCTGCGTCATGCCGTCGGAGGAGCTCACGGCGAGCCCCGCGTACCCGTCTGGTCACGCGGCGACCGGATGGCTGTACGCGTTGCTGCTTGCGGAGATCGATCCCTCGCACGCGGACGCGATCATGCAGCGCGGCCGCGCATACGGCGAGAGCCGCGTCGTCTGCGGCGTGCACTACTACACCGACATCGAGGGCGGCCGGATCACTGCGAGCGCATTGGTCGCGGCGCTGCACGGCGCGCCCGAGTTCGAGACCGACATCGCGAGCGCACGCGCCGAAGTCTTCTCGCTGCGCGGCAAAGTGCAGCCTGCGGCTGCGGCGTGTGAGAGCGAGAAGGCGAACCTAGTCACGCCTTGGTGAGCGCGCTGCCGAGCGCGCAGGTCGCGCCGCGGCGTCGGCTCGGCGTCGCTCACGCGGTGTCCGTCTGCGTCGGCATGGTGATCGGCGCCGGCATCTTCAAATCCACGCCTCTCGCGGCCGCGGTCGACTTGGCCGCAGACGCGGGAGTGCTCGCGCTTTGGGTGTTCGGCGGAGCGATGTCGCTCGCCGGCGCGCTCTGCTTCGCCGAGCTCGCGGCCGCGTTCCCCGATCCCGGCGGCGACTACTTCTTCCTGCGCAAAGCCTACGGCGCCGAGGCGGGGTTCCTGTTCGCGTGGTCGCGATTCGCCGTGATCCACACGGGCTCGATGGCCATGCTCGCGTTCAGCTTCGGCGACTACCTCGCGGCGATCGCGGACGTCGGACCTTACGGCAGCGCGGCCATCGCAGCCGCGACGATCGTCGCGCTCGCGGCGTTGAACCTTGCGGGGCTGCGCTTCGGGATCGGTACGCAGCTCGCGTTGATGTTCGTCGTGATTGCCGGGCTGCTCCTCGTCGGCGGCACGGGACTCTGGCTCGCGTCGGCGGCCACGCCGGCCGCGCCGAGCGCCGCGACGTTAGGAGGCGCGGGCGCGCGCGCGACAACCGCGCCCGCGTTCTCGACGATCTCGGTGGGCGCCGCGCTCGTCTACGTCTTTCTCGCGTACGGCGGCTGGAGCGATGCGGCGACGCTATCGGCCGAGATGCGCGATCGGGAGCGCGGCATGCGGCGTGCTCTCGTGATCGGCATGAGCGTCGTGACGGCGCTCTACTTGCTCGTCAACTGGGCCTTCCTACACGGGCTCGGCCGCGACGCGTTCGTCGCGAGCAACGCGCCGGGAGCAGATCTCATGCGCCATGTGCTCGGCGTTCCGGGCGAGGTCGCGATCGTGGGCGTGGTGGCCGTGACGTCGATCACTTCGATGAACGCGATCTTCATCGCGGGCGCGCGCACGACGTATGCGGCCGCGCGCGACACGGAGTCGCTGTTCCACTTGCGCCATTGGCACGCCGAGCGCGGCACGCCGTACCGTGCGATCGTCGCGATCAGCATCGTGTCGCTCGCGCTCGTCGCGCTCGGCACGTACACGCGCGGCGGCTTCGCGACGATGGTCGACTACCTTTCGCCGGTCTACTGGTTGTTCCTCACCATGAGCGGCGTCGCGCTGCTCGTGCTGCGCCGCCGCTATCCCGACGCCGAGCGGCCGTTCCGCGTGCCGCTCTATCCGTACGTGCCGCTCGCGTTCATCGCGAGCAGCGTCTACGTGTTCTGGTCGAGCGTGGCGTACGTTCGCACCGGCGCGGTCGTCGGCGTTGCGGTGCTGGCCGCCGGCGCGGTGCTGCTCGTGGTGCTGCGCGCGCTCGGGAGGCGTCGCTAACTCGAGCTTCTGGTATCGTGCGCCGCTCCGACGGTCAGCACGGAGCTTGCGCGATGGACGTTCGATTCTCGGCTACCGAGGCGCGCGTGATCGGCTGTCTCATGGAAAAGTCGGTCCTGACGCCGGATCAGTACCCGCTGTCGCTGAACGCGTTGACCAACGCGTGCAATCAGAAGTCGAGCCGCGATCCCGTGCTCAACCTCGACGCGGGCGCGGTGCAGCATGCCGTCAACGACCTCGTGACCGCGCGGCACGTGATGGTCCAGAACTTCGGCTCGCGCGTCGACAAGTACCAGCAGCGCTTCTGCAATACGCAGTTCGCGGCGATCCAGCTCACGCCGGCCGAGTTCGCCGTGATCTGCCTGCTGTTGCTGCGCGGTCCACAGACTCCCGGAGAGCTCAAGGCGCACAGCGGCCGGCTCCACGAGTTCGGCGACGTCGCCGAGGTCGACGCCGCGCTCGAGTCTCTGCTCACGCGCAGCGACGGGCCATTCGTCGCGCGGCTGGCGCGCGAGCCGCGGCGCAAGGACCACGCGTACGCGCATCTCTTCGGCGGGCCAGTGGAGTCGGTCGCGCAGGATGTGGAGCTGCCGGCGCGCGAACCGCCCCGCGTGGGTCGCGAGGACTCGTTCGCCGCGCTCGAGCGGCGCGTCGACGAGCTAGAGCGCGCGCTCGCCGCGATCAAGGCGTCGCTCGGAATCGACTAGAAGTCGAGCGGCTCGAACGTCCGGAACGCGCCGATGCCGGCGACCCAGCGCCCCGGGAATTGCTCGATCGCGATGTTGTTCTCGTTGACCGCGTCGTTGTAGAGCTTGCGGCGCTCGCCGATCTGCTCTCCGATCTCCGCCAGTCGTCGGCTCAGGATCCCGAAGTGCTTGTCGGCCGCGAGCTCGCGATCGCCTTCCGCGAGCGACAGCAGCGTGCCGAGCTCGCGGCGCAAGTCGATCTCGGCGCGGCCGAGTACGGCCGGGTCGAACGAGTGGCGAGCGGCGAAGATCGCGGAGCGCGCCTCGAGCACGCGGTCGAGCGCGGCCTGATCGTTGCGGAGGTACTTCGCGCAGATCTCGACGAGCCGTGGCAACTCGTCGTGACGCTCGCGCACCGGGACGTCGAGGTTCGCCCACGCGCGCGCGACGCGCTGCTTCGTCGCGACGAGATAGTTGTACGTCGAGACGAACCAGAGCGCGGCCGCGACGATCGCGGCGAACACGATGAAGCCCAGAAACATCCGCCGTCTCAGCGTGCCGCGGCGGCTCGATCGAGCAGCCCGGCGACCGCCTTCGCGAGCTCGTGAGCGAGCACGAGGTGCTGATCGGCGTCGAGGTGCACGCCGTCGATCGCGCTCGTCGTGACGACCCGACCGGCGTCGAAGAACGGGCAGCCGAGCTCGGTCGCGACGTCCGCCAAAGCTTCCGCCAGCCCCTTGCTCTTAACGTCCGCGCCCTCGAACTTCGGCGCCATCGCGCCCTTCGCGGTGCGCGCCGGCGGCGGCGCGACGATCAGGATCTCGGGCACCGGCATGCCGGGCTCGATCGGCGCCGTGCGGATCGCTCGCACGAGCGTCGCAACGCCTTGCGCCGAGTGCCACGCGTTGTACGAGTGCGTCGTTTGGAAGTCGTTCGTGCCGAGCAGCAGCACGACGAGCCCGAGCGGCGAGCTCACCTCGATGCGCTGCTGGAGGCCGGTGAGGCCGTTGCGCCCGGGCTTGAACGGATCCTCCCACACGGTTCGCCGGCCATTGAGGCAGTCCTCGATCACGCGCACGCTGCGGCCGGCGCGGATCAGATGATCCTCCATCACGCCGGGCCAGCGCTCCGCGAAGCCGAGCCGCTTGCGCGTGTTCGGCACGATGCCCCACGAGAGCGAGTCGCTGTAGACGAGAATCTGCTGCATCGAGTGGAGCCTCGAGCGGGAGCGCGGCGCTACCCGTCAGATCGGGACTTTGCGGTCGGGGAACGCTTTGTGCCAGCGGTTGATGCGAACGGTCGCCCGCAAGCCGTTCGTCCAGAACGGGTCGTCCTTGAAGATGTCGCGCACCTCGGCTTCGTCCTTCGCCTCGATGATCCAGAGGCCGCCGAGCGGCTTGTCGGTCGGGATCTCGCGCAGCGAGCCCGGGACGAGCACACGGTCCTTGTTGTCGTCGAGAAACTTGAGATGCGCCGCGAACAGCTTGTCGCGGGTCGCCTTGACGTTCGGCTTGTCTTCGAATTGCACGATGTACAGCATGTTCGTCCTCTCGAAAAGTAGTCGGGTAGGCGTGCGCCGCTCAATGCTCCGCGTCCGCCGCGCCGTTCACGCTGCGCGCGATTTCGCTGAGCACGGTTTGATTCGCGCGCATCGCACGCTCGACGACGGTATCGTAGTTCTCGATCAGCTGCTCGCCGAGCTTCGTGAGCGATGCGCCGCCGCGCGATTTGCCGCCGGCCCAGGTCGCGACGAGCGGTTTCGCGAACAGCTTGTTGAGCTCGTCGACGAGCAGCCACGCGCGCCGATACGACATCTTCATCGCGCGCGCGGCGCCCGAGATCGACTCCTGCGTGCGGATCTGGCGCAGCAGGTTGATCTTGCCGGGGCCGATCTGGCCGATGCCGGGCAGGTTCACCTTGATCCAGAGCTCGGCGGTCGGCGTCTTCGTCATGCGCTTAGCGTAGCCGTTCGGAATTGCGCGGAGTAGGGTGATGCTTACATGGAGATGGCGTATCGAAACC
>Ga0070670_100002370_pt1 | contig 15530 bp, 18 predicted proteins | sample KBSS63metaG_FD_64665 | JGI IMG/M metagenome (GOLD analysis project Ga0070670, IMG submission 64665) | Switchgrass rhizosphere microbial communities from Kellogg Biological Station, Michigan, USA - KBS S6-3 metaG | ecosystem: Host-associated > Plants > Roots > Rhizosphere > Soil ... | reverse complement strand
CGGTGTGCGGCAGACCGCGACCGTCCAACCACGTCCGATCGTTGAACCCGAAGCTGTCGACGACCAGTGTGTCGCCTTCCCAACGGCCGACGGAGTATCCCATCCAGGTGCGCTCGGGATTGGGTTCGAGTGTGCGCCCGTCCATGTAAATGAGGCGATACGTCAGGTTCTCGTGCGCAATCGCGATGAGCGACGGCGTCTGGATGATGCGCCTCCAGCCAACCATCGTCTCGGGACCACTGGGCAGGCACTGAAATGCAGGCCGGTCGCTGAAGTAGTTCTCTTCCCGTTCATGGATCAGCGTCTTCGATCGCTCGGTCAGCGCGTCGTCGGGCACGCGAATGACGGCCGGTCGTCCATTCCATACACCTGAGAGATCGACGTGGCCGTCGGCGCCGCGAGGGGCCGCTGCCGTGAGGTCAGGCCGGCCGTCGGACGTGCGGGGGATGTTTGGCGTGGGTCGGTTCAGCCATTGCGCTTCTGCGACTGTCACGGCGCAGGCCAACGACACGACCAAGGTTCCGGCCGATATTCGCTTCATGCTGTTCTCCCGGCCCGCAATCTTGAGTCTTGAGTCTTGAGCCCTGAGCCTTCCAGGTTCTTCAGAACATCGTATAGGACATCATCCGGCCCGCCAGGACGACCACGATCCAGCTCACGATCGAAATCGCGCCGGCGGCGCGTGCGGACGCCGGCGGCTGGCTCCACGAGTCCCACCCCGCGACGCGCCGCTGCGTGTAGACGTGGAAGAACGCGGCGTTCAGCCCCGCGAGCGCGAGCATCGTCAGCTTCACCCGGAAATACGGGTTGTGGTAGGCCGCCGTCGCGTAGCCGGTGAAGATAACCGCGCCGGACCCGAACATCACCCCGAAGCCGGTCACCATGACCGGTGCCAGGCGCCGGTAGACCTCCGACACGGGCGTGGCCGTCAACACCTTGCCCAGCAGCCGCAGGTCGAACCAGATCACGGTGCCGACCGAGAGGCCCAATCCGAGCAGATGGATCGCGACGACGATTGGAAACCCGTAGGTCGATTGCGTCACCAGCTCGGCGAGCCGCGTCGACTCGAGCCATTCACAGATTTGAAGCAGCATCATCGGCGTGGCTTATTCGAGCAGGATGAAGGCGCACGCGGTGAGGGCCAGGCCGATCCAGAGCACGAGCCCCAGCGCACCCACGGCCCGCGTGCCGCGCCGCCGCAGGCCGAACTGCACCGCCGACGCGGCCAGGATGAGCAGCAGCTTCAATTGAAACGTCGAGTTGTGGGCGGCGTTCACGGCGCGCGGACCGAACAGCAGAAGTCCCGTGGGCACGCTGAGAAGAAGGCCGAGGGCGACCAGCCGCGACCCGGGCCCGGCCAGTTCCCGAACCGGCCGCGCCGGGAAGAGCACGCGCAGCTGGCCCAGGTTGGCGAAGAGGGCGCCGCCCATGATGAAAGTGAAGCCGAGCGCGTGGAAAGCGCTCAGCACGGCGGTGATGGTCGGCGAGTCTCCGACCGCCGAGGCGAGGGCGGAGCTCTGATACCAGGTCAGCGCGGCGTCCATCGCCGTTCGCTCAGCTTGCGCATTGGACGGAGTATAGCCGGGCTGATAAAATAGGCGTTTGGCGTTCGCGCCAAATTCCTGACATATGGGGCACGACTGGATTGCGGTGCGCGGGGCCCGCGTTCACAACCTGAAAGACATCGACGTCGACCTGCCGCGCAACCGGCTGGTGGTGATCACCGGTCTGTCGGGGTCGGGCAAGTCGTCGCTCGCCTTCGACACCATCTACGCCGAAGGTCAGCGGCGCTACGTGGAGTCGCTGTCGGCCTACGCCCGGCAGTTCCTCGAGCAGATGGAAAAGCCGGACGTGGATCTCATCGAGGGGCTGTCGCCGGCCATCTCGATCGAGCAGAAGACGACCGGGTCCAACCCCCGCTCGACCGTCGGCACCGTCACCGAAATCTACGACTACCTGCGGCTGCTCTTCGCCAACATCGGCGTGCCGCACTGCTACAACTGCGGCCGCGAAATCACCGCGCAGTCGCTCGAGCGCATCCTCGACCTGGTGATGTCGTACCCGCAGGACGCGCGTATCAACGTGCTGGCGCCGGTGGTGCGCGGCCGGAAAGGCGAGTTCAAGAAGGAGCTGCAGGCGCTCCGCCAGCGCGGCTTCACCAAGGCGCGCATCGACGGCCAGTTCCGCTCGCTCGAAGAGGATCTCAAGCTCGATCGGCGGCGGAACCACAACATCGACATCGTGGTGGACCGCCTGGTGATCAAGAGCGGCATCGAGCGGCGCCTGTCCGAGTCGCTCGAAATGGCGTTGGGCCTGGCCGACGAGATCGTCATCGTCAACACGTTCGAGAGCGGCGACCAGCTGTTCTCCCGCAAGCTGGCCTGCGTGGCGTGCGGCATCTCGATGCCCGAGATGACGTCGCGCGCCTTTTCGTTCAACTCGCCGCACGGCGCGTGCACGACCTGCCAGGGACTTGGCGCGACCTACGACTTCGAGCCGCGGCTGGTCGTGCCCGACGAAACGAAATCGCTGCTCGACGGCGCCATCGCACCGTGGGCTCGCGGCGACCGCAAGCTGGTGAAGGACGCGATTCTGGCGCTGGCGAAGGCGTCGGGACTCGATCCCAGCATGCCGTTCTCGAAGCTGTCGAAGAAGCATCGCGACCTCGTGCTCTCGGGCGTCGGCGCGGCGAAGAAAGCCGCCAAGGCCGCCGGCACGGTGGCACCGGTAGCGGAGGAGATCGAGGACGACGACGGCGACGACGAGTTCGAGATGCCGCGCGGGCGCCGGCGCGAGTCCCCGGGCGACGACGCGTTCGGTCGCGCCTTCGAAGGCGTGATCCCCAACCTGCGCCGCCGCTACGAGGAAGGGTCGTGGGCGGTGCAGGAGGACCTCGAGCCGTTCCGGATGTTGCGCGAGTGCCCGGCCTGCCATGGGCAGCGGCTGCGGCCGCAGAGCCTGGCGGTGCGTGTGAAGGACCGCACGATGGCCGATTACGTCAACCTGCCGATCAGCGAGGCGACGCAGGTGTTCGAGGCGTTCACCCTCACTGAACGCGAGGAACTTATCGCCAACCGCGTCCTGCGCGAGATCCGCGAGCGCCTGCGGTTCCTCGACGAGGTCGGCGTGGGCTACCTGACGCTCAACCGCAGCGCGGCCACGCTGTCGGGCGGCGAAGGGCAGCGTATCCGGCTCGCGACGCAGATCGGCGCCAACCTCACGGGCGTGCTCTACGTGCTCGATGAGCCGTCCATCGGTCTGCACCAGCGCGACAACCGCAAGCTGCTTTCGACGCTGACGCGGTTGCGCGATCTCGGCAACACCGTCGTGGTGGTGGAGCACGACGAGGAAACGATTCGTACCGCGGACTACATCGTGGACCTCGGGCCTGGCGCCGGCGAGCACGGCGGCTACGTGACGTTCCAGGGCAAGCCCTCGGCGCTGCTGGAACCCGGCGCCGCGTCGCTCACCGGGGCCTATCTGCGCGGCGAACGCACGATCGCCACCCCCGCCACGCGGCGGCAGCCGGGACGCGGCGAGCTGGTGATTCGCGGCGCGCGCGCCAACAACCTGAAAAACGTCGACGTCACGATCCCGATCGGCACGCTCACCGCGGTAACCGGCGTGAGCGGTTCGGGGAAATCCACGCTCGTCAACGACATCCTCTACCGCTCGCTGGCCAAGGTGATCTATCGCGCCGCCGCCGAGCCTGGCCCGCACGACCGCATCGAGGGCATCGAGCTGATCGACAAGGTCATCGAGATCGATCAGTCACCGATCGGGCGCACGCCACGGTCGAACCCGGCGACCTACACCGGGATGTTCACCTTCCTCCGCGAGCTCTTCGCGATGATGCCGGAAGCCAAGGCGCGCGGGTTCCGGCCGGGGCGGTTCTCGTTCAACGTCAAGGGCGGACGCTGCGAAGCCTGCCAGGGCGACGGTGTCATCGCCATCGAGATGCACTTCCTGCCCGATGTCTACGTGACGTGCGAGCAGTGCAAGGGGCGCCGCTACAACCGCGAGACGCTCGAGATCCAGTACCGCGGGAAGTCGATTGCCGAAGTGCTGGACCTGACCGTGGACCAGGCGCTGCCGCTGCTCGAGAACTTCCCGCCGATTGCCAACAAGCTCCGCACGCTCCAGGACGTCGGGCTCGGCTACATCGAGCTGGGGCAGTCGGCGACGACGCTCAGTGGCGGCGAAGCGCAGCGGGTGAAGCTGGCGCGCGAGCTGTCACGGCGCGGCACCGGCCGCACCCTCTATATCCTCGACGAGCCCACGACCGGACTGCACTTCGAGGACACGCGCAAGCTCCTCGACGTGCTGAACAAGCTGGTGGACCAAGGCAACACGGTGGTGGTGATCGAGCACAATCTCGACGTGATCCGGTGCGCCGATCACCTGATCGACCTGGGGCCGGAGGGGGGAGCCGGGGGCGGCCGCGTGCTCGTCAGCGGAACGCCGGAGGTGGTGGCGGCAGACCCCCAATCGGCCACCGGCCAGTTCCTCGCGCCTCTCTTTGGGACACGGATCCTGGACTCCAACGACCCGGACGGGCGCCGGACCGAACACGGAAGCGTGGTAAAGTAGCCTCACTTTGTCGGCGGATCGCCGTGGCGACGGCGCAACAGCGATCACTTCTGAAAACGCGGCGCCGCTCGGCGATCGATCCCTAACCATCTCATCAAACAGGCTTTGCGCCGAATCGTCGCTTTCGGACGAGTCGTGGCACTCCTGTTGCTATAGGTCGAGTACCCCTAGGGACGACACGGGCCAATGAGCGTACAGAGGACACTCCGCCGATCCACCACCTGCGCCGGCATCGGGCTTCACTCGGGAAGCAAGGTGACGTTGTCGCTTCGGCCCGCCCCGGCCGACTTCGGGATCCGTTTCCGCCGTGCCGACCTGGGCGGTCTGGAAGTGCCTGCCACCGCGGATCACGTCGGCGGCATCAACTACGCCACCGGTCTTTCGCGCGACGCGGTGAACGTGGACACCGTCGAGCACCTGCTGGCGGCGCTCGTCAGCCTGGGCGTGGACAACGCCATCGTCGAATTGAACTCGCCGGAAGTGCCGATCATGGACGGCAGCGCGGCGCCCTTCATCTATCTGATTCAGGAAGCCGGCGTGCGCGCGCTCAACGCGCCGCGCAAGTTCCTGAAGGTGCTGCGCCCCATCACGCTGTCGCGGGGCGACAAGCGCATCGCGCTCTACCCGTCGGATCACTTCAAGGTCACCTACAGCATCGCCTACGACCATCCACTGCTGCGGCACCAGTCGCGGACGATGCGCATCACCGAAACCTCGTTCGTCGAGGAGATTGCCGCGGCGCGCACCTTCACCTTCCTGAAGGAAGTGGAGCAGCTGCGCAAGCAGGGGCTGGCGCTGGGCGGTTCGCTCGAAAACGCCATCGTGGTCGGCGAGACCGGCGTGCTGAACCACGCCTTGCGGTTCGACGACGAGTTCGTGCGGCACAAGATTCTGGATGTGATCGGCGACATGGCCCTGCTGGGCCACCCGATCATCGGCCACCTGGTGGCGCACCGTGGCGGCCACGGGCTGCACACGGCGTTTGCCGCGCAGGTGCTCGAAGAGCGCGACGCGTGGACGCTGGTCGAGGGCCCGGCTGCGAAGGACGCGCTGGCGCCGGCCGGTCAGCCCGTCACCGCCAATTAGAACAGGTAACACGGGTAGGGCGCGGGACAGGTAGGAGGATCTCCTATTTGTCCAGCTTCCGCATGTACGCTTCGAGCTTGTCGTTCTCGTATTTGACTGTATTCAGGAACAGGCTCTCGAGCAGGTAGGTGCGCCGGTCCTCTTCGGCCATCTGGTCGATGAGGTGAGTGATCTCGCGCATCATGTCCTCGAACGAGCGATCGAGGCCGCGCTTGGCCGTCACCTCTTTGTAGAGCGTTTCCATGATCGCCAGCAGATCCCCATCGAGCGTGATCTCCGCCCCTGTCGTCGTGGTGATGCTCTTCATGGCTAGCCCCCGAAGCTCTTGATGGCCGACGCTTCGTCGCTGTGGATTTCGAGGAAGTTCTGGGCCCCGGTCATCGTCAGCATCGTCTCGACCCGCTTCTGCACGCCCGAGAGCTTGAGCGCCCCTCCCGCCGCCGTCACCTGGCGGTACAGATCCATCAGGCAGCCGATGGTGGCGCTGTCGACGTAGGTGACCGTCGACAAGTCGAGCAGCACCTTGCTGCCGGTGCCGATGAGCGGCGTCACCGCGCCGGCAAACTCGGGCAGCAGCGGGTACATGAGTCGCGCCTCGTTGACGCGGACGATCGAGATGTCGTGATTACGGTCGGTGGTCAGGTTCATGCTCAGACTCCGCTCTTCGGGACCGACTCCTGCTGTTCTCGCAGGATACGGATTTGGCGGGCCAACTCAGTACGGCCGCGGTTGATGCGCGACTTCACGGTGCCTTCCGGCAGATCGAGGCGATCGGCGATTTCCTGGTAGGTCAGTTCCTGGATGTCGCGCAGCATCACCGCCGTGCGCAGCGTCGGCGGCAGCCCGGCGAGCGCCGCGCGCAGCAGCGACACGCGATCGCGATGCTCGAGCCGCCCGTAGGCGCTGACGCCCGGCGCCACCGGCGTGAGGTCCGATGGATCGACGTCGCGGTTGATCGTCTCGCGCTCGCGGCGAGCGCTGCGATAGTGATCGATGCAGAGATTGCGGCTGACGCTGATCAGCCACGTCTGGAAATTGGCGCGGCGATCGAATGTCTGGAGCGACTTGTACAACTTGAGGAAGACGTCCTGCGTGAGGTCCTCGGCCTGATCGTGGCGGCCGACGAACTTATAGGCGATGTTGAAGACGCGCCGCCAGTGCGTGCGGACGATCGTCTCCCACGCTGCCTGGTCACCGTCCAGGCAGCGCTGGATAACCTGGTCCATCGCTTGCGCGGAAGATGAATCAAAGGGCACGGAACGGGCGCATGATAACATGCGAACGTACGTGTCCGCACCGTATTCCCAGGGAAAACACGGTCTCGCCTGCGACGGGGTGGCCCTGGCTGCCATCGTCCAGGACGTCGGTACGCCGGTCTTCGTCTACAGCGCGCAGGCGATCCGTGATGCGTACACAGGGATCGATCGCGCGTTCGCCGACTACCCGCACGCGATTCACTACGCACTGAAGGCCAACTCCACCCTGGCGCTGCTGCGCCTCCTGCGCGAGCTCGGCAGCCGGGCCGACGCCAACTCCGGCGGCGAGATCCGCGTCGCGTTCCGCGCCGGCTTCGGCCCCGCCGACATCGTGTTCACGGGTGTCGGCAAGACGCGCGACGAGCTCGAGTTCGCGGTGGCGCAGGATGTCGCCACGATCAACGCCGAATCCCCCGGCGAGCTCGATCGCATTGCCGCCGTGGCCGCGGCGGCCGGGCGTACGGCGCGCGTCGCGCTCCGGGTGAACCCCGATATCGACGCCAGGACGCACGCCAACATCTCCACCGGCCTGCGCATCAACAAGTTCGGCGTGGCGCTCGAGGATGCACGCGCGATCTATCGCGACCGGCGCGATCTGCCGGGGCTGCGCTTCGTCGGCGTTCACGTCCACATCGGCTCGCAGATCACGAGCGCCGAGCCGCTGCAGCGCGCCGCCCAGGCGCTGGCGGGCATCGCGCTCGAACTGCGCGACGACGGGGTGCCGCTCGAGCACGTGGATCTGGGCGGCGGGCTCGGCATTCCTTATGAGGGCCAGCCGATGATCGCGCCGTCGGAGTACGCCGCGGCGGTGCTGCCGGCGCTGCGGCGCTGCGGCCTGCCGGTGGTATTGGAACCGGGGCGGGCGATTGTCGGACGCGCGGGCGCGCTCGTCTCGCGCGTGGTGGACACCAAGCAGAACCCCGACGGCCGGCGCTTCGCCGTGCTCGATGCCGGCATGACCGAACTGATGCGGCCGGCGCTCTACGGCTCCTACCACCGCATCGAGCCGGTGGAGCCGCGCCAGGCCGCGGTGGCTCCGTGGGACATCGTCGGCCCGATCTGCGAGAGCAGCGACGCCTTCGGACGCGATCGCGATTTGCCGCACCTCGAAGTTGGCGATCTGGTGGCGGTGCTCGATACCGGCGCCTATGGCGCCGTGATGGGCTCCAATTACAACCGTCGGCTGCTGCCGCCCGAAGTGCTCGTGGACGCCGGCGCGTGGACTTTGATCCGTCGCCGCCAGACGCTCGACGACGTGCTCGCGCTCGAGAGTTAGGAAGGAAGCGCCGGTGCGCGGGCTCCTCGTCGTCTTCGAAGGCCTCGATCAGAGCGGCAAGCAGACCCAGGCGGAGCGCTTGCGCGACCGGCTCGAGGCGGCGGGACGCACCGTGCGACTGCTGTCGTTTCCTTCCTACGAGACCCACATCGGCGCCGAGATCGGCCGCGCGCTCAAGGGCGAGCGCGACTACGCGGCCGACACCATGCAGCTGCTCTATGTCGCCAACCGGTTCGAGTGGAAGCCGGAGATCGAGCGCGAGCTGGCCCAGGGGACGGTAGTCGTCTGCGATCGGTATCTCGCATCGAGCGTCGCCTACGGGGAGGCGTTCGGCCTCGACGGGGCCTGGCTGAGTGAGATTCAGCGCTACCTGCCGCAGCCGGATCTCACCGTGCTCCTCGACATCGAGCCGCAGGTGTCGGCCTCGCGCAAGACGGCCGATCGGGACAAGTACGAGCGCGATCTCGCGCTGCTGGCGCGCGTGCGGGAGAGCTACGTGCGCCAGGCCACGGCCGTGCGTTGGCTGCGGCTCGACGCCGGCCGCGACCGCGATGCGGTCGCAGCCGACGTGTTCGTTGCGGTATCCGACCTCAAGCCTTGAGCCTTAAGCCGACAACAATCACCTAGTTCGTTCCGGTTGCCGCCAAGGCGGCCTGCACGTCCGCCTTCGTCAGCGGCTTGTCCGGATTGGGCGGGTGCGCCTGAATCCAGGTGACGTAATCGAGCTTGCTGGTGGTCCGTGCCACCGCCTTCAGCACAGCGAGCTGCGCCGGGTTGGGATTCACGACCGTGACGTCCGCCGACCACAGTACCTTCTCGGCCGGGAGGTACACCACCAGCATGCCGTCGCTGTGCTCGTTGGGCACGCGATACAGCTCGACCACCTTGCCGTTGGTGCCTTTACGGATATCGCGATCGCCGACCGGTTCGACGATGTTGGCGCCGCGTCCGGGCTTCTTGGACAGACTGTCTCCCGTCAGCGTGCGCTGGCCCGCGAGCAGCCGCTCGAGCACGGCCTCGTTGTTGCGATGGGTGAGGATGGTCGCGCCTTCGGACACCGCTGCCGACAGGCCGCTGGCGTGGTCGAAGTGCGGATGCGAGTTGACCACGTAGCGGATCCGCTTGCCGGGAATCGCCTGCTTGGCCGCGGCCATCACCGCCAGCCCGCGGGCATCGCTCTGACCGCTCTCGACGATCAGGATGTGATCCCCCATGTCCACGGCCAGCGACGTGTAGTTGCCGCCGATCTTGAACGCGCCGTCACCGAGCTTCTCGACCGGAGCGGCCGCAGCGGCCGCTGGCGGCGCGCCTGGCGCCGGCCCCGCCGGCCCGCCCGCCCGGCCCGGCGGTGGCGGCACCGTGAGCAGCTCCGCGAGGTTCGACGGATTGGGGATGGCCGCGGTGATGGTCGCGTCGAAGGTCGGCATCGACGCCTGCTTCTGGACGATGCGAGCCGGCACCTGCACGCCGTTCATGTTCTTGTAGTTCGAGTACTCGAATTCCACGAGCAGGTCGCCGACGACGGCGTTGTCCACCCGGGTCTCGACCTTCGTCACCAGGTTCTGGGCGTTGATGTACCCCGTCACCGTATAGGAGCGCCCCGACGGCGACTTCAGCGCCGGCGAGAACGACACGACTTGCAGGCCGTCCTGCGGCCGCACCGTGGCATTGTTGGCGGCTGCGCCTTTCAAGAACCCCCAGGGCGTCATCCAGATGTTCAGGCCCTGATTCCAGTTGGTATTGGCCTGCATGGCGGTGATGTTCTGGTTGAACGTCCCTGCAGGCTGGGGCGGCACGCCGGGCACGGCCGGCGGCTGCGTTGGTCCGGTCGCGCGGGATACGACCGCCGATGCGTCCGACGGTGCGGCGAAGTTGATGGTGCGCGTGTAGTGGGTAATCCGCGTGACGTTGACGGCGCCCATCGGTTCGCCGATGGCTTTGCTCTGGCCGAAGGCGCCGTTGCGAGCCGTGCCCGAGTAGGTGATCGAGTTCAGGGAGTCCGCGCCCATCGCTTTCGACGCCGCGGCAACCACCGCGCCGGCACCTTGTGCCGACGCGACCGCGGGGAGAAAAGCGAGGAGCGCGGCAAGCGTGAGCCTTTTGAGCGTCATTTCTTGCCTCCGATTGAGGTGGACGGCCGTGGGGGCGATGCGTCTCTATATACACACGCCGGCGGGGCCGGCGCTTACCGGCGTCCTGGGGTGCGGGAGGGAGGCGCCGCTCCCGGACGTGCTAAGGTTGCCCTGCCGTCCTGAGCCGCCTGCATTCTGCCGGTTCCTCACCATGGCCAGAAGCGAGGCACCAGTGGTGAACCGGCCTATCACTTTCAACTCGTACGAGTTCGTCGTCGTCGCATCGCTGCGCGCCAAGCAGCTCTTGGCGGGATGCACCGCCCACGTCGAAGGCGAGCATACGGCGGCCGTGAAAGCGCAGATGGAGGTGGCCGGAGGTCACGTGGTCAAGAGTCCTGACGACGTGCCGCTCCCGCCCCGCCAGTGCGAGTGGCAGCTCTGACCGCCCGCTAGTCTCGCGTGGGGCGCGCCACGCGATCGACGACGAGAACCTCTACTGGCGCCGTGGTCGAGACGAGCCGCAATCCGAGCTGCTCCTGCAGCGCGATGAACACCGACGGCGCGTCGGGATTGCCCGCGGGCGGCGGCGCGCCGGGCGACAGCGTGCCGCCGGGAATCTGCGCGCTCTCGGGAGCGTAGGTCAGGGTCAGGTCCCACGTGCCTGTCAATCCAGTCTGATCGACAATCGTGCGCCCGACCCGGCCGGCGAGCGCGAGGCCGAGCTCGGACAACGGCATCCCGTTCGACTGCAGGCTGCCGATGCGGCCGCGGAAGCCGCAGGCCCGCGCCTCCGGCGGCGGAGCCCCACTGTTGCTTCGGGCCGCGGCCATGAGCGCCGGGCAGTCGAGTGTGGACCGCTTGAGCGCCGGGCCGGGAGTGCCGCCAGCACGCGCGAGTCGCAGCGCGTACACCGGCATCGTGCGCGTTTCGCGGTGCGTGGCCAGGGCGAAGCGATCGGCGAGCAGCGCCCGTACCGCCGGGACGATGGCGTCTGGACCGGCTTGCGCCGCCGGCCCCCCGAGCGCGGCGGTGATATCCCATCGCGCACCGTCGACGGGTGCCAGGCTGCCCACGAGCTGAAAGCCCTGGAGCTGATAGGCGTATTCGATGATCTCGCGCAGCGAGGCGTTCTCGGCGGCGAAGCGCCCACCCGGGCGGCGGCCGACGAACGACCCGTCGCCGGGCGTGATGTGCTCCTTGACCGAGGCGGCCTCGAACACCGGGGCTTGCGTGGGCGGCGGCGGGTCTTGCGCATGGACCACGGCCACCGAAACGAGCGCGCCGATCAGGATGACGGCCACGGCAGAGGGTCGCATGATGGCGTGTTACGCATGGGAGCCGAGAGAGGTTTACTTCGAGGTGGCGGTCGCGCCGGGAGGCAGGGCACGAGCCAGTGTCAACGTCCGCACCTCGCGCGCGCCCGCGCGCTTCAAGACCCGCGCGCAGGCGTCGAGCGTGGCGCCGGTGGTCATGACGTCGTCCACGAGCACCAGAATCCGGCCGGACACGTCCTTCGACGCGCCGCGACCTGCGCCGACCAGCCATGGGTGCAGGATGAAGGCGCCGGCGACGTTGCGGCGACGCTGCCCAGGCGTCAGCCCCGCCTGCGCGCGCGTGGCGCGGACGCGGAAGAGCAGTGAGCGCATGGGTACCCCGAGCCCGCGTGCCAGGTCGGCCGACTGATTGAAGCCGCGCTGCAGGCGCTTCCACGGATGGAGCGGCACGGGCACCACCGCGTCGGCGCCAGCCAGCACGGCCTCGCCCGCCTGGCGCAGCAGGCGGGCCAGCGGCTGCGCCAGCGAACGCCGCCCGTCGTACTTCAAGGCATGGATGATGGCGCGCAGTTCGCCTTCGTAGTCGCAGGCGACGGCGCCGCGATCGAAGGCGGGCGGGCGGCGCCGGCAGGCCGCACAACGCTCGGCCGCACGGCTGATCGTGCGCCACGACGGCAGCGCCTGGCCACAGACGTAGCACGCCGGCGGCCCGACCGGGCGTACGCGCGCCCAGCAGGCGGGGCAGACGGCCCCGTCGAGCGGCCGATCGAGCACCGCGTGGCAGGCGGCGCAGCTCGGCGCGAGCGTGGCGGCGGCGAGAGCGTCGAGGACGTGAAGAGCCCCGAGGCGGAGCCCCTCAGGCGGTTTCGTTGGTTTCGGAGAACTCGTAGCGGGTGGCGTTGCCCCAGAGCCGCTCGAGGCCGTAGAAGGATCGGCACTCACGGCTGAAGACGTGCACGACGAAGTTGAAGTAGTCGAGGAGAATCCACTCGGAGCTCTTCACGCCTTCGGTCACCGCGGGCCGTTCGCCCAGCTCTTGCCTCAGCGTTTCCTGCACCGCGTCGGCGATCGCCGTGATCTGCCGGGCGTTGGCGGCGCTGCAGATCACGAAGTAGTCGGTGAAGCCATCGGCTTTCCGCAGATCCAGCACCACGGTGTCCATGGCCTTCTTGTCGCGCGCCGCGTCCACTGCGGCTACCACCGCTTTAGGAAACGCCGCTTTAGAAGATGCCGCTCTAGGAGATGCCGCTCTAGCAGACGCCGCTCTAGCAGACGCCGTGAGCCGCGGTGTCTTCGCTTTCACCGCTTTCTTAGATGTCGCCATGCAATCGGTCTACCGCTCCATACAAACCATGTCTGATGATATGCCGCTCGACCGCTTCGGGTACCAGCCGCGCGATCGATCGGCCCGCGGCCAGCTCCGCACGAATCTGCGTGGACGACACGTCGCGCGTCGCGGATTCGATGAGATAGACGCCGGTTGTAGCCGAAGGTTCGCGCGCCTGGTCGAGGGGGCGCACCCTTGGCCGCAGCGGCGTGCGATCAAGGGCCGACTCGAGCGAGGTGCCGCTGCGTCCCACGATGGCGAGGTTGGTGCCCTCCACGACGCGATCGAACTGACGCCATTGTGCGATTTCCGCGAAGGCGTCGGCGCCCATGATGAAGAAAAGCTGCAACGGCGCCCAGCCGGCGGTGTGCAGCGCCGCCAGGGTCTCGTACGTGTACGAGGCGCCGGTGCGTCGGAGTTCGAGATCGCAGGCGCGGCAGGCGGGCACGCCGTCGGTGGCGAGCGCCACCATCGCGAAGCGGTGGAACATGGTGGCACGCGGGTCGGCCGATCGGTGCGGCGGCACGTGCGACGGCAGGAGAAGCGTCTCGTCGAGACCGAGTGCGTCGCGCGCGGCCGCGGCCGCATCGAGGTGGCCGACGTGAATCGGATCGAAGGTGCCGCCGAAGATGCCGAGCCGCAGCCCGCCGCGCGTCATGCGTCGCGGCGGCGCGAACGCGCCGGTGTGAGGAGATCGACGCTGCCCTCGCCCGTTGCGGGCGGCGCCGCCTCAGCCGGGCGTTCCGCAGGGCGGTCTGACGACCGCCCTCTTCGTACGCCGGCCGCCGGGTGCGCGATCGCCGTCCACATTGCTTCGAGCAGTTTGTCCACGCCGTCGCCGGTGGCGCCGGAGATCTTGAGCAGCGGCAGTTTCTTCTTCTTCAGGTGTGTTTCGAGCCGCTTCAGCCGATCCGGCTCGTCCAGCGCATCCATCTTGTTGGCCACCGTGATCTGCGGCTTGGCAAAGACGTCGGGCGAGTACGACTTCAGCTCGCGGCGGATGATCTCGAAATCCTCCACGGGGTCTCGCCCCGTTTCGCTCGACAGGTCCACGAGGTGCACCAGCACCTTGGTGCGCTCGATGTGTTTCAGGAACAGATCGCCGAGCCCGTGCCCCTCGTGGGCGCCCTCGATCAGGCCGGGTACGTCGGCGACGACGAAGCTACGGTCGCCGCTCAGCGACACGACGCCGAGGTTGGGCGTGAGGGTCGTGAAGGGATAACTGGCGATCTTGGGCCGCGCGGCCGAGATGCGCGAGATGAGTGTGGACTTGCCGGCGTTGGGGAAACCGATCAGCCCGACGTCGGCGATGAGCTTCAGCTGCAGGTGCAGCAGGCGGTGCTGGCCCGGCACCCCCGGCTCCGTCCGACGTGGTGCGCGGTTGGTGGACGACACGAACTGCGCGTTACCGCGGCCGCCGTGTCCGCCCTGTGCCACCAGCACGCGCTGGCCCTCATCGACGAGATCGGCGAGCGGTTCGAGCGAGCCCGACTCCTTCCGTTCGAAGACGAGCGTCCCGATCGGGACCTGGATCTCGAGATCGTGGGCCGTAAAGCCGGTGCGGTTGGAGCCCTGCCCGTGCTGCCCGTGCCGGGCTTTGAATTCGGGGTGAAACCGGAAGTCGACGAGGGTGTTCTTGGTGGCTGCCGCGACGATGTACACGGACCCGCCGTTACCGCCGTCACCGCCGTCGGGGCCACCGCGAGGGACGAACTTCTCACGCCGGAAACTGAGGCAGCCGTTGCCGCCGTCTCCGGCCGTGACCTGGATGTCGACGTCGTCGACGAACATGGGCTTAGAGCGCGCAGGTACGGCGCCGCGCCCGGAAGGCGGGCGCCTTACTCGACGGGAATGACCGAGATCTTGCGGCCGTGCTTACCGTGATCTTCGAAGCGGACCTTGCCATCCGATTTCGCGTAAAGGGTGTGATCCTTGCCGAGCCCGACGTTCAGGCCGGGTTCGAAGCGACGCCCCTTCTGCCGCACGAGGATCGAACCGCCGGTCACGATGTTGCCGTCGTGCCGCTTGACGCCCAGGCGCTGCGAGTTGCTATCGCGCCCGTTGCGGGAACTGCCTTGCCCCTTTTTATGAGCCATCGCTACACCTGGATGTCGGTGATGCGCACGCGGGTGAAGATGCTGCGGTGACCGCGCGTCTTCCGGAACCCCTTGCGGCGCTTCTTCTTGAACACGCGCAGCTTCGGGCCGCGCGCCTCGCCGTCCACCACGCCCACGACCTTGGCGTTGGCCACGAACGGGGCGCCGGCGACCACATCGCCCGCATCCTTTTCGACGAGCAGCACCTGGTCGAACGTGAAGGGGGAACCGGTTTCGCCGGGCGTGCCATCCACTTCCACGACGGTGCCGGGCGTCACCTTGACCTGGCGGCCACGAGCCTGAACAATCGCGTACACGGGCAATACCTCTAATCGCGACCGGCCTGAGCCGGTTTGCCAGACACTGACCGATCCAAACCAGTCAGCACAAAGAAGTTAGCTTAGCAGATCCGCCGGGATTACTGCAAAAGAACGCGAGTTCCCTTGATCTTCTGGCTGCTCAGGGTGCTCAGGAAGCTCGGGATCACCCGGTCCATCAGCTCGAAATACGAGGACAGGGCCGGGGTGGCCTGGTTGGCGTTGTAGAGGATCTC
>Ga0070670_100002369_pt1 | contig 15533 bp, 6 predicted proteins | sample KBSS63metaG_FD_64665 | JGI IMG/M metagenome (GOLD analysis project Ga0070670, IMG submission 64665) | Switchgrass rhizosphere microbial communities from Kellogg Biological Station, Michigan, USA - KBS S6-3 metaG | ecosystem: Host-associated > Plants > Roots > Rhizosphere > Soil ... | reverse complement strand
CAGAATGTTGTAACATTGCAGCCCTTAAAATTCATGCCCAGGTGGCGGAATTGGTAGACGCAGCAGACTCAAAATCTGCCGCCTTCACGGGTGTGCTGGTTCGATTCCAGTCCTGGGCACAAAAGCCCCTCTCAACGAATTTGAGTGGGGCTTTTTGTTTTAGGAGCGTGGATGTTTTACATGTGTTAGCAAAAAAAAGTCCATAGGCCAACGCAGAAGGCCAAGGTGTTTTGATAAGCCCCTACCGCACATACTGGATTATAAAGTAACCAGTCGCACAAACAAAGAAAAAAGCTCCAGAATTTTAGAGCTTTTTTCAATCGATTCTTTAAAGATACCTTTGAAAAACAATATCTAATTATTGGATGATTTTAGCCTTTTGTTTCACTAACTTTCCACACCAATAACACTCTTACACTATTAATATAAACATCAAATGTGTCAGAACTAATTGCTATCGAACTATAAAATTTTTAACATCAGTAAAATCTCCGGCAAGCAATTTATAATAATAAATACCGCTTTTCAAGGTTTGAAAATTAAAATCAATTATGTGATTTCCTTCTTCCTTAGTTGCATTCAACAGTGTTTTAATTAATCTTCCCTGCGAATCGAATAAGGTGAGTGTAACTTTTCTTTTTTCTGCAAGGGTAAAACTAATAGATGTTTTGCCACTAAAAGGATTTGGCTGGTTCTGTCCTAATTCAAAGAATTTACTTCCTCCTAATTTAACTGATACCACTTGTGAATATTCGAACTTGCCATTATGATCCTGTTGTTTTAGTCGATAGTAATAACGTCCCGGCGCAAGTTTGCTATCGGTATAATTATATTTTTTTTCTTCACCGGTATTACCAACACTATTTACAAATCCAAGAACTGTCCAGGCAGTTCTGTCCTGGCTGCGTTGTATCTCAAAACCCTTGTTATTAATTTCAGTACCCGTGGTCCATTTCAGGGAAACATTATTTTCCTGTGAACCGGCACTGAAATCAATAAATGTTACCGGCAGAGGCGCGTCTACAGTAATGTTAATTATTGCGGGTGGGGAAAGAGTTCCCAAGACGCTGGAACCATTTCTGAACGTGTCGGTTTTCCTTGGAAGTTGTGTATTGAAACTTATTGAAGTAGTTCCGCTTGGAGGTGCTGCTTTTACCCTAAATGTTACGGTGTACAATGTAAAATCAGTAGTAACCGGGGAACCAGTAGTACCCGCCGCATAATCTGCTGTTCCAACCGTGTTATTTGAATTGTTGGCTGCGACAAGATTAAATGAGGTTCCCCCTACAATGGATACAACCTCCAAGTATGCCGGGTCGAAATTTAAATAAGCTTCTGCAACATCCACTTCGGTATTTGTGCTCTGGTTCAAATCTACTCTTACTTCTACTGTAAAGGTTTGTCCAACAGTAGCGCTTGTAGTTGCAGGAAAGAGTGAAAAGTTTGCCTGGGCCAAAACTTTTTCAGTAAAAAGTATAAACACCAAAGAAACTGCTCCCATTCTCATCAGATGTTTGTTCATGCTTTTTAAAAGATTTAGAGTTTTCATCTTCCTTTGTTTTTTAATTATTAAAAAATCTTTACCCTCGTTTACTTAAGGCGTTTCTCCAAGCTGGTTATAAGCGTTTACCAGCAGTGAGAAATCAGCACCTGTTACAAAACCATCCCCGTTAAAGTCGGCTCTTGCATCATACCCGGCCATTCCAACACCTTTATTATATGTATTTACCAACAATGAGAAATCAGCCCCTCCAATAAAGTTGTCACCGTTCGCATCTCCAGAAATCAGCAAACCGAAACCAAAATTGTTTGTGCCGCTTGAAACCGTTTGATTTCGCAAAACTCTTCTTAGCGTGTTGGTGCCTTTTACGGTGATAGTATAAATGCCTGGAGTAACTCCAGCTATAGTAAACTGGCCGTTTTCATTTGTTGTAACATTATAAGTCTTTACCAGGGTTGTTCCGTTATAAATGCTTACAACAAGTGGTATCTGCCATTGAGCATTAGGAGCTGCGGGTCTTCCTCTCAAGCCTATAGTGCCGACGAGCATAGCTGCAGGGGAACAACCGAAATGAACAACTTTCAACATTGGTGACACAGCATTATTGGTCGTGGAAAAATCTGCCCTGTACTGAATGTATTGAGAGGTACCTCCAACTGTAGCACCGTTAGCTGATACAGAGCTAAACGAAGTCCAGGTGCCATCAGGCAAAGGAGTATTGCCCTGCCTTTGAGATAATTGCAGAGTAGTGCCAACAGGGACATCAGCAGTCCAGTTAATGGCACCCCAATTACGTGGCCCACCTGCATCAAAAATGCGTGATAAAAATGATCCTGTATTTTGATAGGGCGATGCATGAATCCAATCCACTGCAATACCAGGCGCACTCGTACTAAAATCACTGACAGCCGGCCGCATTGTACTGGTAATAACAATTGGCTCTGACCGCACCAACACATCGTCTACGTAATAATCAAAGGTTCCGTCTGTTTTCCAGTTAATGCGATACTTATGCTGCGTTCCAATTAGCGTTTCGCTATTCGGAATTAAAAAATTACTTGAACTTCCACCGGGAACAAAAGTTCTTGCCTGTAAGGTATTTGAGGAACTATTTGTACTGAACATAGCCCAGGGGTTTTCTCCATTATAAATACCACCTGAACCTATTACATCTGAACCACCTCCAAAACCAATGTGTTGAAATGATGAGGCACCAAATGTGGCTACAAATTCCAGGCTGCTACCAGGAGCAAAGGTTGCTGTGGCAGGTTCCGAATTGTACCTAACTCCATTTACATTTAATATGCCATTCGCTGCAGTGAAAGTACCTCCTGAGGTCCATGAAAATCCTTGCCATTCCGTGGCTGGTGGTAACGAATTAAATTCTGAAGCGGCCGCAGGTCGCAGTATTATTTCACCATCCTGCAGTGCAGAAACATAGGTCTCGCTTCCTGTTGCTCCTGTTATAAAGTCTGCATACGTGATGTCCTCAAAGCAGGCAGGTGTAGAGGTTATAAAACTAAGTGGTGCTGCAGCCAAAGTAGGTTCTGTTGCACTGTTTGTAAAACCATCAGTTGAACTGACCCTGTAATAATAAGTAGTTCCGGGCACCAGGCCTGTCAATTGCAAGCTGTGTGAGCTGGTAAGTGCTGCATCAGAACTGTTTTGACTTAATGTACTTGCACTGGTTCCAAGGTCCACCCTTGAATTAGAAGGTTCGTTCGTAGTCCACGTAACAGTAGCAGCAGTACCATCGGCAGCCGATGTAGCTACAACAGTTGTAATTACCGGTGGCGTATTATCCGACCCTTGCGAACATTCTATACCAAATTCCTTTAGAACAGGAGTGAGTTTTGTATCTGTTGTAGATAGGTCAACACGGTACTGTAAATAGCGGGAGGTCACTCCTACATTACCACTATTGGTAACAGCGGTGTAGTTAGACCATGTATTATCTGGAGAAGCTGTATTACCTGTTCGAACAAAAAGTTGTAGTCCTGTGCCTGAAGGAACAGCTGCTATCCAGGTAACCGCACCCCAGTTAGTGGTGGCACCGGCATCAAATATCCTGGATGTAAAACTGCCCGATGCTGTGTAAGGAGTAACCCTCAACCAGTCTACTGACAATGATCCATCACTGGTGTTCACGTCACTGATTTGTACAAACATTGGTTGAGAAACAGCAATTGAAATTGTGGCAGCAGGACTGGTACTTCCATCTACATAAAATTCAAAATTGCCCGCATTCCATTTAATGAGGAAACGATGAGGAGTGCCCAGTAGAGGCCCAAGATTCACACCGCCGCCGGGATCGGCCGAAGACCTGGCATACAAATTTCCATCGGGGCTACTACCCTGCCCGATTGTTACCCATGGAGCGTCAAAACCTTGAGTGGCTGCAAGTCCCACATTTTGAAAACTTCCTGAATTGTATGTCGCCACATATTCAATAGAAGATCCCACAAAAAAACTTGCAGTGGAGAAAATGTGTGTTCCGTTCACCGTAACAGCGCCATTGTTAACTGTAGTTCCACCTCCACCGGTAAAGATGCCTTGTCCCCATGATGCTGGAACTGTACTGCCAGAAAATTCCTCATTCAGTACAGGTTTCAGGATAACTTCTCCATCAGCTTCAAGGGCAAGCGATGTATTAGCACCAGTTGTTCCCAGGTTAAAGTCTGCGAATGTCTGATCGAATGCACATACGTTTGACATCCTAAAACTAAGCGGAGCTGCTGGTGGATTGGGTTCCGTAATGCTGTTTGTTGAGCCATCACTTGAAGTAACCCGATAATAGTAAGTAGTTCCTGGTGTTAATCCGGTTAAGCTGACAGAATGGTTGTTGACCAATGTGCCATTGCTTTGATTCAAATTTAAATTGTCTACGGTTGTTCCATAGTCCACCCTGGAGTCTGAAGGTGCATCAGTTGTCCAATTTATGGTGGCAGTACCATTTGCTGTAGTTGTAACAGTTACCGCTGTAATAGTTGGAAGAATTGCTGCTGCGGAGTACGAAGCATTATAATTTCCACTGGCGGCATCAAAGAATGCATAGTTAATCCCTTTGATGATTTCAGTTGTATAACTTACTGCAGCGCCATTACGGGTAATAGCAGAAAGTTGACCTGAATTACCTTTCACAGGTACCATTGCCTGCAGCTTATTGGCCGCAGCAGACGCTGAAATACTAAAATTTAAAGTGTTGTTATTCCAGGTCAATGCACCAAACGAAGAAGCATTTCGGCTATCCAGCCATGTTAGCATTTGTTTAGCGGTGATAACGGGAATTTGCCGGGCCTGGGCCGCTGCTATGATAGCATCTGAACCATTCGTACTATTGCCTCCATTTGCATCTGTGTGCATATTGGCACAGAAAACTCCATAATAACCATTTGGCCCAATTGCATTATCCAGTAATAGATTGATATGGGTTGAATAAGTTATTCCTGATTCATCTGTCAGTTGCGTAGTGACCTGGTAATTGTCAATTAAAGTTCCGTCCAAATCCGCAAAACGCATAGGCATTCCAGAGCCGGTAAACATACCGGGCCTGTTCTGTATCCATGCCCCTGGCCAATAATAATAATCGGTGTTTAGTCTTATGCCATGTGCAAATTCCACCTTTGGCTTTGAAGCCCAGTCACTCCACGCAATACAATGGGTTCGATTGGTAACAGGTGCAGAAACACCGGGAAATTCTGCAGCGAAATCTGCTAACTGTGATGCGAGGTTGTTTTCAAGTGAAGTGGGAGTATAGTTGGTACAACCTGTGTTCAGGTGCAAAGCAATTTCGAATCCCTGGTTTTCGAATGCCACTGCCTGCTCGTTGTTTATTGGTGTATTAGGATAAATGTAGGAGGTTCCGCGTATGGCTTTCCAATCCAATACGTCGGCTGCAGTATTGTTTCCAAATCCAAGGTATTGATTAAACCTTCCTATTGTGCCTCCGCTTGCGTGGTCATCGCCTGTCATTACAACAACCGCTTTGAGCTTTCTTGGTAAGAACCAGAAACGTGGTAAAGGCTTGCGATGAAGATTACTTTGTAGAATGAGATTGGCAAGCAAGTGCTGTTGTTCGTCTGCCTGGGGAATCGCTACTTTATCAAAATCAATCCAGTTGGGGTAGAACATATCATCTGAGCGAATAGCCTGGGTTTCGTTATCCCGCTCCTGTCCCGCCCATGCAGGATTACCTTGACGTGTATACACTATGGAACGGGCAAGATCATAAGCAAATGCAACCGCTTTTCCTCCATTGTCTCCGACACTTCTTGTAGTTACTGCAGGATTTAATGTAGCAGTTGTGGCATCGGAATAAAGGGTTGCTACACTGGTGGCTCCATTTAAAGCATACAGGTTTGCCGTTCCATGAAATTGAATTGTTTGAGCTACAATGCCGGCACCGGGCCCGCCGGATGTATTTACCAGTAAATATTTATCGGAAAGAGTACCTCCGGCGGAAGTAATTCCTAATAACGGGTATAATAACGAACTGGGTTTAAATGTAATCAATGTTCCCCCGGCATTCACCCAATCGCTTAGTAATGTAACCTGTGCAGCTGTCACCGAAATTTCTCCAAGCACCACAACATCATAACTGTTAAGTGTAGTGGCAGTTACGGCTGATATGTCCATGGCTGCGAATTCGTTTAGCCCTTCCGCCCTCAGAATTTCAACAGAATACCGGCTAAATGGATTGGACGTTGAACTAATTACAAGTATGGGACCTCCGGGACCAGTTGCCGGATCAACAAGCGGTGGGGGTAGCACCGGTTGAGATTGAGTGGTAAAGCTCCACGTAAAATCGTTTGCTAAACTATTGCCTGCTACGTCCTTAATGCCGGTCGCTCCTCCTTTAATAGTGGCTGTGTATGTAGTTAGGTAGGATAACGATGATGCCGGATCTAATACCGCGGTTTGTGATCCTGCATTGTAAGTAATGCTTGCAGGTACCACGGTAGAACCATTGCGTAATTCAAAATTGGTGCTATTAACTGATGATGGATCAATAGGTTCGTTGAAGCTGACGTTAACATTGTTATTTACGTTTACACCTGCTGCATTACCAACTGGCAAAGTTGACGAAACAACCGGGGAACTTACATCAGGACCTACACTGGCATCAAACACCACATCCACCCAATAATTGCTGCTTTGAAATGTTTGAGTAGGAAAAGCAGGTGTAGGCGAATAAATATAAACTCCATTTGGACCATCCTCGCCGTTAGCTAAGGCTTTTAATGGTCCATTTTGTACTGCAGTAGTAAAGAAATTACCCGAGTAGGCATAAACGTTAGCGCTGCTGTGATAAGAAGCTATGTACGTTGTATTTGCAGTTACGGCAATCGGTGCTCCAAAATTCACCTGTTGCCAGCCCGACGCAGATTCTCCCGAAAAAGTAACTTGTCCAAGTGAGGTACCGGTGCTGGTCCAAAGGTGTCCTGTATGCGTGCCGTTATCGCCAGGCGCTTTATAGAATCGAATACCAGTTATATAACCATTGGTTGTTGTTCGGAATTTTACACCTAATTCTATTGGTTGGTTGTCGTTGCCATTGAGGCTGGAAGGGGTGCTGGTTGGTTGAAAAATAGTACAAGGACAAACAGGTTGCCCGCCACCTCCAACAGTAACCGTAATTGCGTTAGAAGCCGGCGATGTACCTGCCGTTTCTATATTACCGATATCGTCAAATGCACGGCTTTTAATGGTTGCACTTCCCGCGGTTGCTGGTGTCCATGTGAAACTCCAGTTGGTAGTTCCATTAGCCACGTTCCATGTGGTGCCTCCGTCTACGGATACTTCCACACCGGCAACAACACCACCCACATCGCTGGCTGTACCAGTGATGGTAACCGGTGAGCCACTGTTTACTGTGGCCCCCTGGGCAGGAGAACTGATGGTGGTAACAGGTGCCTGTTGATCGGTGGAAGCTGCTGCAGCAATTAATCCCGCCTGCAGTGATGCAGGCTGAACACCCATGTCGGCGAAAAGATTCACAGTAGACTGCTGCATGTCTTTATCGATCGGTGTTCCGCCACGATCATGCTCCGCATCAAGTCCCCACGACCATTGTACTGTGCCGGCACCAAATACCAACGCTCCGCTGGAGTGCTTGTATAAGGATAATTTATGAGTGTGCCCGCTGGAAGTTGTACTAGACATTGTTACACGTCCGGGAGGATAGCTGCTGGCATAGGCAGGCTGTTCCCAATCCCATTCGTATCCCAGCGTACTATTCGGGAATGTGCGGGTTTGCCCGGCGGAAAGTGTAGCTACACTTGTATTGCGCCAGAACCTTAAATTTTTATAGGTGTCCGGAACCTGGATGGCAGTAGTGGTTCCGTCCCAACTGATTTGACCTGTTAGTGCATTTTCCGGACGGCAACCATCATTGGCACCCACTGCGCCACAGCCTGTTCGCCAAAGACCTGTCCACTCATTTGAAGGATCGCATTCACCGTTGCAAACATTTTCGCCCTCAGATCCTTCCTTGTAGCACACCATTGTACGGAAGTTATCTTCCCAACGGGTTTTCCAATACACTTCGTTGCCACTAAAAAAAGCCAGGTGTACGCCTGCATTACGGGCATTTTCAAATTTGGTTCGGGCAGCTGCAGACCAATATTCATCATGACCAACGGACATTAGTACTTTATGATTTGCCGGTGTAATGGCCGTTGTATTCCTGTTCATATCCACTTCAGTAGTATAGCTTACATCGTAGCCGTTTCTTTCCAGCCATCTTATCATTGGATATTCAGCATTAAATAACCAGTCTTCTGCAGCCCCGCCGCCACCCCCTCCATTGCGGGTAAGAAAGGGACGATTGTAACTTACCTTAGTCGCGTGGTTGAAACCAGGTACTGCGGTTCCTGAACCATTGACGTATAAACTGTTTCCTCCATAATTATTATAAGCCTGCCAGGTAGCATCGGAGGTTTGAAATAGAAGAGCTGATGAACCCGCATCATCTCTTACTATAAAAACAATGTGGCTTGTGCCGCCATTATTTGTGCGGGTTAGTTTAACGATATAAATCCCTGAAACAGCATTAACCGGCACATCCCAGTGTGCCGACTCAGCCCAATTACCACAGTCCGTTCGCCCAGTACTGGCCTCATACAGATCGGCTGGTTGGATTTGTGGCAATGTGGCGGTAATCACGCCATTACCCATAAACCTGGCTCCATTGCCCTGGTAAAACCCGAGCCTGTAAATCTTAATTGTATACGAACTCGCGTCCGTTTTAATCTTAAAATGAACCGTTTCGCCTTTATTGACACTTAGGTCTGTAGCAAAACCTTGAATTGAAAGGTCTCCTGCACCGTCTATGTCCCATTCCGAAGTGGGGTTACCGGGCTGGGCATTTTCCGTAACAATTACATTTTGCGCCTGGGCTAAGGATAAAAACAAGAGAAAGAAAAACAATGTACCTACTTCCCTCAGTAGTTTTTGGCAATTGGTAGCTTTTTCGAACATCACAATCCAGATTAGGTTAAACAAAAGGTTGTTCCGCTGACAACATGGCTGTCATACAGATTATTATTAATAACAATCAGAGTATCCGGGTCAGGATTGGCAGTAATGTTTTATAAGTTCAAAGGAGCAGGTCGGCAGAGTTTGGATTAGGTAATGTCTATTTTAAAACACTGTTCGAAATTCGGAAAAAATACCATTACATAGCAATTTCTTTTCAATTATTTTTTATTTAGTTATGTAAGCTTTGCCTTAACAAATTTTTACAATGTATAAAATGTTTGAATATATAAATATTGAAAATTGAGTATTTATTTAAACCTATATATTTGCATGGCTTTATAGAAAGCGGTCAGATAATAGAAATAAGCATTATTTGAACAGTGGACGTGTACATCGGTGAGTGCCTGGGCTTATCAATTGCTTGTACTATCATATTAAGTAAAAGCTGGATAGCACGCCTGAATAACAACCTTTGATTTAAAAAGATTGTTTCATGTGATCAATTAGTTCGAATGGGAATTGAAAATTACTCAACCGGGATTTCAACATCCAGCCTGCACCCGTTGCCCGGAGAGGATTGAATAGTAAACTGCCCGTCAAAAACCTGCACTCTTCTTTTTATGTTCTCGAGGCCCAGCCCTTTGCTCCTGATGCCTGAGTCCAAGCCAATGCCATTATCAGCAATGGACATAAAAATGTCACCGTTACGTTTTTGAACTGTTATATCTACCAACGATGCATTTGCATATTTAACGATGTTGCTAAACTGCTCCTGTAAAATCCGAAACATAGCCAATTGAACATCGGCCTTAATAATTTCCTCATACTTTTGGAAGTGGTATTGAACAGTGAGGTCTTTTGAAACATTCATCGTATTCACAACCGTCTTTATTTTTTCTTCCAAAGAAACTTTTTCATCAATGGAAGGGGCCAGCCGATGCGAAATTCTTCGCAATTCCTCGATAGCCTCCTTCATGTAATTTTTTACATTGCTGATAATGGGAACCGTGGTGTCTTCTTTCCTTTCCCGACAGGTCTCCCGCAAATACAAACAGCGCATATAAAAAAATGATTTTGCGGGGACCCCGTTGTTGGGAACCTTATCATTTTTTACGTTTTTCCCAATCCAAAAGCTTTTCATTATCCACTATTATGCCCTTTGATTTTTAGCATTTCAAAAACCTGTACACAAACTTTATTCTTTGTTTCTTTAAATTAGAGGCAGCCAATTGTGGCAAGTAAAAGGTGATATAATTGATACCTTTGATCTCACTACAGTATGATCAGGCATAACAAAAAGTTACGGAAGAAAAACCTCATCTACGGGTAACCGCAAAACTGTTTTTATAACTTAAATTGCGTGCTGGCGGGAGACCCGTCGGGAAAGAGAATCAACACCCTTATAAATTTCCTCCCTTTTGTAATAGCCGCTACTACTAGAGCTTTAATTTGTACTTTAAATTCAGTCAAGGCTAAGTCTATATCTTGTTCTGGTATATGGCCCGTTAGAGAAAGCTTGTCAAAATCTATTTTCAGGCTTGCTGTTTAAATTTTCAAATGTCGAATGCAGTAACATGTGCCGTTAAGTGACAAATGAATTTATAAAAGTTATAGATTGAAATCGACGCGATAAAATAGAAATTGATAAGAATGAAATAATAAATAAGTAAAAAAAAATTATAAGTGAAAATAGTTAGCTTTAGCAAGGGAATCAAAAGAGGCAGGTAACATGTTAACACACCTGGCCAAAACTTATCGGACACACATCTAGCCTGTAACATAAAACTTGGGCTTATGACAAAGCTGTTCCTATTAATGGCTGTTGCATTGATACTTTCCTCCGTAAAAGTGTTTTCCCAAACTGTTAGTTTTTCCGGGAAAAACGTTCCACTGACGAAATTATTTTCTGCTATTAAATCGCAAACCGGTTATAGCTTTTTTTATGAGGCCGACTTGCTCCGGGAAGCTACACCCGTTACCATTGACCTAAAAGATGCACCTCTTAAGGAAGCACTAAACCAAATACTTAAGGACCAGCCATTGGGATGGTTGATCGAGGGCAAAACAATCACCATCATCAAAAAGCCATTGGCGGTTACTACAGTGCAGGAAACAAATACCGCATTAATAAAACTAACCGGAACGGTAATGGATGAAGAGCATATTCCTATCCCGGGAGCTTCCGTTATAATAAAAGGAACAGGGCGGGGAACACAGACAAATGAAAATGGTGCGTTTGCTGTACATGTAAACAAAAGCGATGTGCTGATATTTTCATCAGCCAGTTATATTGAAAAGCAGATCAGGGTAGAAGCAAGAACTGTTGCAGTGCAACTGCAATTAGATGTAAAGCCCATGGAAAAATTAATAGTGGGTGGAAATATAATGAGCATACAAAGAAAGGCAGCAATATCAGCTATTGATGTTATTGATTTAAAAACATTAGAGAACTTTCCCGGCCAAACCATTGAGCAGATATTCCGTGGCACGGTGCCAGGCACCAATAACATACAGCCGGGTTACGAAACAGCCCAATATAGCTATGGATCGGGTGTGGTAAGCATTCGGGGGGTGGCAGGTTTTGGCGGGTATGGTACGGTAAAAGTTTACGTGGATGGAATTCCTTATGGGGGCGACTCCTATTATATAAATACGCTCGATAAAAATAATATCGATCATATAGAAATAGTAAAAGGACCTTCGGCTTCTACCCTTTATGGCAGCGGCGCTAACGGGGGTGTTATTCTTGTGTACACAAAAAAAGCAGCGCTAAACACCACAAATATTAACCTTACTACCAGCGCCGGCTGGTACGATTCGAAATGGCAGGATAAAAAACCCTTCAGGCAGATCCATTCGTTCAATGCTACGCAGGGCTTTAAAAACTTCTCTTATTTTATTGGTGGTGTTATTAATAACAATGAAACCTATATGCCCGATGGCAAACAAAACAGGCATTCAGTCTCCGGCGGGCTTACCTATAAAGTTGGTAAATTAAAGATCACTGCCAGCGGGCAGCATTTTGAAGACAATTTTATTGTTGAAAGGAATGCTTTTTACGATACATCTTCTCACCCTTATTTTTATAAAGCTGGCTGGCAATTACCGGATACGGCAAACGGTGCTCTTACATCCAATGCATTGGGTGCAAACATTAGTTACAGGGCAAATAGCTGGTGGACACATGACTTGGTTATTGGCCGGAATGATAACTTCATGGGCTGGGAATCTTTTGTACGCACTGCACCCTACGTCAACAGGGAATTGAAAAGGAAAGCAACATCGATTCGTTATTATAACACCATTTCACTCGCCAGGAAATCTGGTATAAAAGCAACCCTGCTGACGGGTGTAGAGTATTTAAATTATTTAGCCACCGGTTATTCTGTAACCCGCACTAGCGCTGCGTACCGCATTACAACTGATACTACAAATATTCAAAAGAACACAGGAATTTTTGCTCAACTCAACCCCTCCTACAAGAACAAAATATTTTTAACGCTGGCGGGCCGGTACGAGATCAACGAGAATTTTGGATCTTATTTTAATCCACGAATTGGACTGACGACGAATTTTTTAGTGGGCAATCTTATTGTGAAGCCCCGTATTGCCTGGGGAAGCGGCATAACAGAAGTTTCCTGGTTTTACAAACATTATCCCATCGTGCAGGGACTCACCTATTTACCTACCGATGAACTGAAACCACAGAAACAAGAGGGTTGGGATTATGGACTGGAAGGTTATTTAGCCAATGACCGGCTCCGGTTCGAAGTTTCTTATTATGATGCCATTCTTAAAGATGCGGTTTATATCTCGACGAAAAGTTCACCAGGAGGAATTGTTGTTAGTACGACAAATGCAGGAAAGATTGAAAATTCCGGGTGGGAATTCTCGGCCGGTTACTGTTTAAATGAACTAAGCATTTCCGGAACCTATTCTATCACCAATTCAATTTTGAAAGAACCTTTGTCAGGTCTTTCTTCATACAAGGATATTACCTATCCCGGCGAACAAATGCAGTTCATACCAAAGTATGTGGCAGGATTCACCATAGGATATGGTTTTCCAAAGATCTTTGGCCAGTCGGACCGGCTTTCTACTTCTGTGAACATCACCTATACAAGCGGCGCTTATGTCAGCGACCAGGCGAGGAGCAACTATGATAAGGCAGTGAACCTTTACGCAGCAAACATCGCCACTTACGGAGCACGGTATTATAACACGCAACTTCCCTCCATCACAAGAGTGAATTTGAACCTGGACTATAACATTCATAAAGATCTTCGGTTCTTCATGCAGCTATCTAATATCACAAACAATACCGACCCGGAATATTTCAATGATTTTCCATCAATAGGCCGCGGCTGGATGTTTGGGCTGAAATATAATTTTAGTAAAACAGCCGTAGATAAATAAAAGGAAGAAAAGGAAATTGCACACATCTCTTCAGTTAATACCATCATATTTTTAAGCCCTTTCCGGTTAGTAGCGGCATATGTTGTTCAAAGACATAAAAGGGGTGTAAAAACACCCCTCGCTACTAAAACTAACTGCTTATGAGAAAACTACTGCTTAATGATAAAACTGCTGTATGAGAAAATTTTTATTGTTATACTCTTTGTGAAATAGTTCTGCCAGAATTAATCGAAGACGTACGTAATAAAACCCTTTTGCTAAACGGTCAGGAACCCCACCCTGTTCGCCGGTTTTTACCATCTATTTATTTTGCACAATCAGCTTCTGCCCTTCCAGCCGGCAGAACACATGATTGTTCTCTAATATTTTCAGGACCTGTTTCAGTGTAAGGTCGCGTTGAATGTCGCCACTAAACCGTCGTTGCGCTACCTGACGATCTTCAAAGACGACGTCTACATCATGCCAGCGGGATATCTGTCGCATCACTACTTCCAGACTGGCATTGGTAAAACTAAAAACCCCATTTTTCCAGGCGATGGCCTGTTCTGTGTCTGCATTGCGATTGATAAGGACCTGACCCTTCTTGTCTAACATAGCCTCCTGGCCAGGAAGAAGTACTTCTGAATGATTACCTGCCGGACCCTTTACTTTCACTTTTCCTTCCAGTAGTGTTGTTTTCACCACTGCTTCATCCCTGTAAGCATTCACATTAAAATGCGTTCCCAAAACCTCCACTTCGCCTTTGCCGGCTACTTCAACCTTAAAAGGGCTGGCTGCATTTTTTGCCACTTCAAAATAGGCTTCGCCGGTAAGCGTTACTTTTCTCTCAGAGCCGGTAAAATGGGTTTGAAAACGCAGGGAAGATGCTGCGTTAAGCCAGACCATTGAACCATCTGAAAGTATTACCTGGTATTGTCCACCCCTGGGTGTGGTGATAGTGTTCAATAAAACATTGGTTGGTCTTTTATGTAAAGATTTATAGGACAGCAGGCCATCGGCCGATTTTTCTATCCTGGTTTCTCCCTGTTGTGCAACAATACCTTTTGCTGCTGTTTGAAGGAAAATAGTTGATCCGTCGGCAAGAGTAAGAACGGCCTTGTTGCTACCAGGATGACCGTTTTTGCCAGAGGTATCAACTTTTGCGACGGTTTGTTTTTGTTTAGGATTTTTTACCAACATGTAGGTGGTAAATATGGCTCCCAGCAGTACAGCGGCAGCTGCAATCCGGAACCATTGCCTGCCTGGGAGAGGGATTATTTTTGCATTGCCTGCCTTTATTTGTTTTTTAATGTTGAATAACGATTCATCAAGGGCAGGCGTCCCCTGGGTTTCTTCATCCTCCGACCCGGCATTGAGCAGGCTTTGGGTAATTAATCCTCTTAACACCTCTTCATTATCAGCAACATTAAAATGGGCTAATAATTGCTTCACTTCATCCGGCGAACATTGATTACCAAGGTATTTAATGAATAAATCTTCTATCATTTTCATAAACTCTTTAAAATTACAAATCGTCGTCAGGATGCTGTTATAAATAAAGTTATGGCTAATACGTTTTATTCAAATCTATCCTCTGCTGGTGCGGCAGGAAAAGCTGAGAGAACCTTATTGGTAACCAAATAACAACAGCGCAATGAGCAGCAGGGACGGGGGCTGTTTATAGAAATATTCTTTAATGGCTTTTGTCGCTTTGACGATATGGTCACTGATGGTGGAAAGCGAAATACTTAAAAGTTCGCTCACTTCTTTGTACGACCTGCCTTCCAGTTTACAAAGTCGAAACACTTGTTGCCGCTGGGGAGGAAGGCTTTCAATAGCCTTATACAATAATCTCAGGTTTTCTTCTGCCCTGGTGTACTCCTCGATGTTTATGTAGTTCGTCGTAGAAAGGGAAATAAGGTTTGCTTCCATAACCTTGTCCCGGGCTGCTTTTCTAAAAAAGTCATAAACTTTGTTTTCTGCAATCTTGAAAAGAAAGGAACGGAATGATTTCTCAGGGTCCAGGGAGTGACGGTGCTGCCAGAGCTTTATAAACACATCTTGCAGAATCTCCTGTGCTTGTGCCTCTGTCTTTACCAGTTTAAGGAGGCGTCCAAAAAGTCGCTGACTGTACAGCCCATAAATCGTTTCAAAGGCT
>Ga0070670_100002368_pt1 | contig 15535 bp, 13 predicted proteins | sample KBSS63metaG_FD_64665 | JGI IMG/M metagenome (GOLD analysis project Ga0070670, IMG submission 64665) | Switchgrass rhizosphere microbial communities from Kellogg Biological Station, Michigan, USA - KBS S6-3 metaG | ecosystem: Host-associated > Plants > Roots > Rhizosphere > Soil ... | reverse complement strand
GTGTGAAAGCGATCGCCTTCGACGGGATGCAGTACCGAATGGATATCGGTCAGAAAGCCTTGGGCAGCAACGCCCGGATTGCCCCGTGAGCCGTCAATTTTGGCAATCCTGGCAATTTTGGCAATGTCTAGTTGAGCAGGTACTGCCGAATGAACTGGGTCTGCACGTAGAAGAAGTAGTTGTTGTTCGCGACCGAACCCCACAAATTGTGGGCCTCATCCTTGAAGACGACGTGCCACACCGGCGTGCCGTTTTTTTTCACCGCCTTGGCCATCTCATCCCCCTGCTGCGGCGGCACCCGCGGATCGCGCGCGCCGTTGATGATCAGCAATGGCGCCTTCAGCTTCGTCGCCTGCGTCACCGGCGAGATCCGGACCAGGAAGTCGCGCATCGCCGGCTCGCGCTCGTCTCCGTATTCCGCCCGGCGATCTCCGACGCGCGTCTCGTTCGTGTACTGGAAGTAGGTGATGAAGTCAGCGATCCCGTTCGCGGAAACCGCGCATCGCACGCGATCGGGAAACATCTCCGCGACGGCGTAGGACATGTAGCCGCCGTAGCTCACACCGGTGACCATGACGCGGCTTTTGTCGAGCCACGGCTGCGCCGCAATCCAGTCGAGCACCGCGCCGATGTCCTTGACCGAATCCTCCCGCTTCAGCTGATCGTCCAGGCGCGCGAAGGCCTTGCCGAAACCGTAGCTGCCCCGCACGTTCGGATAGACAATCGCGATTCCGAGATCGTCCAGAAAATAGTTACTGCGTCCCTGGAAACGCGGTCTCTCGATTGCGCTCGTTCCTCCAGGTCCGCCGTGAATGCTGACGATCACCGGGCGAGGTCCCGTGAACCTCACCGGCGGCCGGTACACGACTCCCCCGAATTCAAGTCCGTCGAAACTCTTCCACTTCACGAGTTCCGGCTCAGGCAGCGTCTCGGGATTGAACACCCCCGATTCGCTCCTCGTCCAGCGCTCCACCGCGCCCGTCGCCGCACGTACGGAGAACACGTCGCCGAACAAGCTCGCCCCCGCGAACGAGAATGCGAGTTCGGAGCTGTCGGGCCGCCATGACGGCCGGCCGAGAATCTGGCCGTTCGGAAGCTTCGGCGTCATCCGTACCGCCATCGTCCGCGGATCTCGAAGCTCGAGCCGGCTGCCGTTCGGCGCGAAGACCACAACGGCAAGCGTACGGCCGTCCGGAGACAGGGAAGCGTGATCGATCATCTCGTCGGGGTTGCCCAACGGCTTCCATTCACCCGACGCGACATCGCACCTCCACACGCGGCTCAGCTCGGAATCCTTGTTGCTGAGCGCGTAGATATAGCGGCCATCCGGAGAAAACTGCGGTGTTCGCCACAGGACCTCTTCGTCCGCCGGCGTCAGGGCCTTTTTCTCGCCTGTCTTGACGTCGATCAGCCACAGAAACGTCCGGCTCGCACCCGCCGCCACATTGATGGCGAGCAGCTGCCGATCGTCCGGGGACCAGTCGGCGACCGCCCACCCACCCTGCAGCTCCGCGACGCGACGGGTCGTCGACGGATCGAGCGGGTTCACTACGTAGATGTCACGGTCGCGTCCGTTCCGCTGGTTGGCGTCGAAGGCAGCGAATCCTCCGTGATTCGACCACGCGAACGACAGATACTTGGATGTGCCGTCAGTGATCAGCGTGTTCCGCCGAGTCGTCGCATCGTAGCGATAGAACTGCGTAGATTCGGCCGCCGTTGCTGAGGGCGCGTCCTTCGAGATGACGAGATAGGCTCCGTCGGGCGCATAGGTCGCGAAGGAGGTCGCGGACACCCCTTCAGGAAAAAAGGTGATCTGCTGACGGTCCAGGCCAGGGCCGGCGACGGCGTGGAATTGCTGGGTGTTACCGAACGTGGTCGCGATCAGGATCTCGCGGCGCTTGGGGTGCCAGCCGGCGAACAACGCGCGCCGGAAACCGGCGTAAGGCGCGAGGGCCGGCACCAGCGACGCCGGGATCGTCGGCACCCCCTCGACCTTGACGTTGTCGGGAACCGGGAGGAACTCGTCCGCCGCCTTCGACTGTGCATGACTGCCGGCGGCGAGCGCGCCGAGCGCCACCACCACCAGAGACGCACGCGTAAACTGGCGCATCAACACGCGGAATTCTCGGAGGGAACCGTTCAATTATAGTGCAAACCCCTTCGTCACCCTTTTCGTCCAACGTTCCATGCGCATCGTCATAGCCGGCGGCACAGGGTTTCTCGGCGGTCCGCTCGCGGAAGGATACGCGGAGGAGGGGCACGACGTTCGCGTCCTGACCCGGGGATTGAAGCCTGGCGAATCGCGGCACGATCCGGGCACCGGCGTCCCAGGAGTGACGAGGGTCGGCTGGAGCCCGGACGCCGGAGGGGCATGGGAATCCGTCCTCGACGGCGCTGACGCCGTCGTCAACCTCGCGGGCGCCGGACTCGCAGAGGGACGCTGGACACCTCAGCGCAAGGCATTGATCCATGACAGCCGGATCATTTCGACGAAGACGCTGGCGGCGGCCATCCGGAAGGCTTCACGCCCGCCCGCGGTGTTTATCAGCGGAAGCGGCACCGGCTATTACGGAGCGTCGCTGACGGACGATGTGAAGACGGAGAGCTCGGCGGCGGGCGACGATTTCCTGGCGCGCCTGTGCGTCGAATGGGAGGCAGAAGCCGCGCGGGCGGCGAGCGCGGCGACGCGCGTGGTGACGCTGCGGACCGCCATGGTCATCGAGCGCCGCGGCGGCGCGCTCCAACGGCTGGTCACCCCATTCAGGTTCTTTGCCGGAGGGCCGGTCGGGTCCGGGCGTCAGTACATGTCGTGGATTCACCGCATCGACTGGATCGAGATGGTGCGGTGGATCGTCGAAACGCCCGCGGTGAGCGGCGCGGTGAATGCGAGCGCGCCGGCGCCGGTCACCAACCGGCAGTTCGCGCGCGCGCTCGGCCGCGCGCTGCACCGTCCGGCGCTCGTGCCGACACCGGGGTTCCCACTGAGAATCGCTCTGGGGGAGATGGCGGAGGCGCTCGTGCTCACGGGCCAGCGTGTCGTCCCGCAGCGTGCGCTGTCGCACGGATTCCACTTCCGCTATCCCGAAATCGATCGGGCGTTCCGCGGAATCTACGGAGAATCGTAAATTCTCTCTACAGTATCGCCGGCGCTCCTGGACGGAAATTCCCGCCGAGAACCGAGACGGAATCAGCACCAAGCCACGAATCGACCACCTTCGCGTACACGGATCGGAAGTCCGTCTCGTACTGCACGTCATTGCCGCTGTTCTCGAGCGTTGGGTTGTCTGGCGTCGGGGTCAAGTTGGGGGCGGTCCCGTAGATGCCGCCGCGTACCCCACCGCCCATGGCCATCATCACGCTGGCGGCGCCGTGATCGGTGCCCTGGCTGCCGTTCTCGCTTATGCGCCGTCCGAATTCCGAGAACTGCAGCACGAGCGTGTCGCCGAGGAGACCCTGGTTCAGCAGGTCCTGGTAGAACGCGAAGAGGCCGTCGTTGAGCGTCGCCATCAGCGTGTTGTACGAGCCGTTGGCCTGGTTCGGCGCCTGCGCAGCGTGGGTGTCGTAGCCGCCGGTCTGCACCCAGAACACCTTGGTGCCGACTCCCTTCACGATCGCGCCGGCGATCGTGCGCAGCGCCAGAGCAAAGCCGTTGTTCGGATACCCGACCGTCGATTGATAAGTGCCGACCGTCGTGACGCGATCGAGCGTGGCAAATGCCGCCTGTGCGGTGCCGTTCACGAACGCCAAGTGCGGCTGATCGACCGGCACATGCGACGCGATACGCTGTGCGCTGTCGCGCGCGAACTGCACTTCATTCCCGATTCCCATGTTTGGTGTCTGGAACGCGTAACCCGCCACGTTCGGGATTGAGGGAACCGGGACTCTGTTCGAGAACAGCGTGCGCGGAATCGTTCCCGCCGTCGACCAGGCCGTCAGGGGATCGACGGGCGACGGCAGGGTGTCGAGATAGCGGCCCAGCCAGCCGTTGCCCTGCGGCACTCCCGGATCGGCCGTGGACCAGATGTCCGTCCCTTCGAAATGCGAGCGGCTGGAGTTCTGGTAGCCGGTCCGCTGAATCAGCGCCAGCCGTCCCGCGTTGAACATCGTACGCAGGCCGGTCAGCCGTGGATGGAGGCCGAGGGCGCGCCCCGAAGCATCGCTCCCGATCTGGAGCACGTTCGCGGCCGGGACGAAGATTGTAGGCCGCCTGGCGAAATACTGCGGATCGGTATAGGGAACCACCATGCTCAGCGCGTCATTGCCCCCGCTCAGATACAGGACGACGAGATTGCGCCGGCTTCGACCCTGAGCTCGCGCGAGGTCGCACAGGAACGCAGGCGCGGCGAAACTGACGGTAAACGCGGCCACGCCGCCGCGGACGAACTCGCGTCTGGTGATGGGCATGATGATGTCCTACACGAGCTGGTAGTCGCCGGAACCCACGATCAGATGGGCCAATCCTGGCGCCTTGACGACGAGCTGTGCGTCCGAGCCAGTCCAGGCGCCGCCTGAGCGCGCGTAATCGACCAGCGCCTGGTACGGCTCGCGCGCGAACGGCGCCGCCGTCAGCCGATCGAGCATGAGGGAGACCAGCGCCTCAGGGGTCTGGCTCCCGGCGCGTGCGATGTCGCGAAGGTTGAACTTCTGGTTGGTCACAAGCTGCGACGCGAAGTTCATCCGGGTGAGCATTGCGCCGCTCGAAAACCAGTTCGGGCCCAGGTCCCAGCCCGCCACGTCGGGCGGTTCAAAGAGCTGCTGCCCCATGTTCACCATCGGCGTGAGCGCGTCGTTGACCGAGAACCCCGTCCACCCGATCTCCTTGATCGCGCGCGCCACGAATTCAGCAGGCCACGAATATCGCGCGTAGCGGTTCGCCGATTCGGCGAACTGCGGCGAGAGCAGCAGCCGCTCCACCACCGGCTTCATCTCGAACTTGTTGTCGTAATAGGTCCGCGCCAGCTCCGAGATGAGCGCCGAGTCCGGCTCGGACACCTCGTTGATGAAGAACTGGTACAGCTTGCGTGCGAGCCGGGGGCCGGTCGCGGGATGAGCGGCGACCGCGTTGATCAGATCGCTGCCGTCCTGCTGCCCCGCATCCGCCGAGCGCGACTGAATCGTCCTGCCGCCGTTCGCGTAAATCGGGAACGTGAACTCCTTCGCGGTGGTGTCGTGCTGCCCGGCCACGTAGCTGAATGTGAAGTACGCGTTCGACGGACGGGCGAGATTCCATCCGGTGAAGACGCGCGCGCCGGCGTAGACGTCGGTCTCCGCGAAGGTGTCAACCCCCATCGTGAAGAGCTCCATCAACTCGCGCGCGAAGTTCTCCTGCGGCCGTCCCTTGATATTGGTGCGGCCGTCGAGCCACACCAGCATCGCGGTGTCCTTCGCGACCGCCGTCAGCAGATCCCGGAAGTTGCCGAGCGCGTGCTCGCGAAACAACTCGATCTGTCCTTTGACCTGATTGGCATCTTCGGAGGGCTTCGCCGCCATATACCGCGCGCCCTCTTCGTTGCCGAGCGCCCCCGCGATTTTCGAGTACGCCGTCGCGAAGTGGTTGTGCCAGAAGAGGGTCATCTTCTCCTGGAGCGGGCGGCGGGTATGGACCATCCGGAACAACCAGCGCTGCCGCGAATGCGCGATGTTGGTGCGCGGGGAAAAACCGCCCGTGGCGGTGATCCCCACGTAGCCCGGCTTCCCAATCAGCGCATCGACGTCGTCCGGAACGCTGTCGTAGTCGAGGAGGCGGCGCACGGTGCCGCCGAACCCGAGATCCATGTAATCGTCGATCTCGTCCTGGTTGGCGCCGAAGCCGGCGCGGCGCAGCAGATGCTCGATGAGATGTTCGCCGTGGCGCACGACGGCACGTCCGGCATTTGGATCGGGACGTTGCTGCATGATGCGAAGGCCCCTCCTCGCGGTCATGATACTCCCGCCCCGTACAAAGGTGGCTGGCACCTTTCAGGCAAAGGTGCCAGCCACCCTAGAGGGCTACAGAATGCGCGAGAAGCCGAAAAGCTCGTCGCCTTTCGCGGGTTCACCCTGGTAATGGCGCAGGAGAATCCGCGCGGCGAGCCACGCAAACGCGACGCCGTGACGCGCCCCTTCGATCGCGAACAGATGACGCGGGAAGTTGCGGTGCAAGCCGACAAACGGCAGGCGATCAGCAGTTGCGTAATGGGTGAAGGGCCACGACCACTCAGGCTGTAGACCTGAGATCGCCGGGTATAACAAGGAAAGTTCGTACATCAGCTCCCAGGTCCGCTGCACGAGCGCCTTGTCCTGTAGACGCGCGGGAACCGGCGGCTGATCGCCCCCCGAAAAGATGATTCGATCGTCGCGCAACCAGCGCAGGAAGTGCGGCGGGACGACCGAATCCCGCAAGGATGTACTCCGCGATCCAACTTCGCGCCGCATCGCCGCGGGCAGCGGCTCAGTCACCACCGCATAGCTCTGCAGCGGCTTCAGGTGACGACGCAGCGCCCGCAGGTCGGGCAGCGGGGCGGCCGTCGCGACGATGACGGCTTCCGCGCGGATCGTGCTGTCGCCGCTCGTCACGTCGACGTACTTACGCGTCGCGCGAATCCTTCGCACCGGGGATCGCTCGTAGATTGCCGCTCCGCGCGATGCGGCGCCTGCGGCCAGCGCGACGCACGCACGATACGGATCGAGCAGGAACCCATGCGTGCGGATCGCCCCGCCCGAGTCAACGCCGGCACTGCGCGCCAGTGCCGCCGGTTTGATCCAGCTGTGGTCGAAGCCGGCATCGCGGCGTGACTGGTATTCACGCTGCAGCCGGCGGACGTCATCGGCGTCGCGCCGCGCGAACGTGACGACATCGGCAGGGGCGAAATCGCACTTCGCCCCGAGCCGTCGCAGCGCCGCCGGGAAATCGAGAGACGCGCGGCGCATATGCCGCCACAACGAACGAGCGGCACGGAGCCCGTGCGCCGCCGCGGTTTCCTGGAACGACGCGTCGAAATCCTCGCGCCCCAAGCCAAGCGAACGCGCCGTGGACGCCGCGCCGATCGCATCCGCTTCGAGGACGACGGTCTTGACGCCTGCGGCGGCAAACGACAGCGCGCACGCGACACCCGTCAATCCTCCACCGACGACGACGACAGAAGTCTCCGCATCCCCGCGGAACCGGGGGTAGGACGGGCGACGCGATTTGGGAAGGCGATCGAACCAGTATGGGACGTGTCGAACCGACATTGGATGCCGCTAGTCTACTTGCCGCGCTCGGCGGCAAGCAACGAGCCCTTGGTACGAGACTTGCGGACTGCACCGTCACCCGTAGGGCGACGCCATCCCGCTTCCCTACCTGAGGAGGAACATGTCCCCGGCAGAAACCCTCACTGCACAGCTGGAACGGCTCGCGGCATTCGAACCGGCGCCGTACCCGGTGATCAGCGTGTACTTGAATACGCAACCTGGCCAGCACGGACGCGATCAGTATCAGGCGTTCATTCGCAAGGAATTCAAGGCGCGAAGCCGGACGTACCGATCCAATTCACCGGAGCGTGAAAGCCTCGACCGCGACATGGAAAGGATCGCGCGCTACCTCGAAACGGAACTCCAACCGTCATCGAACGGCGTCGCGATCTTCGCCTGTTCCGCGGGTGAACTGTTTGAAACGGTCCAGATGGCGGCGCCGATCGATCGGCACTGGCTGCATATCGGCGATCAGCCGCATCTCTACCCGCTCGCCCGCCTCGAGTCCCAATACCCGCGGTATGCCGCGGTCGTCACCGACACGAACAGCGCGCGAATCTTCGTGTTCGCGGCGGGCCAAGTGGTCAAGGAACACGAGATCAACAACGTGAAGACGCGCGCGACGTCGCAGGGCGGATGGTCGCAGGCGCGCTACCAGCGACATATCGTCAACTTCCACGAGCAGCACGCGAAGGAAGTGGCCGACATGCTCGATCGCATCGTTCGCGATGAAGGCATCGAGCATGTCGTGCTGTCGTGCGACGAGGCGTCGCTGCCGCTTCTTCGTTCGCAGCTGCCGAAGCACCTCGAAGCCAAAATCGTCGATAACGTGCGGCTGGAACCGCATCCCTCCGTCGACGCCATCGTACGGCGGACTCAAGAAGCGATGCGCCGGCTGGACGAGCGCACCGATCGCGAAAAGGTCGAAGCCGCAATCGGAGCCTATCGAGCGGGCGGCCTTGGCGTGGTTGGACCCGAGGATACGCTCGCGGCGCTGCAGAAAGGGCAGGTCGACGAGCTGCTGGTCACCGCATCGATGCAGCAGATGCAGGGTGTGCCGCTTGGCAAAGCGATCGGTTCGGCCAACGATACGATCCTGGCGGAACCCGTCGTCGAAACCGCCTCGGCGGGAGAAGCGGCGGAGTCGTCGCCAGAGGTGGTGCGCCTCGCGGACGAGCTGATCACCAGGACTGCGCAGACCGCGGCGAAGATCACCTTTATCGAGGACGCTGAACTGCTCAAGGATTACGGTGGCGTCGCCGCGCTGCTGCGATTCACCATCTGAGGGGGCGGCGGCCTTTTCCTCGTGCTTCGGTAAACGGCCACCGCGGAGACCAGCGTTCCGATGACGGCCAGACCGGTCATGACGCCGACGACAACGGTGAACGTCGGGGACTTCATCCACCCGATAATGCCGCGCCCGTAGTAGGCGGCCAGCCCGCTTTCCGCCCCGAATCTCAGCGCCCGTACACCAGCGAGCGTGACGAAGAAGGTCCACGCATTCACCTTACAGGCGCCGCTCGTCAGCACGAACGCCGTGAACGGAAACGGGGGCGGTATGATCGCCAGCGCTCCGACCGTCACCGCCGCGCTCTGCCCGACACGCTGCTGCACGCGTTTCAATCGTGACGGTTTGATGAAGCGTTCCAAACCGACCTCCCCTATCTTCAGCCCGAGCCAGAAGGTGAACGCGGAGCCGATCACCGAGCCCATCGTCGCGAGGACGGCGTAGAGCCAGAACAATTCGGGTTTTTTCGCCGCCAGCAGAATAACGACGAAGTCGATGCCGAGCGGCAGGAAAAAGACCAGCGACGAGTCGAGCACTCCCATCACGAGAAGGCCGCCGGGGGTGAGGAAGTAGCCGAGGAATGAGTAAAAGAGAGTGCGCATCGCCGGAGGAGTGCTCTATCAAACCGCGGACCACCGGCTTTGCGGTAGTCTTTTCGTAAGCTCTAGCAGAGGACATGTCACATGCGTACGTTATTCGCAGCCGCCGCGTGTGCGGTCGGCGTCACCCTTATGGCGGCAGATTCCATGGACGCTATCGCTGAACGGTACGTGAAGCTCGTGCTCGCCGTCGGCCAGCACGATGCGGACTACGTAGACGCGTACTACGGCCCGCCGGAATGGAAAAAGGAAGCGGAGGGGAAGAAGCTGACGCTCGATGCGATCGGCGCGGAGGCGGCGCAGCTGTCCTCGGATCTCGCGCGCAGCCAGGCGCCACCCGACGAGATGGCGAAGCTCCGCCTGCAGTACCTCCAACGGCAGGTCGCTTCGCTGTCCGCGCGCGTGCGGATGTTGAAAGGCGAGCGACTGTCGTTCGACGACGAGTCAAGAGCGCTGTACGACGCCGTGGCGCCGACCCATCCGGAATCCCACTTCCGGGAGATTCTCGACAAATTGGAGCAGCGCTTTCCGGGCAACGGACCGCTCGTGCAGCGATACGATGCGTTTCGCGCGGCATTCGTGATCCCGCGGCCGAAGCTGGACGCGGTGTTTCAGCGCGCGATCGAGGCCTGCCGCGAGAAGACGCGTGCTCACGTGACACTGCCCGAAGGGGAACGCTTCACCGTCGAGTACGTGACCAACAAGTCCTGGAGCGGATACAACTGGTATCAGGGCGGCTTCCGCAGTCTGATCCAGGTGAACACGGACCTCCCCATCTACATCGACCGCGCGATCGACCTCGCGTGTCACGAGGGTTATCCCGGGCACCATGTCTACAACGTGCTCCTCGAGAAGAACCTCGTGACGGATCGCGGCTGGAAGGAGTTCACCGTCTACCCGCTGTTCTCACCGCAGTCGCTCATCGCCGAGGGCACCGCGAATTTCGGGATCGAAGTGGCGTTTCCGGGCAAGGATCGCGTCGAGTTCGAACGCACCGTTCTGTTCCCTCTCGCGGGGCTGGATCCATCACGGGCGGCGGAGTACTACGCCGTGCAGGGTCTGATCGAGGAGCTCGCCTATGCCGGCAACGAAGCCGCACGGCGTTACCTCAACCAGGAAATCGACGCGGCGCAAGCCACGGCGTGGCTCGAACGCTACGCGTTGATGCCGCACGATCGCGCGGCCCAGCGGGTACGCTTCTTCGATCAGTATCGGAGCTACGTCATCAATTACAACCTCGGGAAGGACATGGTGCGGCGCTATATCGAATCGCGAGGCGGAAGCGCGGACAAGCCGGCGAAACGGTGGGAGGAATTCGAGCGATTGATCTCGTCGCCGCGTCTGCCCTCCGGTCTCAAATGAGGTGAAAAGCGTCATCGCTGCGGCCGGGGCCGTGTGCCTTGCGGCGTACGTCTGGGTGTACGCGACCGGGCTTGCGCCAACGCCGATCCGCTCGGACGGATTCAGCTATTACGTCTACGTGCCGTCGTGGTTCCTCTATCACGACCCGACGCTGGCGTCGGTCGCCAACGATTGCTGCGGCGGCGAGTTTCCCCCCTACACCGCTATCATCCGATGGCGCGGCACGGGCCGGTGGGTAAACGCACACCCCATCGGCGTCGCCGTGATGCAGGCGCCCTTCTTCCCCATCGCTCATGCGCTGACGCGCTGGACGAACCTGTCGCCCGACGGATTCACGCTGTACTACCAGCACGCTATAGGGGTGGCGGGACTCTTCTGGACGATCGCCGGGCTGTGGACGCTTGGCAACGTTCTTCGCCGGTATTTCACGACGGGGGTCAGCGCCGCAGTGCTGGCGACGATCCTGTTCGGGACGAACCTCTTTCATTACGCGACGTTCGACAGCTCGTACAGCCACGCCTATTCGTTTTTCCTGTTTGCCGCGTTTCTCTACACCATCGAGCGCTGCAGCCGGACGCCCGGCCTCGCCGCCCCGGCGCTCGCCGGCCTCGTGGCCGGATTGATCGTGCTGGTGCGGCATACGAACGTCCTCGTGCTTCTCTGCTTCGCGCCCGCGTTTCCACGAGACATGCGCCGGATATTGGTCGCGAGTGCCGTGCTTCTGCTGGTCGTCGCGCCGCAGCTCGCGATCTATTACCAGGCGACGGGGCGGCCGATCGTGAGTTCCTACGGCGAGCTTGGATTCAATTTCGCCCAGCCCCGGATTTTCGCAGTGCTGTTCAGCCCGCAGAAAGGACTGTTCTTCTGGTCGCCGCTGCTGCTCCTGGCATGCGCGGGATTCGCGATCCTCGCCGCCGCGCCGCACCCGGCACGCCGGTTCGTGGCGCCGGCCGTGATCTTCCTCGCGGTGGACGCTTACGTGATTGCGAGCTGGTGGGACTGGCAGTTCGGCGCCAGCTTCGGCCATCGCGGTTTCGTGGATGCGCTGCCGCTGTTTGCGCTCGGCATGGCGGCGTTTTACCAGTGGGCCTGGGCGGCGCCGCCGCGCCGTCACGCAGTCGCCGGGATCGTGCTGTGCGCGATCGCGCTCAACATGTTCCAGACGGCGCAGTACTGGACCCATCGGCTGCCGTTCAGTGATACGACATGGGATCAATATCGCGCAGCATTTCTGCGGTGGCATTGACGCGGCGTGCGATCGCGGCGCTCGTGGTCGCGGCGACGGCGTGGGCGCTGCTCGCCTATCTGCGCGACCCGCCATGGCTGATCGCGATCACGTCGGGGATGCGTCCTGAGACAATGGACGCCAGCGGCCGGCATTACCGGTGGATGGGCGGCCACGCATCGCTGTTCGTCCCGTCTGACGCGCGGCTGGTTTCCATCCCGCTGCGCACCACCTTCGACGCGCCGGCCGATCAGCCGGTGACCGTCAGCATTACCATCGATGATCGTCCGGTCGATCGAATCGTGCTGACTGATGCGCAGTGGCGTCTCTCGAGCTTCCGGCTGCCGCCACGCGGGCCCCGGCGGGTGCGGCGGGTCGACATCCGGGTCGATCGCACGCGCGACGATAACCGCGGCGCCGCCGTCGGAGACGTCACTACCGTGCGGACGCCGTAGTAGCGCTGACACGACGGGAACGTCGCGGTAGGAGTACGATGCGCCTGGGCTTGGACCTATGAAGAACTGGCTCGATGTTCTCGAAACGTTGTACGAGGGATCCTGGAGCGACCAATTGCAACGCTTCCGCTCCCCTTTCGCCTTTCGCGGGATGGACTGCCGCGATCGCTCGTTGGCGAGCTCGCTGGCGCGCCTCGCCGAACCGGGCGCCGACATCAGCCGCCTCGAGCTTGCTCTGCTGCGCAACTTCAGAAAGTACGCGCACGGCGAAGCAACCGGCGCCGACTCCGTGTGGGACTGGCTTGCGCTCGGGCAGCATCGCGGCTTGCCGACCCGGCTCCTCGACTGGACGTATTCGCCGCTCGTCGCGCTGCATTTCGCCACCGAAAACCCCGCGAACTTCGATCAGGACGGCGTGGTGTGGTGCGTCAACTTCGTCGAGGCCAACAAGCGCCTGCCACGGCGTTTGAAGCGCATCCTCCAGCAGGAAGGCTCGGATACCTTCACCGTCGAAATGCTCGGCGGCTTCGAATCGCTGCGCGAATTCGACGCGCTCAGCCGCGAGCCGTTCGTCGTGTTTCTCGAGCCCCCGGCGGTCGATCGGCGCATTTTGAATCAATTGGCGCTTTTCTCTTTGATGTCGAGCCCGTCCGCAGCGCTCGACAACTGGCTCGCCGATCATCCGAGGTTGTGCCGGCGCGTCCCGATCCCCGCAAAACTCAAATGGGAGATCCGCGACAAGCTCGATCAGTCGAACGTGAACGAACGCGTGCTGTTCCCCGGGCTCGACGGGCTGAGCCGGTGGTTGACGCGTTACTACACACCCACCGGCCTCCGTGGGCGCTCGCCGCGCCTCGCGCCGGAGCCCCGCGCGACGAGACGGCAGCGATGAAAGCCATCGAGATTGCGCAACCGGGCGGCCCGGATGTCCTTCACGTCGTGGAGCGCCCGACGCCGCAGCCTGCCGAGGACGAGGTGCTGGTTCGCGTCGAGGCCGCGGGCGTCAATCGACCCGACGTGATGCAGCGGCTTGGCAAGTATCCGCCTCCGCCGGGCGCGTCGGACATTCCGGGACTGGAGATCGCAGGCACGATCGCCGCGCTCGGACGGTCTGTGTCCGGCCTCAACACCGGCGACCACGTGTGCGCGCTCGTCGCTGGTGGCGGCTACGCGGAGTACTGCGCCGCGCCGGCGGTGCAGTGCCTGCGTATACCGGAGGGGCTCACCACCGTGGCCGCGGCGGCGATACCGGAGACGTTCTTCACGGTCTGGACCAATCTGTTTCAACGCGGCGCACTCCGCGCCGGCGAACGGGTGCTCGTGCACGGCGGCACCAGCGGTATCGGCACAACCGCGATCCAGCTCGCCCATGCGTTCGGCGCGACGGTGTTCGCGACCGCCGGATCCCGCGACAAGTGCGACGCGTGCCGGCGGCTCGGTGCCGCGTTCGCGATCAATTACCGGGAGGAAGACTTCGTCGAGGCCGTCAGGCGCGAGACGGAGAACGCCGGCGTCGACGTGGTTCTGGATATTGTCGGCGGCGATTACGTCGCGCGGAACATCGACTGCCTTGGTATGAACGGGCGGCTCGTCCAGATCGGCGCACAGGCGGGACCGCGCGTGTCGCTCAATCTCATGCCGATTCTTCAGCGGCGGCTGACACTGACGGGATCCACGCTGCGGGCACGGACGGTCCGTGAGAAAGGAGAGCTCGCCGGCGAGGTCGAGCGTCACGTCTGGCCGCTGCTTGCGTCCCGCCGCGTCGCGCCCGTGATCGACCGAACCTACCCGCTGGCGCAGGCGGCCGACGCGCACCGACGGCTGGAATCGAGCGAGCACATCGGGAAAATCGTGCTTCTTCCATGAACCTCGACCAGTAGGAGCCGCCAAACCTTTCTGACTCGCTGTGGCGGTTCTGCGGCCGCGACACGCCACACTCGGGTGCAGTACCTCAGACAACCCTTCTAATTACAGACAAATCTACCGACTCTGTACGGATCGTGCTCGGCAGTGCCATTGCACAGCGGACTGTATCAATTAACTGTCGATCGTTTTTCCAGGAGGGTTCCGTGAAGAAGATTGTTCTCGCACTTGCGATGGCCGTGGCAACCGCTGCCGCCGCCAGCGCGCAGACGGCAGCGAAGCCTGCCGCCACACAGCCTGTCAGCAAGTCGACGGCGGCCAAGCCAGCGGCCGCCAAGGATGCGCAGTCGCACGCCAAGCCTGCCCACGCAGCGGCGCCGAAGGCGATGTCGACGAAGGGTGAGGTGGTTTCGACCGACGCGGCTGCGAAGACCATCACCGTGAAGGACGCATCGGGCAACAGCACGACGTACACCGCGACCGGTTCGGCGGTTGCTTCGCTGGCGAAGTTGTCCGCGGGCGACGAAGTGACGGTGACCCACACCGACACGAGCGCCACGAAGATCGTGAAGGCGGCGGCAAAGAAGAGCGGAAAGAGTTCGAAGTAGGGCTATTCTTCTGGTTTCCGGGCTCTCACACGCGCCTCGCCAAACTTGACGAGGCGTTTGAGAGCCTGGACCCGTTCCGATCGATCGATGCCGGCGCGATTGACGGCGGCGCGCAGCACTTCGACGGTCTTGTCGTAGGTGCCGGTGTCAACAGGGTAGGGAAATCCGTCCTTGCCGCCGTGCGCGAACGAGAATCGCGCCGGGTCGCGCGTGCTCGCCGGCGTCCCGTAGATGATCTCCGAGGTCAGCGCGAGCGCACGCAGCGTCCTCGCTCCGACCCCTTCCATTCCCAGCAGCGTCTCGAAATCTTCAGGCGCGCGGTCGTACGTCTTGAGCAGAATCTTCTGCAGGTAAGTCGGGTTGACGTCGGCCACCAGCACCGCGTGCCGGCGCGGCATCGTCAACGCCGGGATGTCTCTGATCGCCGACAGCACGACCGACGGATTCTGCCGGGACAGTTCCGCCGACGCGTGTCTCACCGGTTCGCTCTCGGCCGCGACGAGGTTCAACGTCGGCGCCTCCGCTTCGGCGCAAACCGCGGCGTGCGGTTCGTTGACGTAGCTCCGCACCGATGCCGACAGCCAGTGATAGCGGCGCGCCATTCCGTTCGCGTCGTTCATCCCCTGCTGCACCACGCACCATCCACCTGAAGGCGTGAAGAAGAAGGCGTGGTGATACAGCTGGTAACCATCCTGAACCGCAGCGCTGTCGACCTTTGCGCTCATCCGGCTCGCATACACGAGCGGCCGCGGATCGACTGACAGCCGATCGCACGCCAGCGTGATCTCCGACGGCGTCTTTCTCGATGCCGCGCCCTTCCCACCGCCGGCATGGAGCCCGAGGTCAGATTCGAGACCGCGGATTCCCTCCTTCAACGCGCCGGTCACCGTCGTCGTCACGCCGCTCGAATGCCAGTCGAAGCC
>Ga0070670_100002367_pt1 | contig 15536 bp, 17 predicted proteins | sample KBSS63metaG_FD_64665 | JGI IMG/M metagenome (GOLD analysis project Ga0070670, IMG submission 64665) | Switchgrass rhizosphere microbial communities from Kellogg Biological Station, Michigan, USA - KBS S6-3 metaG | ecosystem: Host-associated > Plants > Roots > Rhizosphere > Soil ... | reverse complement strand
GCCTGCTGGACCTGGTTCTGCACCTGGACCTGGGCGGTGTCGGGATCGGTACCCTTTTGGAAAGTGGCCGAAATGTTGACCTGGCCGCGCGAGCTTGACGTCGAGGTGAAATAGAGCAGGCCATCGATGCCGGTGAGCTGCTGCTCGATGATCTGCGTGACGCTATTCTCAATCGTCTCCGCATTCGCGCCGGGATAGGTTGCTCGGATGTTGACCTGCGGCGGGGCGATGTCCGGATATTGCTCGATGGGGAGGGCATTGATCGCACCGATGCCGGCCAGCATGACAACGATGGCGAGAACCCAGGCGAGGATCGGCCTGTCGATGAAGATTCGAGACAAGGTCTAGCCGCCTCGCCGTTCCGGGCCTTGGCCGCCTGCGCCAGCCGCTCGCGGCGTGATCTTCTGTGGCGCCGAGGCTGGTACGGGCTTGATCGGCGCGCCGCTCTTCAAGTTCGCGGTTCCCTGAGTGATCACCTTATCGCCCGGGCGCAGTCCGCCACTGACGACCCAGTCTGCCCCGAAGGTTCGGTCGGCGACCACCTTGCGGCGCTCCGCCTTATTGCCTGCACCGACGATGAAGACGTAGGCATCGCCGCCGATGTCCCGTTGCAGCGCAGCTTGGGGGACCAGGAAGACGTTCGGATCTACCGCGGACGTGAAGAGTGCCTGCACAAACATGCCGGGCAGGAGGATGTTCTGGGGATTGGGGAATTTCGCCCGGAGCGTCACCGTCCCCGTGCTTTCGTTCACCATCACTTCGGAGAACTGGACCGTACCGGTGTAGCCGTAGTCGCTGCCGTCCTCGAGCTTCAGGCGCACTTGCGTGCTGCCTGGCTCGACGCCGCCCATCGCGAGCGCGTGACGAAGCTTCGTCAGGTCGGCACTCGACTGCTGGATATCGACGTACATGGGGTCGAGCCGCTGGATGACGGCCAGCGGATCCTGCTGGTTTGCAGTGACGAGGGCACCGACTGTAGCCAGTGACCGGCCGATTCGGCCGCTTATCGGGGCTGGTATGCTCGTGAACCGAAGGTTGATGCGCGCCGTGTCGAGTGCAGCGCTGTTTTGAGCCACGGCGGCTTGCGCCTGACGAGCCTGCGCCGCCGCGTCAGTATAATCCTGCTTGGAAATGGCCTCCATTTCCGCGAGCGGCTTGTAGCGCCTAGCGCGAACCTGCGCTGCATCGAGCGTCGCACGAGCGCTGGCGACATTGGCCTGCGCCTGGTTCACCGCTGCTTGATAAAGCCTTGGATCGATCTGGTAGAGCGGTTGGCCCTTCGTGACGAACGCGCCCTCGGCGAAATTCCTGCTGCGGATCAGGCCGCTGACCTGCGGGCGGACTTCCGAGGTCTCGAAGGCAACCGTTCGCCCACCCAGCGAGCTTTGCAAAGGCACTGACGTGGGTAGAACCACGACGAAGCCGACCTGGGTGGGACCGCGCTGACCGCGTGCGCCGTCCTGCGCATCGCCCTGCCCGCAGGCCGCGAGCGCAAGCGTCGCCGCGATCAGAAGGATTCGGGAAAACATCGCTGGCGCATCTAGAAGCGCACTATTGTTACAACAACCTGTCAGAGGCCTGAGCGAATGACCGTATGTCGATAAAACATAGCCGCCGGTCGGCGGCTCGTGATTATTTTCAGCGTTCCTTCGCGGATAAAAGATCGCGCACGCCACTGGGCGTGAGGCTCAATGATCAGTCATTTTGAAGAGGATGGTGGAGCCGAGGGGGATCGAACCCCTGACCTTCGCAATGCCATTGCGACGCTCTCCCAGCTGAGCTACGGCCCCAATCCTTCGCGCGCCTTAGGCGATGTTCATCGCCCTAGCAAAGAGGGAAATTACATTCCCCGGCGCGACTTTTTAGCTTTCGTCGTCCTCGCCGGCCGTCTCGACGCCGAGGTCTGAATCGCCCGTGTCCAGGTCGACTTCCTCGTCGGCGCTGGGCTCTTCTTCCTCGTCAATCGCCAGATCCTCGGCCTCGAGGTCGCTGTCGGAAGCGGCCTCTTTCTTCGGCTCTGGGGCGACTTCGAACGGAAGCGGCTGCTTCGACTTCAGGACGGGCTCAGGAATCCACTCCGTGCCGCACTCGATGCAGTGCACGGGCTCCTCGTTACCGAGGTCGTAGAAGCGGGTCGAGCACTTGGGGCAAGTGCGCTTGGTGCCCCATTCGGGTTTCACCATCTAGGTCTAACTCCAGTCAAAATCCGGGTGGCCGCGAAGTGCGCGGGGTCATTCGGCCGCGCGCCTTGCCATAGGCATTTCGCCCTGTCAAAGCGCGCCGCTTGAAGAGGAATTTTGGAACTGAAATGTCGCCGCGCAAGGGGCTGGTCATCGCCGTGGACGGACCGGCCGCAAGCGGGAAGGGCACCATCGCGCGCGCTTTGGCAAAACATTTCCTGCTCCCGCACATGGATACGGGAATGCTTTACCGCGCAGTCGCGCTCAAGCTGTGGCGCTGGGGCGGCGACCCGTCGAACGAGTTCGAGGCACTTAGGGCGTGCGATGATCTTGGCTTCGATCCGGCCGACGAAGAGCTTCGTACTGAACCTGTTTCGCGCATTGCATCCAAGGTCTCATCCTATTCTTCGGTCCGCGACGCCCTCCTGGAACGTCAGCGCGACTTTGCTGCCCAAGAGGGCGGTGCGGTTCTCGACGGCCGAGATATTGGTACGGTCATCGCGCCCGAGGCCGACGTGAAGCTTTTCGTCACCGCGAGCGCGGAGGTGCGAGCTCAGCGGCGCGTCCGCGAACTGCTAGAGCGTGGAATGCCGGGTCACTACGAGGACGTCCTGCTCGACATTCGTGCCCGGGACGAACGCGACACGAACCGCAAAATCGCCCCCCTCCGGCAAGCCGACGACGCAATCTTGCTCGACACCAGCGAACTGGGTGTCGACGAAGCGATCGCCGAGGCGATCCGTCTCGTCGAGGAGCGGGTCGCGACAGTCTGAGCGCGAGACGCCCCTTAACTTCCGTTACGGTGTCGCGGCCTGCTCATCCGTGTTATTAAACTCGGCTTTACCAAAGCGTGGCGACGCGGGGGCGAGTCGCGGATGGCAGAAATCAGGTATCCTGCGTTTCTGAGCTACAGCCACCGCGATCAGGCGGTCGCCGAATGGCTGCATCACGAGTTGGAAACCTACCGGGTACCAAGCCGTATGGTCGGTCGGGAAACGCCCTTGGGCCCAGTTCCGTCTCGGCTCACTCCGATCTTCAAGGACCGCGACGAGTTATCGGCCGCCGGCAGTCTCGGGGACGCGATCACCGCGGCGCTGAATCGAGCATCCGCGTTGATCGTGGTTTGCTCGACAGCGTCTGCGTCTTCGCCATGGGTCAACGAGGAGGTCCGCGCCTTCAAGAAGCTGCATGGTCATGCGCGGATCTTTGCGGTGATCGTCGACGGCGAGCCCGGCGCGAGCCGGATCGCGGGACGTGAGAGCGAGGAATGCTTCCCTCCGGCCGTCCGCTTCGCCGTCGATGCCGACGGGCAGCTTACGGATACTCCCGCGGAGCCGATCGCAGCCGACCTGCGTGAGGGCGGCGACGGGAAGCGGCTCGCCAAGCTCAAGTTGATCGCCGGTCTCCTGGGCGTCGGACTCGATGAGATCGTCCAGCGCGAGGCCCAGCGGCGGGCGCGGCGTCTGCGCTATCTTGTGGCGGCGTCGCTTGCAGGCATGACCGTCACGAGCGGGCTGGCGATCACGGCTGTGATGGCACGTGACGAGGCGCGTGAACAGCGCAACGAAGCGCAGCATCAGCGCTCCGAAGCTGACAGCCTTGTAGAGTTCATGCTGACGGACCTGCGAAAAAAGCTCGAGCCCGTCGGCCGCTTGGACGTGATGGACACGGTCGGACGCCGTGCGCTGGCCTATTATGCCGATCAAGACCCTAAGAAGCTTGATCCCAACGCTCTTGGAAGGCGGTCACGCGCCCTTCAACTCGTCGCCGAGGTTCGCAACCTTCGAGGAGACAGCGATGGCGCTTTGGCCGCATTCCGGCAGGCAGCGGCAACTACGGGCGAATTGCTCGCTCGCAATCCGAACGACGGGCAGCGCATTTTCGACCATGCCCAAAGCGTCTTCTGGGTCGGCTACATCGCCTGGCAACGCGGTGATCTAAAGACGGGCCGGCAATACTTCGGCCAGTATCTCGCGAAGGCACAGCAGCTCGCGCGAATGGATCCGGAGAACGACGCCTGGAATGGCGAGGTGGGCTATGCCAACCAGAGCCTCGGCATCCTCGAGCTGGACGACAACCAGCCGGCAAAGGCGTTGCAGCTCTTCAACAACGGCGAGGGGGTCTGGGCGCGCCTCACGCAGCGAGCCAAGGACAGGCGCGAGCCGAGTTACAATCGCGCGCAGATGCTGGCGTGGCGAGCCGATGCGGAGCGGCGCCTGCTCGATCCGAAGAGCGCAATCTCTGATCGCCAAAGGGAAGCCGCCATTTATCGCGAACTGCTCGCGGCCGACCCGGCCGACAATAAGGCCAAGGAGGGCCTGGCTGTGGCCGAGCTGCGGACCGCGCAGCTGCGGTTGGAAATGGGACTTCCCCGAGAAGCCGTCGATGCGGCCCGGGTGGGCTTCGACGAGGCGCAGTCGCTCCAGTCGCGCGATCCGTCCAACCGGCTCTGGCAGGAGATCGGGGTTAAGGCAGCCAACACGGCCGCCGAGGCGAAGATGATGACCGGCGACTGGGTGGGGGCCAGACACGCCAATTTACTCGCCCTTGCGAACGCTCAAAAGCTGGTCGCCGTCGATCGCACAGTCCCAGAATGGCGGACCGATTGCCTTCTCCCGGCGCGATGGATGGAGATTGCGATCAGCGTTGCCGACGGGCAGCGCATCGTCGCTCGAGAGCTCATCGAAAGATTCCGACGGGACTTCCATTGGGACGACACGACGAAATCCGCTGACGAGCGCTTTGCCTGGGTAATGGTGGATACGCTTGACGGCATCGCTCGCCGAGCCTCCGGAGACCAGGCCGGCGCACGCGCCAGTTTTCAGCGGGCAGCACTCTATTTGCCGAGAAGCGACAGGCTCATGGATGCGCGCCTGCTCGGCGCTGCCCGATATTTACAGAGGACCACAAGAGTGACGGGTCTGCCAGCTTCCGCTCCCGCGATGGCCGGCCGGGTTCAGTACAATGTGGGGGCATTGCTCTCCAGCTCAGGGGGATAACAAATGCCAAAACCAGACATGTCGCTTGGAGTTAACGTGAACGTCACCGGTTCGATCGACGGCACCGGCAAGCTGACGGCGACGGCCACCTACTCGCAAGGCACAAGCAATCCAGCCAGCACTGGCGTCGTCGATGCCAGCGGGGACATCGACCTCACGAAGATGAACGATCAAGGGAACAACTTCAGCAACCAGACGGACATTACGTTCATGCTGTCCGGCACGGTGACCGATCAAAGCGGCACCAGTTACAATGTACAGTTTCCTACCCCGGTCACTTCGGCCATCACGCTGCAGAAGCAAAATGGCGGAAATCCATCCAGCGGTGAATTCGTCCCGAGCCTCCCGACGGCCACATCCTTGCTGCTCGATGACGCGAACTCAGACGGCCAAGACTACAATTACTGTCTGGTCGTTGAACCGACCGGATTGTTCGCGACTACGCCAACATGTCGGCTCGATCCGAATATCGTGAACAGATAATCCACACTGAGCGGAAGTCCGTTTGCGTGAGCAACGGACTTCCGCCCGTAGGGGGAAGACGATGCATATCATGTTGAAATATGCGGCCGCTGCCGCAGCCGGCGCGATTGCGGCCGGATCGATCGCTTATGCTCAATCCGCGAGCCCTCCGCGCGCGGTCATTTCCATCTATCATGCGGCGCCGGGCCATCAGGAAGCATTGCTGCAATGGCTCGCGCAACAGGACCGCATATCCGCGGCGGTTGGTCTGCCTTCGGCCCAGATCTACGCGCACACGGACGGCGACAGCTGGGACTATCTCATGATCGCCCCGGCAACGACGGATGCTCAGGACCAGGCGCTCGATGCCGCCGCGGTGAAGATGGGCCTGCCATCGGGGCCAAAAGTGGGCCTTGAGCTGCGCAAGCATATCGCGTCGCACACCGACACTTACGTGGTCGGACCGCTTACAGCGGCGCAACAACTCGATCGTTTGAAATAATGGTGACTGAGGTGCCCGGCTTTCTGGCCGGGCGCCTGCCTTCAGAACCGCCAGCTGAGGCCGACCGCGGCGCGCTTGGTGCGTCGAGGCGCGAGGTTCGAGGTCGGCTCACCAATCATGCCGCGCGACTTCGGCGCAGTTTCATAGAAGCCGATCCCCAAGAGCGTGTTGGGAGCGATAATCTTGCTTGCAATGATTCCCTTGCGCTGCTGACGCACGCCGCGCTCGTCGGTATATTCAACCACCGGGAACGAGAATCCGCGCTGCCTGATTTGAATGGGGTCCTCCGCGCGGAAGCGGATAACGGAGTTCGGTGCGCTCGCCTCAGGCTTGACGACCGTTTCCGCCTCACCCGGAACGGCGGAAATCAGTCCAGCAAAGGCGACCGCCAGGACCCTCAGACGCGCCATGCGTCTCCCCTTTCAAGTCCAGCGTCTAATCTTGAACGGCAGACGGCAAGGGCGGGTTCCCACTGGTCCGGAAGTGGAACAATCTGGCCGAAGGGCGCGTGCGCCGCGCCCAACCGAATGCGACCCTCTGGACAGTTTCCCGAAGACTCTGCAGCTTTTGCGTGATGATCGAAGACAGCAGGCAGCATCTGCGAGAAGCCGGTGAGACATATGCCGAGCATCTCGCCTTCGCCCTCACGGTCGGCCTGATGGCGATCGGAGCAGGGCTCGCGTGTCTGATCCACGCCGTGATCCCTGCACTGTGCAAGCATCGCTGCAGTGAAACGGTGCGAGAGCTTTATCGGCTTTTCGAAAATCGCGGTGAGCTGGGTCGCGTACGGGAAGAGGCATCGGGCGCTACGGTTTTCGCGGGACTGACCGCCCTATGCGTCTTAGCGGTGGCGCCTCTCGTTGCCGCTGCGCCGGGCGAGTGGTGGACCTGGGCTGCTGCAGGGTTCGCCTTCGCGATCCCGGCTGTCTTCCTGTTTACGAACCCGCAGCTCGAGCCCGTCTGAAAAGCGCTTGGCGATAAGCCTCTTAAGGAAGATTCCCCAAGCCTAGCGGTTGCGCTAATGCCTTAAGGCCGGCGAAGCGGCCGGAGGGTCAGGGGCGAGCAGCGGCGACAGTGTCACGCGATTATTACGCCGTTTTGGGAGTTAGCCCGACGTCTGAGGACGTCGTGATTAGTGCTGCCTATCGGGCCCTCATGCGCCGGTATCATCCTGATGCCGATCCAAGCAGCGAGGCGGCCCAGCGAGCCCAGGCCATCAACGCAGCCTATGCAGTGCTCGGCGATCCCGAAAAGCGCGCCCGCTACGACGGATCCTTGGCGGCTCAGGGTCTTATCCGTCCGGACACGGAGCATCGCGTCGGCCTTGCTCGTCGTATGGTGCTGGGACCCGCTGCAATGATCGGACTTGTTGCTCTTGCCGCGACGGCGACGCTGATCGCGTTTTCACCTCCCCTGGGCGTGCTTCCGAAAGACGGCCTTCCGTTGTCGCCGGAGCCGCGGCCGGACCGACGCCTCCAAATACAGCCCATATCTGGACCAGGCGAGAAAAAGCCCGCTGATGACGTTAGTGCCGCAACTCCTCCGAAGGCCATCTCGGCGACGAAGGAAGTTCCAAATGCGATGCTCGAGCCGGCCGAGGAGGTCATCGCGCCCGAAGTGCCCCGGGTTCCGGCAGTGCGACCCGCTCCATCAGAACCATCCAGACACAAGCCGCCAGCGTCGACGGCTACGCCGAAACGGGTGGCCGGAAAGCCGACGGTCGCATTGCATGACGAAAAGCCCGTGGCCGTTGCTACCGACACAAAGATGGACTGTCGTCTCGGCAACGGCTGGGCGGATCGGACAATCTGCGGCAGCAGCAATCTGAGTGCCCTCGATCGACAAAACGGGCTGCTTTACGCCCAGTCGCTGGCGAAGGCCGATCAAGCGAAGCGGTCCGCTCTTGTGGGCTCGCGCGACCGGTTCCAGGCCAAGCGGGACGCATGCCGATCTGAAAACTGCCTGACGAGCGCCTATATCGCTCGTCTGCGCGAGATCAGCGACATTATGGCGCGCGGTTCTCAGCAATAGGAACGCAACTCAAACGAGGTTGGTAGAACGGCATGCAGGACGAGCGGCAAAGCGCGCGCGCGGATTTCCGCAGGATGATGATTTGGGCACTGGTTGCTGCGGTCGTGATGGTGGCGGCAGCGCTCCTGTTCTTGAGAATGACGGGCGACCTGACGCCCGACATGATCATTGCGACCGTGCTGGGCGTGTTCCTCTCGGTGGTGCTTGGAGCGGGACTGATGGCTGCGTCCTACTTCAGCGCGAAGAGTGGGCACGACCGCGAGGTGAGCGACGCGGCCCGCGACAGCGATCGTCACAACTAATCACGGTTTCCTCCTTACTGCCCAAACAAGGGTGGAGACGCTGCCGATCAAGGCGGCGAGGGCGAACAGGGCGCCGGGGTCCAAAACGAGCACTACTATCGGCCTCCTAAATGGGCCGCTCCATTGCGACTCCATTGTGATATGTTCTCTATTTGTTCCCTATCTGCAATAGGAAAATGCCTATCGCGTCGTCGACGACGCGAGGGTTTCCCGAGCGGTAGGAATATTTTCATTTCCGTTAGTTAAATCTCGCCACGACCAGGAAACGAGGTGGGGTCCGTGGAGAGGGGCAGCAATTGGGCTGTTCGCATTGCGAGCAGCCATCTCATAACCAGTTTGTCGACGGCCGCGGCGATCATCCTGTTCGTCGCGCTGGGCAGCGCCGTGGTGCCGCCCGCTATTGGCGGCGATCATCTCGACCAGAATGACCGGTCGCTCGCCGTCGCTTTCCTTTTGAACATCGCGATCATCCTCTTCGGATGGCGCCGCTCGAAGGACTTGAAGGAAGCTCTCAACGCCTATGAGGCAGCGGAGAAGCTCGCGCTGAGGAACGCCAACACCGACCCCGCGACCGGCCTCGGAAATCGCCGCGAACTGATGAACGCCCTGACCGGCGCGGTGAAGTCCAAGACTTCCGGAGCGCTGCTCCTGCTCGACCTCGACCATTTCAAGCGCGTCAACGACCTTCACGGCCACCTTGCCGGCGATCAGCTTCTGAAGAAGGTCGCGGACAAGCTTATCGAGGCCTCGCCCGACAGCGCCTGCTGTGCCCGCATCGGCGGCGACGAGTTCGCTATCTTCCTCGCGGGTGCAAGTCATTCCGAAGCCGAGGCGGTTGCCCGGGCACTACTCGAGCTGCTCTCGCTTCCGGTCCACCTCGGCTCGGCTCAGGCCTTCGTTTCCGCCTCGATCGGGCTGGCCGAAGTACGCCGCTTCCAGCGCGAGGAAGATGTGCTCCATGAAAGCGACGTTGCGCTTTACGCGGCGAAGCGATCGGGCCGGAACTGTTTCGCCTGGTTCGATCCGGAGCTGGAGCGTGAGCTCAGCGACCGCGTGCAGTTCGAGGAAGACATCCGCCGAGGCGTCGAGCGCGGTGAGTTCGTTCCCTTCTTCCAGCCGCTCATCGACCTTGCGACCCGCGAGCTCGTGGGCTTCGAAGCGCTGGCCCGCTGGCGGTCGCCGACCCGCGGGTTTCTTGAGGCCGAGCGCTTCATCGACGTCGCCGAGAAGACGGGGCTGATCGGCCCGCTGACGATGAGCGTCGTCGAGCAGTCGGTGAAGGAGGCCAAGGCCTGGCCGCAGCACCTCAAGCTGGCCATCAATATCTCGCCAGTCCAGTTTCGCGACGCGTCGCTTGCCGCGCAGATCATGAAGCTGCTAACCGAAGCGGGCTTCCCGCCGAGCCGCCTGGAAGTCGAGATCACCGAAGCCTCGCTGCTGGAGGATCGCGAGCAAGTGCTTGCGACCATCCGCAGCCTTAAGAACGTCGGCGTCAGCATCTCGCTCGACGATTTCGGCACCGGCTATGCCTCGCTGGCCCAGGTCAACAGCCTTCCGATCGATCGTATCAAGATCGACAAGAGCTTCATCAGCACCATCGTGAAGAGCGACCAGACCGCGGCGATCGTCAACACCATCACCAGCCTCGGTCACACGCTCAATGTGCCCATCACGGCCGAGGGCATCGAGTCCGAGCGAGTCCGCGGCGAGCTGGACAAGTATGGCTGCTCCGAAGGGCAGGGGTACCTCTTCGGCCGGCCGCTTTCCGGCGACACTGTGCGCACCTTCCTCGACATGCGCGAGCGCGACGACGAAGGCGATCCCGACAGCAGCGAGCCTCGCCAGCGGATCCAGCGCGGCTGGTAGCAACGAAGCGGCCGCAGCGCGGGGCAATGCGAAAACCCCGCGCCGCCGCCGTCCTCCACCTCAGCTCACGTGTTCGGTCACGCGGGCCTTCCCCAGTCCCCACTGCTTCACGCGCCGTCCGCCGCACCATAATTCCTTGACCGCTTCACCTTGGCCCTCAGCCAGCGCAACCGCGCTGTCGTCATCCGAGGCCGCAAAGCTCTCCACGCGTCCGAAACGCCCCCGGCGATCCAGGAAATATAATCGGTAGTAGGGCACGGAATTCCTCCGGGGCTCGGCCACGCCGCCGGCCCGAGTTCACCCTCGGCCTGAATGGTTAACAAAACCTTTCACGTGAAAATTTCACCGTGATTAGCCAACGGCTTAGCGTCTGCCGTGGCGGGAGGGCTTCTTGAGCTTGGGATTGCGGATGCAGCGCTCGTAGCCGATCCAGTCGACCCGGTCCCGCCCGCGAGACGCGTTGCGGTTGCACAGCTGCACCTTCCAATCGGGCGGGTCGACGACGCGGACGTAGGCAAGCGCGCTGTTCATCGCCGCCCGCTGATTCTGGATGCAGCGTTCCTGCCATTGGCAGACGAAGCCGATGTTGAGGAACGCGGGATCGCGCAGCGGCGGGGTCTTCGCCTCGACGGCGGTCCCGGCAGCGGCAATGGCAATCGCAACGCCAACGATCGGCAGCTTCAAACCAGCAGTCCCCCTGGTCCACGACCGGCACGACACCAAACGGTAAACGCGCAAGTGTTGAATTTCTCCCAAACGCGGCGATTGGCAAGTGATCTAGGTGAAAGTCTGCGACGATGCTGCGCTTGGGCGAGGTTTGGATCGAAATTACATGTCAGGCCGCCAGCCCTATCATGGCCGATCAGGACGGGAGAACTAACGCATTGCAATTGAAGAAAGTTAAGTAGCGGAAAGCGTTACTCTGGCGCACACTGACCCGCCTGGGGGAACGGCCGATGCTATTCAGTTCCAGCGCGTTCATCGTCTATTTCCTGCCCATTACGCTCCTTGGCTTCCTATTGTTCTCGGCGACCGGGCTGCGGCGTCTCGTGCTGGCCTGGCTCACCCTGTGCTCCCTCATCTTCTACGCCTGGGGCGCAGCCGAAAACCTGCCGCTGCTGATCGGCAGCATGCTATTCAACTACGTCGTCGGCGGGCAGCTAAGGAAACGACCCAACAGGGCGCTTCTCGTCTTTGGCATATGCGTGAACGTTGGGCTGCTCGCTTATTACAAATATGCGATTTGGGGGGTCGGGGTCGCCAGCAGTCTGTTCAGCGCGGACTGGGCGGCTCCAAACATCATCCTACCGCTGGCGATCTCATTCTTCACGTTCAAGCAGATCGCCTATCTGGTCGATGCGGAGGACGGGGAAGTCACGGAGCATGACTTCCTCAACTATTGCCTGTTCATCACCTTTTTCCCGCAATTGATCGCCGGGCCGATCACGCATCATCGCGAGATGCTGACGCAGTTCGACGATCCGGACCATGTCTGCCCCCGCTGGGATCTGATGGCCATTGGCGCGACGCTCTTCCTCGTCGGGCTATTCAAGAAAGTAATGATCGCGGATCCGTTCGGCTCATACACCTCACTCGTTTTCGAAGCGGCTCGGCGCGCTCCGCTGCCGCTGATTGAGGCCTGGCTCGGCGCGGTTGGCTATGCGCTTCAGATCTATTTCGATTTTTCCGGCTACTGCGACATGGCGATTGGCCTTGGGCTGATGTTCGGTATCCAGCTGCCGCTCAACTTCAACAGTCCCTACAAGGCTAAGAGCATCATCGAATATTGGAGGCGTTGGCACATGACGCTGACGCGCTTCCTCACGGCCTACATATACAATCCGATGACCACGGCATTGAGCAGGCGGCGCATGGCCCGGGCAGAGCCGATCATGAGCGGCGGAATCATGAACCCGGCGGCATTCGCTCAACTGGTCGCCTTCCCAATGATGGTCACAATGCTGGTTGCGGGCGTGTGGCACGGGGCAGGGTGGCAGTTCGTGATCTTTGGACTTCTACACGGCTTCTACCTTGTCACGGCGCACGCGTGGCGGCGGTACAAGAAGGCCAGGGGCTTGCCGCTGGACGATGCCGGTAAAGTGCGCGTCGCCTGCTCGGTACTGCTGACTTTCGTCTGCGTGACGATTGCGTTGGTATTCTTCAGAGCTGCCGACGTTTCTTCCGCGATGAATGTGGTCTCGGGCATGGCCGGTCTGAACGGCGTCAAGCCGCCGCCGGAAATCGCGGCCTATCTTGGCACTATAATCGCGATTTTCCTGTTCGTCGTCTGGGCATTCCCCAACCTCTATGAATGGCTGGGGGCGTATCCAACGGCGTTCGACTTCAAAGTCCGGGATAGAGAGCCGACTGGGCGATGGACCTGGTTGATCGTCTGGCAGCCAAGGGTTGTGACGGGGCTCATCCTGGGAGTGATCGGCGCTCTTACCTTGTTGAGAAGCTTCTCCGGCGCTCCCGCCGAGTTCATCTATTCTCAGTTCTGATGGACGGTACGCCGCGCCTCGGCACTGCAACGCGCACTTTCTGGGTGCGTTATCTGATCGCGTTGGTTGCGGGCGCGCTTCTCGTCATCCCGGCTTTCGCGGTTCTCGTGGTCGTGCTCGACGCCTGTGGCGCCATGCCTGCCCCACTCATCGCCAACGATGCCTGCGTCGACGAAAAACTGGCGTTCATGCGCAAGAACATACCTCCCGAGGTCAACTTGCTCGTGGTCGGCTCATCGTCGGCCATGCGCAATTTCAACAGTCCTGAGGCTGTCCGGTTCGACCCGACGTTGCGGCCGTACAACGCCGGCCTTTGCGCCCTCAAACTGGGGCAAAGCGAACAAGTCATCGAATGGCTTACCCGCCGATTGCACGGCGTTCGACGAGTGCTGCTGGTCGTGTCGTTGGAAGACTTCGGAGATTTTCCGCGGGTGACACCATTGTCGTTGAACGTCACCAAGGCGGATCGTTTCGTTTTTGGCGATACGTCGCGTCTCAGCTTCTATCTGCAGTCTTTCAACGCCACTACGTTACTGCGCAACGCCACCGATGTACGGTGGAAGCGCACTGATATGACGCGGTTTGGTTCAGTTGTGTTCAACAAGTTCGGCGACGCGCCCATCCAGCCCCCGCGCGATCGCCGGGATTGGTACCTCAAGTTTGAGCTCGATAACCGCGCCTTCATGGCATTGGGGCGGACCGCGCGAGCGATGGACGCGCGGGGCGTCCAGCTTGCTGTCGTCGAATCACCGATGGATCCGAGATGGCAACAAGAGTTCGACCGGTCAGGAGCGCTTACCTCGCTCGGGCGCCGCAAGATACGGGAGGCAATCAGCGGAACCGACGCAGTTTTTCTCGAAGACCGCAGCGGTCTCTCGGCAGCTGACTTTTACGATGCGGTCCATATTCGCGCTTCGAGCACGCCCCGCTTCACTCGATCGGTGCTTTCGCAACTGGAGTCTTCGAGCAGCGAGGCGGTGCGGTCGGCAAGGGCTCGATAATCGACCTTGCCGTTATCGTTCAGTGGCATTTCGCGGATCGCCAAAATGCGTGACGGAACGGCATAGTCGGGGAGCAGCTCGCGGCACTGCTCCGGCGTCGTGTCCGCAACGTCCTGACCCACCACGAACGCGACGCAGCCGAGCGCTGAGCCGCTTTCCGTGACAGGCCAGGGAAGGACCGCCGCGAGCGCGCATCCTGTCACTTTGCGCACGGCCGCTTCGACTTCCTGCAGCTCCATCCGGTAGCCTCGGATTTTGATCTGGCGATCGGCGCGGCCCACGTAGGAGAAGCCCTCACCATCGACGAACCGTCCCAGGTCGCCGGTCCGGTACCACCGCCTGCCTTGTGCCTCGAAGAACCGCTCGGCCGTCAGCTCGGGTGACTGCCAGTAGCCGCTGGCGACCTGAGAGCCCGACAGGCAGATTTCGCCTGGCCCGTCCTTCGCTGGATCGCCCCCGGAGTCGAACAAGGCCATGACCTGTTCCGGGAAGGGATGGCCGAGTGACACGACCGCTGGGGGCTCGGCTTGCCCGGGCTCATAGCGGAACCCGCCAACCGCCACCGTCGCCTCGGTCGGTCCATACAAGTTGATGATTGCCGAATTGGGCGCGGCCGCGGCCCATGCTTCGGCCACGGCACCGGTCAGCGCCTCGCCGCAGAAGAAAGTGTAGCGCAGGCTAGGCATACAGCCCGGGTCGAGCAGGCCAGCCTGCCCAATCAGCGCCGCAGCGGACGGGACGGAAAACCAGCAGGTCAACTCATGCTCCGTCACGAAGCGCGAGCTGAGCAAGGTGGCGTTCTCGGGTGCGCTGGATAGCGATGCTCCCGACGTCCAGGCCAGGAACAAGTCATGGACCGACATGTCGAAGGTCAAATCGGCGATCTGCAGGAATCCATCTTCCGGACCGACGTTGCAGACGCTTCGAATACCTCGCAGGTAAGCGAGGACGTTCGCATTGCTGATCGGAACGCCCTTGGGCACGCCCGTCGTACCCGAGGTGAAGAGCAGATATGCCAGCTCGCCCGGCGCCACTTCGCAGTTGAAACGTGTGCCGATGTCGGCCCGCGCCAAGTCCGTGGCCAGCATTTGCCGCACGCCCGACGAAGACCGGACACCGGACTCGGGCAGGATGATCACGTCCAGATCCGGCAGGTTGCCGCCAATCTCATCCAGCATCGTTCGCTGGGACTCACTGCAGATCAGCGCCCGGGCTCCGGAGCTCTCCAGGATCTGCCAGTTGCGCTGCGGAGGAAATCGCGGATTGAGCGGCACGTAGGCCGACCCGTTGATCAAAGCCGCGATGATGGCCGCATAGAGTGTCGTCGTGCGCTCTGACAGGATCGCGACGCGGTCGTCAGGCCCAATGGAGTTCTCGCCGAGTAGCAGAGCCATTCCCCCAGCACGCTCGATCAGCTCGCGGTAGGTGAGGGTCTCTCCGCGCGCCCAGAGAGCGCGACGGTCCGGGTAGGCACGAGCGCTCTCGAGGATCGCGCGCCCGAGGCTAGGCGGCAAACTCGACGGGGCCCGGAACTCAGACGCGTTCGCCATCCGCAGCGACATGCTTCTGGACGAGGTCGATCAGAGAGCCGGCATTTTCCATCTGGGCGATCTCGGTCGCGTTCAACCGGATGCCGAAGGCGTTTTCCACGCTCAGGAGGATCTGCACGTGCGAAAGCGAATCCCAGCCACC
>Ga0070670_100002363_pt1 | contig 15558 bp, 12 predicted proteins | sample KBSS63metaG_FD_64665 | JGI IMG/M metagenome (GOLD analysis project Ga0070670, IMG submission 64665) | Switchgrass rhizosphere microbial communities from Kellogg Biological Station, Michigan, USA - KBS S6-3 metaG | ecosystem: Host-associated > Plants > Roots > Rhizosphere > Soil ... | reverse complement strand
TCTCCTCTTCGCCGCGCTCCTCACGCCCGCGGCGATTCACGCTCAAACGCCCGCCCCGAGCCCAACGGTCGATGAACTGGTCTCCAAAAATATCGAAGCCAAGGGCGGCGCGGCCGCGCTCGAAGCGATCAAGACGATTCGTTTCGAGGGCCGCATCCTGGTCAATCAAGGCCAGATCGAATTCAAATACACTGAGACGAAGAAGCGTCCGGGGAAGGCGCGCATCGATGCCGCTCTCCAGGGGATGGCCGCGGTCCAGGCCTACGACAGCGCGAACGGCTGGAAGATTTCTCCGTTCCAAGGCCGGAAGGATCCCGAAAAGATGTCGGCGGACGAAGCGAAATCGCTAGTCGAGGAAGCGGAGATCGGCGGCCCGCTTGAGGATTGGAAGGCGCAGGGGAAAACGGTGACCTATCTCGGGACCGAAGACGTAGAAGGCACCGCCGCGCATAAGCTCAAGGTGGTGCGCAAAAACGGCGACTTCAGTTACGTCTACCTGGATCCCGATTATTTCCTCGAGATTCGCGTCCTCGACCAGCGCACCGAGCAGGGCGCAAAAGTCGAAGTCGAGACCGACCTTGGCGACTACGAAAAAGTGAATGGCGTCAACTTTCCGTTCTCGATCGAAGCCGGAAACAAGGGTTCGACCGACAAACAGAAAACCATCATCGAGAAAGCCGAAGCCAATGTTGCCGTCGATGACACACTCTTCGCATTCCCGGCCAAGGCGACCAAGTAACAGAATTTATCACCATGCGCTCCTTAAATTATCTCCTTCTCATTTCTCTCTCCTGCATTGGCTCCCTTGCCGCTGAGCAGGCGCCCTTCAGTTCCGCGACGATTTCCGGCCTCAACGCGCGTAACATCGGTTCCGCCACCATGAGTGGCCGCGTCTCCGCCATCGCCGCTACCCGCGAACCGTCGGGCAAACTCACGATTTTTGTCGGCTCGGCGAGCGGCGGCGTTTGGAAATCGGAAGACAGCGGGACGCGCTATCGCCCGATCTTCGATGAACAATCGGTCCAATCGATTGGCTCGATCGCGCTCGATCCGAAAAATTCAAAAAACATCTGGGTTGGAACCGGAGAATGCTGGACGCGCAACAGCGTTTCGATCGGCGACGGGATCTACAAATCGACCGACGGCGGCGAGACTTGGATCAAATCCGGCCTGCCCAACACGGAACGGATTGGGCAAATTATCGTTAGTCCGAAAAGCAGCGAGACGGTTTACGCCGCCGTGCCGGGCGCGCTTTGGAGCGATTCGCCCGATCGGGGACTCTACAAAACGACTGACGGGGGCAAGAGCTGGAACCTCATTCTGAAGGGGTCCAATCTCTCCACCGGCGCTTCGACCATCGCCATGGATCCGAGCAACCCCAACGTTCTTTTCGCCGGCCTCTGGGATTTTCGCCGCCAGGGCTGGATCTATCGTTCCGGGGGTGCCACCCCTAACGATCCCTCGGGGAGCGGGCTCTTCCGCACGAGCGACGGAGGCGCGACCTGGAAGGAGATCACTCCGGAAGCGAACAAGGGTTTCCCCAAGAAACCCTACGGCCGGCTCGCGGTCGCGATTGCGCCTTCCAATCCCAAGCGGGTTTACGCTTTCGTCGAATCGACCAACAGCGCGCTCTTCGTCTCCGACGATGGCGGGCAGACCTGGGCTCAACGCGACAAAAGCCAGTGGATGGTCTGGCGCCCGTTCTATTTCGCGAACCTGACCGTTGATCCCAAAAATCCCGATCGCGTTTTCAAAACCGACGGCGCGCTCATCATGAGCGAGGACGGCGGCAAAAGCTTCGCGACGGTCGGCGGATTCAACGGCGCGCATGGTGACGTGCACGCGGTCTGGATCGATCCCAGTAACCCGCAAACCGTCATCTCTGGCGACGACGGCGGGATCTGGTACGCCTATGACGGCGGCAACCAATGGTGGAAAGCCAACAATCTGCCCATCTCACAGTTTTATCATGTGAGCGTGGACGACGCGGACCCGTATCGGGTTTATGGCGGATTACAAGACAACGCCTGCTGGGTTGGCCAATCGGAGTATCCCGGCGGCATCACCAATGCGCAGTGGGAAAATCTCTTCAATGGCGACGGCTTCCACACCTTCCCCGATCCCGCGGATCCGGACTATGTCTACGCCGAATACCAGGGCGGGCACGTGGGGCGGGTCAACCGCCACACCCTCGAATCGCGCACCATCCAGCCCAAGGCGGACTACAAGGAAAAGCTGCGCTTTAATTGGAACACGCCGCTGTTCGCCTCGCCTAACGAGAAAGGGACGATCTACATTGGCGCGCAATTTCTGTTCCGCTCCCGCGACCATGGCCAGAGCTGGGAACGCATCTCGCCCGACCTGACGACGAACGACCCCGAGAAACAAAAACAGGAACAATCAGGCGGCGTGACGGTGGACAATTCCGAGGCGGAAATGCACACCACCATTTTCGCGATCAGTGAATCGCCCAAAGACAAGAACCTCATCTGGGCCGGAACCGACGACGGCAATCTCCAGATCACACGGGACGGAGCCAAGACCTGGAACAACGTCATCGGCAACGTACCCGGCTTGCCCAAGAACTCCTGGGTGAACTGGGTGCAGGCAAGCAACTTCGATCCCGGCACCGCTTACGCCGCTTTTGATCGCCATACTTTTGGCGATTTCGCGCCCTATGTTTTCAAGACCACTGACTACGGCCAAACTTGGACGCCGCTTGCCACCCCGCAGGATGCGAAGGGCATTCGCGGCTATGCTCACGTCATCAAGGAAGATCTTGTGCAGCCCAACTTGCTTTTCCTTGGGACCGAGTTCGGACTCTTCGTCTCGATCGACGCCGGGCAATCATGGGCGCAATACAAAGGCAGCCGCTTCCCCGCCGTTGCGGTCCGGGATCTCACCATCCAACCCCGGACTAATGATCTCGTCCTCGGCACGCATGGGCGTGGCATCTGGATTATCGACGACATCACCCCTCTGCGCTCGCTCACACCCGAGCTGCTCGCTACGGAAGCCAGCTTCGTCGCCGCGAGGCCGGTGCAGCAGCAGCGGATTGAAAGCGACGGCGGTTGGCCTGGTGGCGCCGCCACCTTTAGGGGCGACAATCCGCCCGATGCCGCAGTCATTACCTATTATCAAAAATCGCGGCACCTCTTCGGAAAACTCAAAATCGAAATCCTCGACGCCGCCGGCAAAGTGATCGACAGCGTTCCGGCCAGCAAACGTCCCGGCCTCAATCGCGTCACTTGGAGCATGCATGAGAAACCACCGCGCGTCCCGCCCGGGGCGCAGATCGCCTTCGCCGGCATCAACGGGGTCCGCGTCCTGCCCGGCACCTACACCGTCCGGATGACGAAAAACGACAAGCCTTATGAAATGAAGCTGACCGTCGCGCTCGATCGACGAAACAAGTTTAGCGAAGCCGATCGCAAGGCACAATACGACGCCGCCGAACGCGTGAAAGACTTGTTCGGCGACGAAAGTTCGCTCATGGATCGCATCATGGCGATGCGCGCGGGACTCGCTCGCAGCCAGCAAGCTCTCGCTTCCGATGAGGCGACTCGTAAGGCGGTCGCCGATTTTGATGGCAAAGTGGACGCGGTGCGCAAGCAAATCGCGGCCACGACCGAAGGCGGCGCGATCACCGGCGAGCAGCGCCTGCGCGAACATACCGACCAGCTTTTCGGCGCGATCCTGAGCTACGAAGGCAAACCGGCTGAATACCAAATCGCGCGGATCGATTCGCTGCGGCGTGAATTGGGCGATACCACGAAAGACTTCGAGCAACTCCTGACTAACGAACTGCCGAAATTAAACGAGACGCTAAAGGAAAAAGGCCAGCCGGAGCTGACTCCGCCCCCGGCGAAGGTGGCGTTGAATGATGTCGATAGTCATACCGGCGGCGGTCCTCCCAACAGCTCGGGAGATCCCGATATGCCCGGCATGGCTGCAACGCTGTCAGCAAATTTCCGATTCATTCGCTAACGGCTCGTTTCCACGAAGCGAGCCGTACGGCGCTTCAGCTCCGGGGAGCAGGCGGCTAGCTCGCGCGGGGTCGCTCAACTACGCAACGTCTTCATCCCGTGCTGGATGATGCGATCGATCAGTTGCGGATAGGGCAAGCCCGCTTTCCCGGCGGATTGCGCGAAGTCTTCGTCGGCGGCCAGGATCGGATTCGGATTCGCCTCGATGAAATAAATCTCGTTCGCCGCCGTGAGGCGCAGGTCGATCCGGGCGTAGCCGTCGATGGTGAGCAAACGGTAAATGCGTTTGCAAGTCTGCTCGATCTGCGCCACCAGCGCCGGCGCGAGATCTTCCGCAAACTGATTTTGCAATCCCCAGCGTTTGCGATATTCCTCGTCCCACTTCGCGCGATAGGTCGCGATCTTGGGCTCATCCGGCGGCACCTCGCGAAAGACAAGCTCGCGAATCGGAAAAACGGTCAGGCGCAAGTTGCCCATCAGGCTCACGTAAAGTTCGCGGCCGGCGATGTATTCCTCCGCGATGACGTCACCGTCGTGCTTTTCGTGAATGAAGGTGACGCGCTCGCGGAACTGTTCGTCTGTCTCGACAAACGAAGCCTGCGCGATGCCGTAGGACGCCTCTTCCTTCACCGGCTTGACCAGGAGCGGAAACTTGAGCGGGCGCGGCCGCGCGATGCGCTGGCCGCGCGGGATGACGACAAAATTCGGGGTGTGAATGCGATGATAGCTCAGGATTTTTTTTGAGATGCCCTTGTGTTTGCAAAGGACAAGGCCGGTCGCCCCGCAGCCGGTGAAGGGCACGCCCTGCATCTCGAGAAAGGAAACGATATTCTGATCGAAGCCACGGTTGTTCTTGAACTGGTCGGCAAGATTGAAAAGCACGTCGGGCACAAAGCTTTCCATTTTTCGCCGCAGGAGATCGAGGTCGTCGAAGATCGCCAGATGTTCGGTCGCGTGACCGAGCGCGCCGAGCGCACCGAGAACGTTGGCCTCGGTCTTCCAATCCTCCGTTGTCAGTTCCGCGCTCAAGTCCTGGTCGATCGTGGTCGGACCGATGGCGTCGAAAAGGGCCAGGACTTTGAGTTTCTTTTTCATTCTATTTCGTGCGCTTGAACTTGCCAGTGAACAGATAATTCATCACCAGCGTGGTCAGAAAAGCGGCAACGCGAAAATCCTGCTGCGGATCGTCGTTGAGCACGTGGAGTCCAAGCTGGTCGCAACGCTCTACCAGCCGCGCCAGGAGTTTGTTGACCCGGAATTTTTTCTCGTTCGTCCACTGGCAGACCGAGTTCAGCAGCCGGCGCCGGGTCCGGCGCAGATAGGAGCTGGCCTTGATCCGTCCCGGCCCCGCGGTGGCCACGAAAAGCTGACGCAGGTCGGCGTCGTAAAAATCGGGATAGGTGTCTTCGTAAAGTTTCCGTTTGCGCGCGTAATAGGTCTTGAGTTTGAGGTTCAGGCAGTCGTGGTCGGCCACGCGGTAATCGGGCAGATACCGCGGCGGCTCCCCCGCGAGCGAGCGCATCAGCTCCTCGACGTATTCGAGTTTTTGCAACGCCTTCCAGCCCGCATAACGCTTCCGCCAGTCGAGTCCCGGCGTAAGCCAAACCGCGAAGGTCTCGGCGAAGTCTTCGTCCGGATGACTTTGCGCGTACCAATCGTCGAGATGCAAAACGTAGCTCCGACTGAACGGGCGCGGCTGATAAAAATCCGGCGTCTCTTCGCGCGAGGTGCGTCCAAAAGTCTGCTGCCATTTCTTTTTGCGCGGCAGTTGATAGACATAGCTGTAGGCATGCGCCGCCTCGTGACGCATAAGCCTCATGAACCACTCCGTCGTTCCGCCTTCGACTTCGAGCATCATCGTTCGCTCGAGCACGCGGAGCCGGTCGTGCACCAGAAAAAAAGGAATGAAGATCGCGGGGATGCCGACGGGCACGAACCATTCGTCGCCGATGTGACAAGGCGGACGAAAGATGAGCCCACGGGTCGTCAGCTCGTCATAGAGCTGGCGGATGAGCGGTTCGAGCGCGCTGCCGTCGAGTTGCAACCCGAGCTTGGAAATGCGGCGCTCGAGAAGCTGCTCGTCGCTCAGTGATACCCAATCGGGGCCTTCCATCGCGCGCACGGTAGCAGCGCGGGCGGGGCCGTGTCACGCCTTCGCGAGGTAACGCGCGCTTCCGGCTGGCGCATTTCCAATTCTGAAAACGCGCGCCACGAGGCGCAAGATTCAACCTCATTGACTGGACGCTGGCGGCGCAGCCTTGGCATTTCCAAAGAAGTGGGGAACCTTGCCCCATGGCAACACGAACTGGAACAGCGGTCTGGGAAGGCACTCTCAAGAGTGGCAAAGGCACTATGAAATTTGGCAGTGGCGCGTTTGAAGGCGCCTATTCGTTTTCCTCGCGCTTTGAAAACGGCAGCGGAACCAATCCCGAAGAGCTGATCGGCGCCGCGGAAGCGGGTTGTTTCTCGATGGCGCTCTCCGTCGGGCTCGAGAAAGCGGGTTTTCCGCCGCAACGAATCAGCACGACCGCAAGCGTGCATTTGGAAAAGGTGGACGACGCTTTCCGCATCAAATCGATCGATCTCGAGACCGACGCCGATGTCCCGGGAATCGATGACGCGAAGTTCCAGGCAACGGCCGAGCAAACAAAGAAGAATTGCCCGGTCTCGGTCGCTCTCAGCGGCACAACGATCAATCTGAAGGCGCGGCTCGCTAGTCGCTAGGGCGAGGGCGAGGGCGCGCAAAGCTGTCATCCCGATCCGGCAAAGCGCGGAGAGAGACCCCCTCGTGCACAGGGAATTTTTAGACAAAACTCGACCGCGGCGGCGTATTTTTTCTTTGAATCCAAATGCACCGGACGGCACATCTAAACCTTAAGACCCTATGATGACTGATCTTCGTTTCGCGCTGCGGCAACTTCGCAAATCGCCGGGGTTCACCTTCCTGGCGGTGATCACTCTCACGCTCGGGATCGGGCTGAACACCGCGATCTTTAGTTTGATCAACGACCTTTTCCTGCGTGGGCTGCCATTTCGAGAACCGGCGCGCGTTCTTCACGTCTTCTCGCATTTCAAGGAACAAACCGTCGATTTCCCGCTCTCCGCGCCGCGTTACATGCATTTCCGCGATGGCCAAACCGTCTTCGACGGATTCGCCGCTGAGAATGGACTAGCCGCGACCGTGACGGGACTGGGTGATCCTTTTCAGGTTCCCTTGTTCAAGACCACCGCGAATTACTTTGATGTCCTCGGTCTGCGTGCCGTGCAAGGCCGCACCTTTCGGCCCGAGGAAGAGGAAGGCGCTGATGTTGCGGTGATCACGGAACGCTTTTGGAAAGCGCGGCTTGGGAGCGATCCGAACGTCGTCGGGCGCGCGCTTACGCTCGATGGCGTAGCCCACACGATTGTTGGTGTTATCGCGACCCTGCCGGTTTCGTGGAGCGGACCAAACGCCGATATCTGGACGACCAAGCCTTTCGTCATCCCGGGGTTCTCGCACGAGCGCATGATGCGGGGCACCGCTTTCCTGCGCGCGGTGGGACGCCTGAAGCCTGGCGGGACGAAAGAGCAGGCCTTCGCCGCGCTGCAATTGCTCGAGAACAGTTATCGCGCGCAATATCCCGAGAAGATCGACGCCAGATCCGGCACCGTGGTCAAGACATTGCCCGAGGATGTGACGGAAAATCTGCGACCGGGTTTTGCCACGCTGCTCGCGGCCGTGACCTTTGTCCTGCTCATCGCCTGCAGCAATGTCGCCAATTTGCTCCTCGTCAGATTTAGTGGACGGCGTCGCGAAATTTCGCTGCGAATGGCGCTGGGCGCGTCGCGCGCCAGTGTGCTGCGCCTTTTCGTTTTCGAAAGCGTGCTCGTTAGTCTGCTCGCCGGGATTCTCGGCGCCCTTCTGGCGTGGCAGTTGGTCCCGCTCGTGCCGAAACTCGCAGGAAACTTTCTGCCGATCGAAACCGGCAGCGCGACGGCGCTTTCATTTCCGGTGCTCGCCTTCACGATCGCGCTCTCATTGCTGACTGGGTTGGTCATGGGCTTGTATCCCGCTTTGCAAAGCTCGCGCGGGGACATCGTCGAGGCACTGAAGGAAGGCGGCCGCGGGACCGCCGGCAGCGCGCGCCAGCAACGTTTCCGCAAATTGCTGGTCGGTGCGCAGGTGGCGCTTTCGGTTACGCTGGTCGCCGGAGCAGCGTTGCTCATCGCCAGTTTCGTGCGGCTGAGTCATCAGGATCCCGGTTTTAAGCCCGAAAATCTCTGGCTCGGCCTCACCGTCATGCCGCAGGCGCAATATCCGGACGCGGCCACACGCGCCCGTTTCGCAGAGCAAATGACGAGCGCCCTTCGTGCCACGGCCGGAATGCAAGAGGTGGCGATCAGCGGCGGGTTTCCGCTTCTTAATGGTGGCGGCGCGACGCTCTACACGCGTGCGGATGGAAACGTTCCGCCGGTCGCGGAGCGCCTGGGCGCGCCCTCCAATGATATCATGCCAGGATGGCTCCGGACCCTGGGCATCCCTCTCCTGGCCGGGCGCGATTTCAATCAACAGGACATGGCCGACCATCCTAACGTGATCCTGATCAGCGCAACGGGTGCGAAGACAGTCTTCGGCAACGAAAATCCGATCGGCAAAACCCTGCTCGTGACCAGTGGCAGCGTGCCGGTCGAGATCGTGGGAGTGGTTGGCGATGTGCGCTCGGCGCGGCTCGACCAGAAAAACGACATGGAATTCTATCGGCCGTTTGCGCAGGAGAATTTTCCCTTCCTCACCATAACTGTGCGCAGTCCCCTGCCCGCGGACAGCGTGACAAAATCAGTGCAGGCCGTGTTGAAGACGATCGATCCGGGGCTGGCGCTGATTCAGCCGCAGCCAGTGAGCGAGATCATGACGCAGGCGCTTGGCCAGGCGAAGTTGATGATGGTGTTGCTGGGAGTTTTCGCTGGGGTCGCGCTTCTGTTGGCAACGGTCGGCATCTACGGCGCGGTGGCTTACACCGTTGAGCAACGCACCAGTGAGATTGGTGTCCGCATGGCGCTCGGCGCGCAGACGATGGATGTGCTGCGGCTCGTCGTGAGTCAGGGAATGATGCCCGTGCTCTTCGGGCTGGCCGTGGGATTGGCCGCTGCGTTGGCGCTCGGTCGCCTAATTGCCGCCCAGCTCTATCAGGTCTCCGCGCACAGTCCGGTTCTGCTCACGGGAACCATCGTGATTCTCGGAGCCGCAGCCTTGCTCGCGTGTTTGTTCCCCGCCCGCCGGGCCAGCCGGCTGAATCCGGTGATTGCATTGCGTTCCGAGTGATTTGTAGCCAGGGGCGTTGACCCCGACCGGCGAAGACTCAGCGCAAGGTCAGGCTACAACATCGGCATCGCTCTGCCAGAATGCCGCTCGTTAGGCAACCCAGCGCCGCGGGATTTATTTCGCGCTCGAGACCATCGCATCCCAGCGCCGCTGCATCTCTTGCGGGCTCAGCTTTTCGGTCTCCTCCGAAATGATCCATTCGTGTCCAAACGGATCGCGCACTCTGCCGGAACAATGGCCGTAAAACTGATCTTGCAACGGCCGCACCACCTCCGCGCCAGCGTTAACCGCGCGTTCAAAATCGGCTTGCGCGTCCGTGCTCATCAAGCCGAAGGCGACTGACGTGCCGTGCAGCGTCTTGGGTGATTTAGTCATGTCCGCGTACTCCTCGCCCAGCATCATGAGAACGCCCTTGATCGTGATTTCAGCGTGGCCGATTTTTCCGGTCTCCGGGTCGATCAATCGGTAGCGCTCTTCCGCGCCGAAGGCTTTCTTGTAAAATTCGAGCGCCGCAACCCCGTCGTTGACCACAAGCGAAGGTGAGACTGGTGGATAGGAAAACGCTGCGCTCATGATTCCGATGTCGAACGCTTGAGGCGACCGTCAAAGAGACGGCTCCAGGCAGCGCCGTCCTGCGACATTTCCATGCTCATGGCGAGATATCCGGGCTCGCTCAAATCGTAGCTGAGACGGACATGCATGCCAGGTCCGCCATGAGCCATCTTAAGAATGTTGTTCTCAAATGTGCCCTTAAAGATTTCCGGCGGCGCGCCCATGCAGTCGAACCAGACGAGCGAGTAAACGTCAGCCTTCGGATCATAAGTGAAGACGCCGTGACCAGTGAAGGTGATCGCGCCGTCACGCTCCTGCTGGTAATCGTTGATGAGGGCGAAACCGCCCAGTGCGATGCGGCTCGTGATGCGGCCGATCGCGGTTCCACCTTCTGGGTCCCAGGGTGACGGATGCATCTTTTCCTCTCCTTCCCATAGACCCGCAATTCTTTCGAGTTTCCGATGACCTGCGCTTGGGGTTGGCATTTCCATGGTTTTTTTCTCTGGCTGCGGATCGTATAGGAAAAATCCTCCGGTTGGGAAGTCTCGATCACGTCACGAGACAACGCGGACGCCCTCGACCTTCGTCTGCCGGGAGTAGAGCTCGCTCAAGCGTGTTGTCACGGGCCCAATTGCACCGTCGCCGATGACGCGGTCATCCACCTTCGTCACCCCAGCCAGCTCGCCCATCGTTCCGGTGCAGAAGACTTCGTCGGCCTCATAAATGTCCTCCGCCGTTAGGAAAGTTTCGCTCTGCGGAATCTTTTCTGCGACGCAAATCTCAAGGACAGTCGCGCGCGTGATGCCTGCGGGGCAGGCGACGACCCGGCTGGTCGCTATTCCCCCTTTTCGCACGATGAAAAGGTGGGTCGCATTTGTCTCCGCGACGTGACCAGAGAGATCAAGCATGAGCGCATCATCGGCGCCGGCATTGTTCGCTTCGATCTTGGCGAGGATGGAATTGAGCAGGTTGGCGTGATGAATCCGCGGATCGAGCACCTCGGGCGGAGGGCGGCGTATCTTGCTCGTGATCAGCGTTAAGCCTGTCTTCGCATAAACGGGCGCTTTGTGCTCGGCGAGAATGATGAGGGTCGGTCCGCTTTGGTTGAGTCGCGGATCCATCCCGGAAGTAATTTTCACTCCGCGCGTCAAGGTAAGGCGAATGTGCACCCCGTCGCGCATTTCGTTGGCGGCCAGGGTGCGCTTGATCTCGGCAACGATCTTCTTGTTAGGCGGAATCTCGGAAAAAGAGAGGGCCGCTGCGGAACGATAAAGACGGTCGAGATGTTCGTAGAGTTTGAAGATGCGCCCATCATAGAGCCGCAAACCTTCCCAGACCGCGTCGCCGCCCTGCACCGCGGAATCGAAGGGACTCACGCCCGCTTCGTCGCGATGGACGAGCCGGCCGTTGATGTTCACCATCAGGTCACGGTTGTTTTCGTTAAACTGCTGGAGCATGAAACGAGAAAGAGATTAATCAGGAAATAAGGAAAGCAGGAAAAAGAAGGTAGTTTCTCATTATCTGATTTCCTCTCGCCTCCTGCTTTCCTGATCCCTGGTTCCTAGCGCAATCGATATTCGTAGAGGCGATCATAACATTCGCGACAGCGCGCTTCGATCTTCCGCAGGCGCTCCGGTACTTCGGAGGGTTGCGAGCGATAGGGCGCGAAGCCGGTCGATTGCGCCACTTCGCCATACCAATGTTTCGCCCAAACCCCATCGGTCGCGCGCAATCCGGGCGGCCAGGAAAGCATCGCGCCATCAAACTCGACCCCGATCGAGTTGCACAGCAAGCGCAGCATCCGTTCCGGATCCTGCAAAACCTCGCGCGCATCGATCACCGGTGGGATCGCCCCCGTCCGGGCGCGCACCCAATCAAAAATCTCAGCCTGCTGCACGAAACCCACATCCTCCAGGGTCGGGTCATCGTACTTCCTGAGGTAGGAAGCAATCACCTCCGCCGGGTCGCGGATGAGGAAACAGTTCGTCAGGGCGCCGAGCCAGGCGCGCTCCACCTCCGGCAAAAGGTGGTGCGTCATCTGTTTCTGGTAGTAGATCCGCTTCCCTGTCGGAAGTTCGTTCGTTAGGCCAAGGGTAACTCTTCGCCAGTCGCTCTCTCCGGCCGCGATCACTTCCTCCACCACCGGATGCTTCTTTCCCGTCGCCCGCAGATAGAAGGCGTAGAGCGGCTCATCGACAACAGCGGTATCGGCGCGATTGCCCCACGCCCGCATCATCGCGGTGGAGATATTGCGCGGTCCCGACCACATCGCGATGCGCAACGGTTTCACGGCGTCCAAGGTAGGGAATAAGTCACCGCTCTCGCAAGCGAGTTGTAGCCGGGCCGGTGACCCCCGGCGAACCGGGCGATCATAACCGTTGAGGCGTTATCGGGGGCAGAGACCCGGCTACAATTGCGCGACGTAGTCGACCATCCGTTGGCGAGCCTTTTCATCCGGCAATTTGCCCAATCCCGCCGCCATGTTGTCTTCCAGGTGCTTCACGTTTGCCGTCGCAGGAATGGTGCAGGTGACAGCGTCATGAGCGAGAATCCATTTTAGCAAAAACTGCGCCCACGTTTTGCAATCGAACTCCGCCGCCCACTCGGGGAGCGGCTTGGCCCGGACACGGGCAAAAAGATCGCCGCTCGCAAAGGGCCGGTTGATGAGCACCGCGACGCCGCGCTCGCGCGCCAAGGGCAAAATTCGTTCCTCTGCCTTGCGATCGATGATCGAGTAATTGATCTGGAGAAAATCGAGCTGCTCGCGCCGCATAATTTTCTCCACCTCCGGAAACGCCGAATCCACATAATGGGTGATACCGAGATAACGGACGCGCCCTTCCTCTTTCCATGCGCGCATCGTCGCGAATTGGGTGTCGACATCGACCAGGTTATGGACCTGCATGAGATCGAGGCGCTTCGTTTTCATGCGCGCGAGCGACCGTTCCATCGATTCAATCCCGGCCCGCTTTCCGCTCGTCCAGACTTTCGTGGCGAGAAAAAGCTTTTCGCGCAGGTGCAGCTCGCTCAACAGATCGCCGATCACGCCCTCCGCGCGGCCATACATCGGCGAGCTATCGATGACCTTTCCGCCGAGTTGGACAAACCTCGTCACCACTTCCTTGAGCGGTCCGCGTTCGTTAGGTGCCTCGCTTACGTCGAAGACCTGCCAGGTGCCAAGCCCAATCGCAGGAATATTCTCCCCGGTGGACGGGATGGCGCGCCGGAGGATGGCATCGCTCTCCTTCTCCGCCGCATTCATCGGGAAAGGAGCCAGCGTCGCCGCGGTGGCGCCACCAATCAATCGTACCGCAGTCCGACGAGTGAGTGAAAAAGATTTGTTCATGCTCGAACCATTTGATCAGAGATTCTTCGCTGTGCTGAGAATGAGAGAATTATTCGGGGATGGCTGCCACTAAAACATTTTGCGACCCTGCTTAGTTATCCCTCATGGAGGCGATGATTTCAGCCTCCGCTGTCAGCACAATGTCGTTGTGGCCGGCGTGCGCGACAAGGTGAAAGGAGACGAATGAAGGAAATTCGGTGGCTAACTCTTTGCCCATCCGCGCAGGGATAAGACTATCTTCCGCACCGTGAAAAATAGTGACGCGCGGCGGCGGACGGCGCCGCGCGAGCAACTGAAGGGCCGCGCGATTGTCATAATCTTCCCTAACGAGAATGGAAACCCAGCTTCCGAAAACGTCGGCGGCCTCGGCCCGCATGCTGGTGAAGGGCGAAACCAGAATGACTCGTTGCACCGGATGCCGCGTCGCAAAATCAAGCGCGGCCGCCGCGCCGAGGGAGTGGCCGATCGCGTTCAAGCGGGGCTTCAGCGCAGCCTCGCTTATCTGCAGGTGAGCCGCCAGCGCGGTCAGGGCGCCCTCGCCAGCGGATCGCGTGGTCGCAATCGTCGCGTAGCCTTCGCTCCTTCCGTAACCGGGATAATCGATGAGGAGGAAAGCATCTTCCGCTTTGGTGTCGGCGTTGGCCAGCAGCAGCCAATCGAGGGCCAGCGAGCCGTTGCCGCAAAACGCGATCCAGATTCGATTCGGCAAAAGGGAACCGTCTTTCGCAGTCAGGTAGAAAGCCGTCTGGGTGCCCTCGCCGGTCTTAAAATGTAACTCAAGCGCACCTTTCGGAAGCAGATGCTGATAGTTAGAAGGGTAAGGACGTGGATGGTAGATGAACCTGTGCTGACCCAGGAAGATGGTGCCCACGACGGCAAGAGGAAAGAGAGCAATGACCCCAAGGAGGGAAAACAACCTAGGGATACGACTCTCAAACAGTTTCACACTTGGTTCCGCCCGCTCGTAACAGAACGCGCCCTACCCGAAACGCAATAAGCTCGCCGCGCGCGTCCGCGTATCCTCCGGAAATCCGAGCGCTTGCTTGAACATCCAATCGCGCTCCACGGGATTGTCGAGTCTCTGGCAACGACGAAATTCGCTCCAGCCTAACGAGCCTGTCAACCAGAGCCGGTGACCGAGAACGGGCACTGGGAAATCACTCCCATGCAGCGCGCGGCCGAAGATTTCCGGGAGTAAACAATCGCGCAGATGGGCGCTGCGATTGAGCGAAACCATCGCGCTATTGTCGCCGTAAAGATTCGGAAATTCCGCCAGCAGGCGGGCCCAATCTGCGAAATAATCGGGATCCCCGAGCCCGCTCTTCGTCGCGCCATGCGCGGCGATCACAGTCACTCCGCACTCCAACGGCGCGCGCAGGAATTTGGGATCGGCGAGGCGCGCATTCACCACCGGGACGGTGTTTTCGCCGCCGGTGTGGGCGAGCAGCGGGAGGCCCGCTGCTGCCATGCGCTCCCAGAACGGCCGATACCGCGGGTCGGAACAATCGATGTTCTGGCAATTGGGCAGGCATTTCATCAGGACCGCGCCGCGCTCCAGGCACCGGTCCAATTCCTCCAGCGCGTCGCTCCGAGCCGGGTGAATGGAAACGCCGGCCAGAAATTCCGGATGCGTCGCCGCCAGTTCGAGCACGACATCATTCGGAACGTACATCGACCCGAGATCCTCGCGCACCGTCCCGTCGGAATCGTAAACTCGTTCGTGCGCGAGCAGGACCGCCGCATCGAACGATGACCTCCGAATCAAATCAAGCAGATGCGCCGCGTAGATCGATTCGAGATCCTGCGTCAGCACGGAAGCGGGAAAACCGATCTGCCTGACCATAAACCCCGCCAGCCACCGGTGCCATCCGCCCAGCCGCAGCCAACCCCCGGACCCGGCGACGCCGTTCCCCACCATGTGGACATGCATGTCGATTCGACGCGGTTCTGGCATTCCGCGCAGAATAGCTTCTTTCCTGCCGGAGTCCTACTCCATCGGCAGCGGGATCATTCGTGAGACGCCACAGTTTTCACCTGCCCTGAGACCCTGAAATGCAAAAGGACTGCATCTTCACAGCACCGCTGTTTCTGACTCTTCGATTACCTCGGGCGCTTTCGGCTTGCCATAGAGGAGCGCGAGAACGACCCCGGCGATGACTAACGAAATGCCGAACACGGTCTGGGCAGTGTAGCGTTCATGGAAGAGCGTGATGCCGAAGATCAAGGCGTAGATGAGGCCGAGATAATTCAGCACTGCAATCTGCGCGATGCGCTCGGATTGAAGGGATTTCGTTAGGCAGACCTGGCCCACCTGGGTGAGGAGGCCGCACATGAAAAGCGAGAGCCATTCCCAGGGCGACGGCGTTTGCCAG